>Ga0208645_1001649_pt1 | contig 19131 bp, 21 predicted proteins | sample VirMetDEL_Sep_01_FD_184519 | JGI IMG/M metagenome (GOLD analysis project Ga0208645, IMG submission 184519) | Aqueous microbial communities from the Delaware River and Bay under freshwater to marine salinity gradient to study organic matter... | ecosystem: Environmental > Aquatic > Marine >... | reverse complement strand
GGCGCTTTTAACGGACTGGCACGCTTTTGGCATTTGCAGAATCAGTTGCTATCGAACTGCCAGCTGGGCAGGGATCGCTGAGGACTCAGGCAGTAATGACGGGCAAGAACAAGGTCATCCACCTTCACCGGCGCGATCCGCAGGAAGCGCTCACGCGGCTCAACCGAATCACCGGGCTGCGTTTCGCCCGCTGGCCGGAGTCGCTGCTTGAGCATGTCGCTGCAGATGATCTGCAGCACGATGCCGACGACTCAGCGGCGCAGCCTGCGCCCAGCCCAGGCATTTCCTCCGGCTAAAACGAAAACCCCGCGTCGATGCGCGGGGTCGCCGTTGCCGTTGAGGGTCAGGCCATGGCCTGCAGGCTCTCGCTGTTGGACAGTTCGACGGCCTGCACGAAGAATTCCTCGACTACTACACTCTGCGCTGGCACTGCCGAGCGCAGGCGTACCTGCATGTCTTCGATTTTATGCCGCACCGGCATGCGCGCGATGCCGGAGAGCAGGATCTTGCCATGGGCATTGACCTTGCCGTGGTCGACACTGACTTCGCGGCGCTTGTCACCGTCGCGATAGTTGATCAGTAGCGATACCGGCAGGTTGGCCAGGCCGGGCAATTGCAGCCAGGTAGCGACGTTGTATTCGGCCACACGGCCCTCGTAGGGCGTTACCAGCAGGCGAGCGACATCGACGATGCGCGAGGGCACGGAGCCAATCAGCTTGTCTTGCACATGGGACATGGTGGAGTTCCAGGCTGGTGAGACTTCAGTGCCAGGAATTATAAGCAGCCACCTGCTGGTGAAACTGTGCACTCGGCAGACAGAGCGCGTGATTGGGGTCGCAGTTTCGCATATCAGGCCAGACGCAGAGGATGGCGGCTCACCGATGAGGTCTGCAGGTTGCTCTCGGGCAGCGGCAGGATCGCCTGGTTATTTACGCTGGCGAGCTGCAGCCAGAGATGTTCGCCGTAGGTGAACTGGCCATTGGGCAACCACAGGCCGTGGTGCCAGCCATTACCCGGAGCGGGGGTGCTCTGCAGTACACCCGGGTGAGTCTGGGCATTGGGCGCACGGCGCAGCCACACCGGCCGTGGCAGGCCTTTGAGGTAGCGCAACCCCAGATGCAGGCCTTCGGTATTGAGGTGGCGCCAGCGCACCAGGGCGAGCGCCGGCGTGCCGTTGGTGAGCAGCAGGACCAGTTGCCCTACCTGCAGTTGCCCACCTTCGTCGGCGTTGCACAGCAGGCGCGCGCCGCCTGGGCTGGCATCGAGCAACTGCGCCTCGGTACGCTGCGGCAGCTTGTCCAGCAGTTGCGCATGGATGGCGGGCAGGCCAACCACCAGGCTGCATTGCCCGTCCAGCTCGGCGCGCTCATGGCGACGTTGCTGGCGTCCCAGCCAGTGCTGACGTACGCGTTCGAGCAACTGGCGTTCCTGGGCACTTTGCAGAGGGGCCGGTTCGTGCAGGGCGATCAGCAACGCACCCAGTTCGAAGCGACGCAGATTGGCCGCTTCGCCTTCCACCGGTTGCTCGAAGCCCAGGCAGGCCTGCGATTCGCTGAGGTCGACTATCGGGCCTTCGCTTTCGTCCTCCTCGTCCCAGGCTTGCAGCCTGGCCAGCCCAGCCAGTGGAGCCAGTGCACCGAACAGCGTCAGGCATTCGCCTTCGTCAAGGTGGAAGGGATTGCTCAATGCCAGCAGCAACATCTGCTGGTACAGCCCGCGCAGGTCGCTGGCCGGCTTCGGCTCGAAGGCGGCAGCCACTGGCTCGTCCAGGCACTGCTGGTGCTCGCCGATCCAGTACAGCAGGTGGCTGTCGCGCCACAGTGCCGCCGGTGGCTCCTGATATAGCTGGTAGTGGCGCAGCAACTGCTGGGCGAGAAAATGCTGGGCCATGTACAGGCACCAGGCCAGGTGCGGCAGCGACGGCTGGCGACCTTGCAGGATTTGCAGCAGCAGGCGCTTGAAACCAGTCGCCAGCTCGCCGCACAGGCGCACGAACAGCGCGCTCGGCGAGTGCTGGTGAATGGCAAGGCTGGCGTAATGACGATATTCGTCACTGAAATTTTGCAGCGCACGCTGCCTTTCCAGTAAGGTCAGGCCGCTGCGATTGAGCGAAAACAACAGGCCGAGCACTTGTTGCAGGCCATGTTCCGGCTCCAGGTGGCGAGCTGCCGCGAGTCGCTGGGCGACCTCCGCTGGCGATACGCTGTTGTCCTCGCGGATGTCCGGTACTTCCAGGCGCAGGGCATCCAGCGTCATATCAACCCCGAGTGGACGAGGATCGAGTACATGGGCTTAGGGCTCCGGAATGTCGGCAAGGCTGTTTTGGGTATCTGCGCCGGTCTGCTGCTGACGGCTTGTGCCGAAGATTTCGGCCCTGATCAGCATGGACGAAAGGTAACGGCTGACAGCCTGGATGGCCAGTGGCTGGTCATTAATTATTGGGCAGAGTGGTGCGCCCCGTGTCGCACGGAAATTCCCGAACTCAACGCGCTTGAGGATAAGCTGAAAAACCAGTCGGCGCGTGTGATCGGCGTCAACTTCGATGCCTTGCAGGGCGAGGACCTCAAGCGAGCGGCGGACAGCTTCGACATCCGCTTCACCGTGCTGGCGCAAGACCCGGCGGCGCGCTTCGAGCTGCCGCACAACGATGTGTTGCCGGTGACCTACATCGTCGATGCTGACGGCAAACTGCGCGAACGCCTGGTGGGCGAGCAGACCTCCGCCGGGCTGCAGGAGCACCTCAAGCGCTTGCGCGGCCAGTAGAGAGACGACGAAAGTCACTGCGGTGGGCGGTCGCATCAATAGGTAGCATGCTAAGCTTTTGCTCCGGCCGAACCTGCGCCGTGCTTCATGAGTCTGCCTGATGTCCGCTACCCATCTCACCCGCGGCAGCGCCGGTTACCGGCGCGCCACCCTGGCGCTGTTCTGCGCCGGCTTCGCCACTTTCGCCATGCTCTACTGCGTGCAGCCGCTGCTCCCGCTATTGGCGGCGCATTTTCAGGTTTCTGCGGCCAGCAGCAGTCTGGCGCTGTCGCTGACCACCTTGAGCCTGGCGCTGTGCCTGCTGGTATCCGGCGCGCTGGCCGAGAGCTGGGGGCGCAAGCCGGTGATGGCTGCGGCGCTGGGGCTGGCGGCGATACTGGGGATCGCCTGCGCACTGGTGGAGGAGTGGGGCAGCCTGCTGTTTCTGCGGGCGCTGTTGGGTTTGGCTCTGAGCGGTTTGCCTGCGTTGGCCATGGCCTACGTTGGCGAGGAGTTCGATCCTGAAGCGCTGCCGGCCGCCATGGGCCTCTACATCGGCGGTACGGCGCTGGGTGGGTTGCTCGGGCGTTTGCTGGCGGGCCTGCTCAGTGACCTGGGCGGTTGGCCCTGGGCCCTTGGCGGCATTGCCGGGCTCGGTCTGCTGGCGCTGGGGCTGTTCCTCTGGCTGTTGCCGCCGTCGCGGCATTTCACCGCGCAGGCGCTTTCCGTGCGTGGCTTGCTGCGCAACTTCGCCCAGCACCTGAGCAACCCGCGACTGCGCGTGCTGTTCGCCCTGGCGTTCCTGCTCATGGGCGGCTTCGTTGCCATGTTCAATTACGTCGGCTTTCGCCTGGCGGGTGCGCCATTCAATCTGTCGGCGACGGTAATCGGCCTGCTGTTCACCGTCTACCTGCTGGGTATCTTCAGCGCTGGTTGGGCTGGGCGTCTGGTCCCGCGTTTCGGCGCACGTCAGGTCCTGCACGGCGGCATCGGGCTGATGCTGCTGGGGGTGGCGCTGTGTGCGATGCCTTGGTTGAGTTCGGCGGTAATCGGCCTGGCACTGTTCACTCTGGGGTTCTTCGCCGCCCATGCGGTTGCCAGCGGGCAGGTCGGTATCCATGCGCAAGGAGCCAAGGCGCAGGCCTCGGCACTGTACCTGTGTGCCTATTACCTCGGCTCCAGCCTGGTGGGCTACGTGGGAGGGTATGTCTGGGAGCACGCCGGCTGGCTGGCGCTGCTGGCCGTTCTGGCTTCGTTGTTCGTTGTCGCAGGGGCTCTGGTACGGCGTATTTAGGCTGTTCGCCAGCCGTTCAGTGCAGGTTCAAGGAGGATTCAGCGGGTATTCAGTAGTCTTCCCGCAGACTCGTTGCCGAGTTGATCAAAACTGCAACGAGAGGAAAGATTCAATGAAAATCACCCTGAACCGTATTGCATTGGCAAGCTGCCTGGCTCTGGGCACAAGCGCTGCCCAGGCCAACGACAATTTCCTTGGGCTGACCTGGGGGCAGACTGACAACAACATTCAGAAGTCCAACGCGCTGAATGCCAATCTCGGCAATCCCAAGTTGGACAAGGTGATCAACGGCGAGGGTACCTGGGGCCTCCGTGCCGGCCAGAAAAGCGCCGATGGTCGCTATTACGCGACTTATGAGAATGTCTCGGACAGTCACAATGGCTACAAGCTGCGTCAGCAGAACCTTCTCGGCAGCTACGACATGTTCGTACCGCTGGGGGACAACAACACCAAGCTGTTCGGTGGTGTAACCGCCGGTCTGGTCAAGCTCGAGCAGGAAAGCCGCGGCTTTTCCCGCGACAGCGACATCGGATTTGCCGCGGGTCTGCAGGCCGGTATCCTGCAGGAACTGAACAGCAATACGTCGATCGAAGCCGGCTATCGTTACCTGCGTACCAACGCCAGCACAGAAATGGCACCGCAGGGTGCAGGCAAGGCCGGGTCGCTGGATCTGCACAGCAGTTCGCAGCTCTACCTTGGCGCCAACTTCGCCTTCTAACGAGGGCTTCGCGTTACCGGGCCGGGCATCAGTCCGGCCTTCGTACTATTGAAAGGGGGAGTCTCATGAAATTGCTGGTAGTGGAGGATGAGGCGCTGCTGCGTCACCATCTGTTCACTCGCCTCAGCGAAAACGGGCACGTGGTGGATGCCGTACGCACCGCCGAAGAAGCCCTATATCGCGCTGAGTCCTTCAATCATGATCTGGCCCTGGTCGACCTTGGTCTGCCCGGCATGAGCGGTATCGACCTGATCCGTCAGCTGCGTAGCCAGGACAAGAACTTTCCGATTCTTATCCTCACCGCGCGTGGCAACTGGCAGGACAAGGTCGAAGGCCTCTCCTGTGGTGCCGACGATTACGTGGTCAAGCCGTTCCAGTTCGAAGAGCTGGAAGCGCGCCTGAACGCGTTGCTGCGCCGTTCCTCCGGGTTCACCAAGTCGACCATCGAGGCCGGTTCGCTGGTGCTGGATCTCAACCGCAAGCAGGCCACGGTAGACGAGCAATCGTTGCAACTGACCGCCTATGAATACCGCATCCTCGAGTACCTCATGCTGCATCACCAGCAGGTGGTGGCCAAGGAGCGCCTGATGGAGCAGCTCTACCCAGGCGATGACGAGCGCGACCCCAACGTCATCGAGGTACTGGTCGGTCGTCTGCGCCGCAAGCTCGAAGGGGTGATCGGCGGCAAGCCGATTGAAACCGTGCGCGGCCAGGGCTACATGTTCAACGAGCGCTGCAAGTGAGCCGAGCGCGCGTGGTTCTGCGCAAGCTGCGCATGCGTTTTCGCTCGCTGCGCCTGCGCCTGATGCTGGCCAGCGCAGCGCTGGCGATGCTGTTCATGCTGTTGCTGATGCCGGTGTTGCAGGGTGTGTTTCTCATGGCCCTGGAGCAGACCGTGGAGAAGCGTCTGGCCTCCGATGCGGCCGCGTTGATTTCTGCTGCGCGCATCCATGACGGCCAGCTGCACATGCCGGACAAGATGCCGGACGAGGAATTCGACAACCTCGATTCGCACCTGCTGGGTTTCATCTTCGACCGTGACGGGCAGATGATCTGGCGTTCGCGCTCGTCCACCGACGAGCTGGTGCGCTACCTGCCGCGCTACGACGGTCGTGGCCACGAGTTCATCCGCATTCGCGATGACGGCGGCCAGGAATACTTCGTGTATGACATCGAGGTGGATCTGCTGCGGGGTGATGAAACCGCCCTGAGCATCGTCACCATGCAGCCCACGCGCGAGTACCAGGGGCTGTTCAACGGCTTTGCCTGGCAGTTGCGCTTGTGGCTGGGTATCGCCTTGCTGGTGTTGCTGGGCCTGCTCTGGTTTGGCCTGACCTGGGGTTTTCGCAGCCTGCGCGGTCTTAGCGACGAACTCGACGGTGTGGAGGCAGGCACTCGCCAGCGCCTGAGTGACGAGCATCCACGCGAACTGCTGCGCCTGACCAACTCCCTCAACCGCTTGCTCGACAGCGAGCGGCGTCAGCGCGAGCGTTATCGCGATTCGCTGGAAGATCTCGCCCATAGCCTGAAAACGCCACTCAGCGTGCTGCAGGGCATCGGTGAAACCCTCGCCGTGCACCCGGAGAATCGCGAGCAGGCGCAGCTGATGCAGGCGCAGATCGAGCGCATGAGCCAGCAGGTTGGCTACCAATTGCAGCGCGCCAGCCTGCGTCGCAGCGGCCTGGTGCGTCATCGTGAGCAGGTCTGGCCGCTGCTCGAAGGCTTGTGCCGTTCGCTGGACAAGGTCTATCGCGACAAGCGCGTGGAAGCGACGCTGGAAGTGCCCGAGCACAGCCAGATCACCATGGAGCGTGGCGCGTTGATGGAGCTGCTCGGCAACCTGCTGGAGAACGCCTACCGCCTTTGCCTGCGTCATGTGCGCGTCAGGCTGCAGCCTCAGGTCGGCGGTTGCCTGATCACCATCGAAGACGACGGTCCCGGCGTGCCACCGCATCAGCGTGCGCGGGTGCTGCAGCGCGGCGAGCGTCTGGATGTGCAGAACCCGGGGCAGGGCATCGGCCTGGCGGTGGTCGAAGATATCGTCGAAAGCTACGACGGCGAGCTGAGCCTGGAAGACTCCGAGTTGGGCGGCGCCTGCTTCAGGGTGCGTTTGTACGACTGAGCCGCAACGGCACTAACTTCATCCTTCCTGAGCTCGATAGGCCCCCGGCGTCAGCCCTGTCCATTTCTTGAAGGCGCGATGAAAGGCTGATGGTTCGGAGAAGCCGAGCTGCTCGGCGATATCCTGAATCGCCAGCTCGTCGCGGCCCAGGTGGTAGATGGCGAGGTCGCGGCGCAGGTGGTCCTTGAGTTCCTGAAAACTGGTGCCTTCTTCACGCAGGTGACGACGCAGCGTCTGTGGGCTGGTGTGCAGTTGCTGGGCCGTGTGTTCCAGGTCGGGCCAGGTGCGGCAGTCGCGACCGAGCAGGCGACGAATCTGGCTGATCAAACTGTCGCCGCCGTCGGGCCGCGCCAGCAGGTCGGCAGGGGAGTGCTGGAGGAACTGCTTGAGGGTGCGTTCGTCCTGCAGTAACGGCATCGTCAGGTAGCGCGCGTGAACCAGCAGGCTGGTCTGCCCCGCAGCAAAACGGCGGCTGCAGGGGAACAGCAGTTCGTACTCGGCGGCATGCTCGGGTTTGGGGTAGGCGAAGCTCGCTTCTTCCAGGCGGATACGCTGGCCGATCAGCCAGCTGCCGAGGCGATGCCAGATCACCAGCAGGCTCTCCAGCAGAAAATGATCCGGGTCCCATAGCGTGCTGTCGTCCACGCTCAGTCGTGCCCAGTCGCCTTCGCGTTGCAGGCGGATGCTCGGTGCATCGGCGAACAGTCCGTAGAACATCGCGCCGCGGCTCAGGGCTTTTTCCAGGTTGTGGCAGTGGATGATGGCGTGGCCCATCATGGCGAAGGTGCCGGGTCTGCTCGGCTGACGGCCGAAACCCAGGTACTCGTCGTCCAGTGCTTCCCACAACAGCTGCATCAGTCGGGCGAACTGCTCGGGGGCGATGCGCGCGCGCGGCTCGACCAGTACGGCGGGCTGAATGCCGGCCTGACGCAGAATCGCCTCGCAGGCCAGGCCGCGGCGATTGGCACCGCGCAAGGCGGCGCGGACGAAGTGGCTGGCGATGGTGCGTTCGCGCATGCTGGGCTTCCGCTGTCGAGGGAGGTCGATGGTAGGCAGTTGCTCTCGGCGACGGCAAGCCAGCCGAGCGATTGGGTCAAGCGAGGCTGAGCGTATGGGTCATTGAGGGAGGTAGGCGTGGCACTTAACCTCAGCGCCATAACAACAGCGGAGGACCCGCCTCATGCAACGCAACCATTTCGACACCGAGCACAACCTGTTCCGCGATGCCTTCGCGACGTTTTTGCAGAAGGAAGTGGTACCCCATCAGCATGCCTGGGAAGAGGCCGGAATGGTGGATCGCAGCGTGTGGCGCAAGGCAGGCGAGATGGGGTTTCTGTTGCCTTGGGCGGATGAGGAGTACGGCGGCGCGGGGCTCAAGGATTTTCGCTACGAGCAGATCATGTGCGAGGAGTTGGCGCGCATCAATGAGCCCGGTTTCATGATTCCGTTGCACTCGGCGCTATGTGGGCCCTATATCGCCGAATACGGCAATGCCGAGCAGAAAGCGCGGTTCATGCCAGGCATCATCAGCGGTGAGACCATCCTCGCCGTGGCCATGACCGAGCCTGCGGCAGGCTCGGACCTGGCCGGCATGCGCACCACGGCAGTGGACAAGGGCGATCACTGGCTGCTCAACGGTTCCAAGGTATTCATCTCCAACGGCTATCTGGCCGATGTGGTGATCGTTGCGGCCAAGACCGATCCAGCCAACAAGCACGCCATGGGCCTGTTCCTGGTGGAGCGCGGTATGCCGGGTTTCGAGCGCGGCAAGAAATTGAAGAAACTTGGCATGCACAGCCAGGACACCGCCGAGCTGTTCTTCAACGAGGTCAGGGTGCCCAAGGAAAATCTGCTGGGCGACGCCAAGGGCGGCTTCTTCTACCTGATGAACATGCTCGCCCAGGAGCGTCTGACCAATGCCTGTGGTGCGGTGGCCGGCGCCGAGGCGGCGCTGCAGGCCACCATCGAGTACGTCAAGGAGCGCCAGGCCTTCGGCCGCTCGGTGGCACACTTTCAGAACACTCGCTTCAAACTCGCGGAGATGCGTACGCAGATCGATGTGGCTCAGGTGTTCACCGACCGCTGCGTGATGGATCACAACCAGAAGAAGCTCACCCCGGAGGTGGCCGCCGAGGCCAAGCTGTTCACCACCGAACTGCTCGGCAAGGTGGTGGACGAGGGTGTGCAGCTACACGGCGGCTGGGGCTACATGTGGGAATACCCGATCTGCAAGATGTACGCGAATGCGCGGATTCAGCGGATCTTCGCCGGCACCTCGGAAATCATGAAGGAGATCATCAGTCGCGCAATGAAGTTGTAGGTTTGCGCACGGTTGCGCCATCGAGGTCTATCGTCATAACGCTTACACCCCGATGACCTGGAGAAATCCAATAACAAGAAGATGCCTGGCCTATGCCCTGCAACGGCCTCACACGTGTTTCAACCAGCTGCCGGCGGTCAAGGGTGTCCTGCATAACTGCAGCTGGTGCCAGGTCGACGATCTGGGGGCGGGCTGATCGGCGCTACGTCATTCTTTGCAATCTGGAGTCACCATGTCCGGTCCTTTGTCATCGCTGAAAATTCTCGATTTTTCCACGCTGCTGCCAGGACCGTTCGCGTCACTGCTGCTGGCGGATATGGGCGCCGAGGTACTGCGGGTGGAGTCGCCCACTCGCATGGACCTGGTGCGCGTGCTGCCACCGCACGACGGAGGCGTCTCCACCAGCCATGCCTATCTCAACCGCAACAAGCGCAGCATCGCCCTCGACCTCAAGCGGCCGGAAGCGGTGGAGGTGGTCAAGCAACTGGTCAGTGAGTACGACATCGTGCTCGAACAGTTTCGACCCGGTGTGATGGACAAGCTGGGAGTCGGCTATGAGGCGCTCAAGGCGATCAATCCACGGCTGATCTATGTCTCGATCACCGGCTACGGGCAGAGCGGACCTTATCGTGACCGTGCCGGACACGACATCAACTACCTGGCGCTGGCCGGCATCGCCAGCTACACCGGGCGTCGCGACAGTGGCCCGCTGCCCCTCGGCGTGCAACTGGCCGACCTGGCGGGCGGCTCGCTGCATGGCGTGATCGGCTTGCTCGCCGCTGTGGTGCAGCGCCAGGTCAGCGGTTTGGGTCAGCAGGTGGATGTGAGCATGACCGATTGCGCCTTCAGCCTGCATGGTATGTCCGGGGCAGGCTACCTCGGTGCCGGAGTCGAGCCGCAGATGGAAAACCAGGCGCTCAATGGTGGCAGCTTCTACGACTACTACCGCACCCGTGACGGTCGCTGGTTCTCCGTGGGCAGCCTGGAGCCGCAGTTCATGCAGCAGTTCTGCGCCGCCCTTGGTCGCCCCGAGCTGACGGCGCGGGGGCTGTCGCAGATGCCTGAGGATCAGCAGGCGCTCAAGCGCGAACTCGAGATCGAGTTCGAGAAACGCGATTTCGCCGAGTGGTGCGCGATCTTCGCTGAGCTGGATGCCTGCGTCGAACCCATGCTGGCGCTTTCCGAGGCGGTCGAGCATCCGCAGGTCAAGGCCCGTGGGCTGGTCGTCGAGGTGCCTCGCGAGGGTTTGCCGGCGCAGTCGCAACTGGCCTGCCCGCTGAAGTTCTCCGCAGGCTTGCCGCCTCCACGGCATGTCGGCACGGCAGTCGGGGCGCATACCGCCGAAGTGCTGGCGGAGCTGGGTTATGACACCGAGCGAATTGCGGCGCTACGCGAGGCCCGGGTGTTCGGTTGAACCCGCTATGGGGCCGGCTTAGGATGGGCGCCTTTGTCGCGGTGGAGCGTCATGTATGAAGGGAGTCGCAGGGAGGGTGCCAGGCATCGCGGGATGGATCTTGGCGGCGGGATTGGCCGTTGCCCTGATGCCAGTGCAGGCTGCTGAGGACCCAGACGATCCGTGCCAGCAGGGTAGCGCCATGGCGGCTTTCATGTGTCAGGGACCGGCCTGGAAGGCCGCCGAGCAAAGGCTGCAGGATACCTACGAGCGCGTGATGGCCTCGCTCAAGCAGTATGATCCGGCGCTCGCCAATGAACTACGGGACGCCCAGCGCCTGTGGATCAAGCTCCGTGAGCAGGATTGCAGCCTGTACGCTCGCAGCCGAGTGCAAGGATCGCCCTGGACCGGGTTCTGGGAGTCGGAGTGCCACGCGCAGCAGGCGCAAGCACGTACCCGCTGGTTGGAGTCTTTCGAGCCCTAGGCGCCGCTCTCGCTGCCTGCGCGCAGCGCATCACGCCTGACGCTGCTCCCCAGTGAAGGTCAGCGTCACCTTGCAGCGTCGGCAGTAATAGCGACGGCCCTTGGCGACCAAGGCGTGACGCTGGGCGGAGAAGGGGAACTCTCCATCGGGGCAGCTGCAGCGGTAGATGAAGCGCTTGACCTCGCGTCGTTCGACTTCATAGCTGTGGCAGCGATGCGGGGGCAATTCGTAAACGCCGCGCATGATCAATTGCCACTCCTCGCCATGTGGCTGAATGCGCGGACCGAATAGCTGGTGGGCGATCATGTGGGCGACTTCGTGCGGCACTGTCTGGCGCAGGAAGTCCTCATGATTGGCTTGGTACAGCTGCAGATTGAAGCGCAGCTTGTTTTCCGTCAGGTGAGCGACACCCGCCTTCTGCCCACGCAGCTTGAAGCTGACCTCGGGGCGGGCAAAGCGTTGCTTGAAGAAGGCCTCGGCCTGTTGGTAGCAGGCTTCGACGCGGGCATGAATCTGTTCGGGCATGGCAGGTAGCGGCTGCGGTTCGACGGGGGATTATGCCGCAAGCACCAGGGATACGGCGAAGTTGCCCTGACCTGCGGGCCGCACCGTCTTCCCGGCCGACGAATGGTTGCCCACATGCAAAAGGGCCGACATCGCTGCCGGCCCTTCCTGTCGACGCGCGTCAGCGCTAGCTGGTGTAGACCGGGCCGACCCCCATGCCCCAGAGGATCACCGAGCTGGCGATCATCGCCACCAGTACCACCAGACCAACTGCCAGCACCGAGCTGGAGAACATGAAGCCCTCGTCCTCGGGGATGTTCATGAAGGTCGGTATACCGACATAGAGCAGGTAGACGGTGTAGCAGATCGCCACCGTGCCGACGACCATCCCCAGCCACAGGTGTGGATATAGCGCTGCCAGGCCGCCGATGAACAGCGGGGTGGCGGTGTAGGCCGCGAACACCACGCACTGGGTCAGGTTGGGATTGGCATCGTAGGTACGCGCCATCCAGTGGATGAAAGCGCCCATCACGGCCACGCCAGCGAGCATCGCCAGGTAGGACATGATGGTCATCACCACCGCACTGCCTTCGGTGAGCATTACGGGTGCTCGGTCACCAATGGCCCAGCCAACCTGGGTGGTGCCGATGTAGGCTGAAATTGCGGGAATCGCTGCGAGAACCAGCACATGGGTCAAGTACATGTGACTGATGGATTCTTCCTCGCCACGGATTTCTTGCCATTCTTGGTCGGGATGGGTGAAGAGCCCCCAAACGTGGTGGATCATGCCAGACACCTCCTCATTCTTATGACGGTCGCCCCCCAGCGGACGCCCGGCGCGCGTGTACAGCGCTACCGGGTGTCAGGCCGAATCTATGCGACCTTATGTCGCAGTATAGGCAGGCCCTGGAGCAGGCGTGGTGTCTGGCTTTAGAGCAAATCGCTCTCTCGGGCCTAGCGGTAATAGCGCTCCAGAATTTCCATGGCCAGGTTGATCGACTGCAACCGCTCTGTGCTGCCGCCTCGGTCCGGATGGTGCTCGCTGACCATCTGTCGGTAGCGCTGCTTGATACGGGGCAGATCGAGCACCTGTTCATCGCTCAGTTCGAACAGTTCGAGCGCCGCCTGCTTCTCTTCGCCGCCTTGCATGCGCGTCCAGAAGCTGGTCAGCAGGCGTTCGACGTCACGCTCGTCGGTGTCTTGCAGGTTGCGCATGTCCAGGTAGTAGTCGCGCAGTTCATCACGCACGCTGAGCGCCGCGCTGCCTGGCTGGTAAGGCAGCAGGCGGATGCTCAGCGGGCTGATCTGCAGCAGGTGCGTGCGTTGTTGCCAGAGTTGGTCGCGCAGGCGATACAGGGCGTTGAACAGCAGGAAATGCGTGCGAAACAGCACCAGCTTGTCGGCCAGCGGCAAATTGGGGATGTGGCCGCTGTGGCGCTCCTTCAGCTGCTGGATCAGCGCGTATTCGGCAAGCCCCTCGGGAGCGGCTTGCAGCAATTGCAGCACCTGCTCGGCGAGGTCATGAGTGGGGTTTAGGTCGTCATTCATCGGCCGAGCCTAGCATTTCGTTGCAGGTGGGGTAGGGGCGAGACGCCATTGTGCGTAAAATGTCGCGCTTTCGTTCCCACTCCCTCGGATTTCGACGCACCATGGGCACCCTCTCGGTCAACCAGAACAAACTGCAGAAGCGCATTCGCCGCCTGGCCGGCGAAGCCATCACCGATTTCAACATGATCGAGGATGGCGACAAGGTGATGGTCTGCCTGTCCGGCGGCAAGGACAGCTACACCATGCTCGACGTGCTGCTGTATCTGCAGAAGGTGGCGCCGATCAAGTTCGAGATCGTTGCGGTGAACATGGACCAGAAGCAGCCCGGCTTCCCCGAGCACGTGCTGCCGGCCTATCTCGAAGCCCTCGGCGTGCCGTATCACATCATCGAGAAGGACACCTACTCGGTGGTGAAGGAAAAGATCCCCGAGGGCAAGACCACCTGCTCGCTGTGCTCGCGTCTGCGTCGTGGCACGCTGTACACCTACGCCGACGAGATCGGCGCGACCAAGATGGCGTTGGGGCACCACCGCGACGACATTCTGGAAACCTTCTTCCTCAACATGTTCTACGGTGGCACGCTCAAGGCCATGCCGCCCAAGCTGCTGTCCGATGACGGCCGTAACGTGGTGATCCGCCCGCTGGCCTACTGCGCCGAGGCCGATATCGAGGCCTACAGCCAGCTCAAGGAATTCCCCATCATCCCGTGCAACCTCTGCGGCTCGCAGGAGAACCTGCAGCGCCAGGTGGTCAAGGAGATGCTGCAGGAGTGGGAGCGCAAGAGCCCGGGCCGGGTCGAGATCATGTTCCGTGCGCTGCAGAACGTGCACCCTTCGCAGCTGGCCGACCGCAACCTGTTCGACTTCAAGAGCCTGAAGATCGACGACAGCGCCACGCCGCGCTTTCTCGATGTGATGAGCCTGTAGGGTGGATCACGCTTCACCGATCCGCCGGCATGGGGATTGGTGGATGTAAAAGGCGACATCCACCCTACGCCCCGTACGAACCGTGGGAGGGGCTTTAGCCGCGACGCTTGCCAGGCCGCAAAGGCCTGGAGTATGGTGCGGCCATCGCTTTGGAGAACTCCATGTCCACCAGCCTCAATCTTCTGTCCATGCTGCAAGTCGGTGCCTCGCGCGCCGCGCTGGCGCGTGCGCAGCTGTGCGTGGCGGCGGCGTATTATTTCTTTGGGTATTGGTTTAGCCACAGGCGCGCCTGATACCCACAGGCGGCCTGAGACACCAGGGTCGCCACCAGAGACGTTTTCCAGAAAACCCCCGGTCGGCAACCCGACCGGGGGTTTTGTTTTTTCCGGCCGAAAACGGCCACAGACCGAGGATTCACAGATGAACCGTTATTACCGCAACTACCGCTATGACTGGCGATTTAGCAGCGTCACCACCGCCCTGACACCTTTGCAACGAACACTCAGTTAGCGCCGCGCGGCGCAGACCGCGCCGGCCAAGGAACCGCCAGATCATGAACAGCTCCGCTCAACTCGCATCCACCGTCACCTCCATCGCCCGCCGCAGTGCTCAACCGCTGCCCAGCCCCGCCGTACTGCGCCAGCGCCTGCCACTGTCTGCTGCACTTGCCGAACGTATCGCCGCCGACCGCGACGCCATTCGCGCCGTGCTCGATGGCCGTGACCCGCGCCTGCTGGTGGTGGTCGGCCCCTGTTCCCTGCACGACCGCACCTCGGCCCTCGAATACGCCGAGCGCCTGGCCGAGCTGGCGCCGCAGGTCGATGACCAACTGCTGCTGGTGATGCGCGCCTACGTGGAAAAACCGCGCACGACGGTGGGCTGGAAAGGGCTGTTGTACGACCCGCATATCGATGGCAGTGGTGACATGGCCGAAGGCCTGCGCCAGTCGCGGCAACTGATGCTGGACATCCTCGAACGTGGCCTGCCGCTGGCCACCGAGCTGCTGCAACCGATGGCCGCCGGTTACTTCGATGATCTGCTCGGCTGGGCGGCGATTGGCGCACGCACCAGCGAGTCGCAGGTGCACCGCGAGATGGTCAGCGGCCTGGATCTGCCGGTGGGCTTCAAGAACGGCACCGACGGCAGTGTCGGCATCGCCTGCGATGCCATGCGTTCGGCGGCGCACCCGCATCGGCACTTCGGCATCGACGATCTTGGCCACCCGGCGCTGCTGCACACCGCTGGCAACCCGGACACCCATCTGGTGCTGCGCGGTGGTCATGGCGCGCCGAACCATGATGCGGCCAGTGTTGCCGCCGCACGTGAGGCGTTGCAGCGTCAGGGCATCGAGCCGCGCATTCTGGTCGACTGCAGCCACGCCAACAGCGGCAAGGATCCGCTGCGTCAGCCGGCCGTACTGGACAGCGTGATCGAGCAGCGTCTGGCCGGTGATGCCAGCCTGCGTGGGGTGATGCTGGAGAGTCATCTGTTCGACGGTTGCCAGGCGCTTTCCGGCGAGCTGCGTTACGGCGTGTCGATCACCGACGGCTGCCTGGGCTGGAGTGGTACCGAGCTGGCGCTGCGTCAGGCGGCTGAGCGTTTGCGCGCTTGAGTCTTGCGAGAGGTGGGCATCTGCGTGCAGGCTTCGTCGTCCGTTTCATGAAGGATTCGATTCATGCGTGATTACAAGTGGCTGCACGAGTTCTGCCTTAATCGCTTCGGCTCGGCCAAGGCGCTGGAGGCCATGCTGCCGCAGCCGCGCAGCGATACCGAGCTGCGCGCGTTGAGCGATGACCGCTACCTGTCGTTGATCAGCCTGCGCATCTTCCGTGCAGGCCTCAAGCACAGCCTGGTGGACGCCAAGTGGCCGGCTTTCGAGGAGGTGTTCTTCGGCTTCGACCCGGAAAAGGTGGTGCTGATGGGCGCCGAGCGCCTGGAGAACCTGATGCAGGATGCGCGGCTGATCCGCCATCTGGGCAAGCTCAAGAGCGTGCCGCGCAACGCCCAGTTCATCCTCGATGTGCGCCGCGAGAAGGGAAGCTTTGGCGCGCTGATCGCCGATTGGCCGGTCAGCGACATCGTCGGTCTGTGGAAGTACCTGGCCAAGCACGGTAGCCAGCTTGGCGGCCTGTCAGCGCCGCGCTTTCTGCGCATGGTGGGCAAGGACACCTTCATCCCCACCGATGACATGGTCGCCGCGCTCAAGGCGCAGGACATCATCGACAAGGCGCCGACCAGCTTGAAAGACCTGGCGGCAGTGCAGGCGGCACTCAACCAGTGGCAGGCCGAGAGTGGTCGACCGCTGTGTCAGCTATCGGTGATGCTGGCGCATACGGTCAATCATTGAGCGATTGCTGCAAGGCCTCCAGCCACTCCTTGGGCACATCGCGCTTCATCGCCAGTTGGCATTGCTGGCTGTCAGGGTCGAAAACGATCACCGCCTCGTCCTTGTCCAGGGCGCGGCGCACGCGCTGTACGCGGGTTTCCAGCGGGGTTTCATCGCCGTTGTCGGTACCGTCGCGGGTGACGAAGTCTTCGATCAGGGCTGTGAGAGTGTCGGCTTGCAGCAGGTCAGCGGGGATCAGCACAACGTATGACTCCAGTGTTGGCAGGCGGGTGAAAAACTACCTCGGCTTTGGCCTCCTGCATTCAAGCAGTCGTCGCCTGGGTTTTTCCGCGGCCTGTGGGCGCCCATGATAGAGCCATAGGGCGCCGCGCCGCGCTGCGAGTGCGCTCAGTGCAAGTCGCTGGTGCGTTTGAGGTGGCGTTCCAGTGTGCTGTAGAGCAGCCCGCTATCCAACGGCTTACCGAGAAAGTCATCCATGCCGGCGTCCAGGCCGTGCTGGCGGTGCTCTTCGAGGATATGCGCGGTCAGCGCGATGATGGGCACGGCGGCCAGTTGCTGGCTGCGTTCCAGGCGGCGGATCTGCCGCGTGGCTTCGAAACCGTCCATCACCGGCATCTCGCAATCCATCAGGATCAAATGCACTGCAGCCGGGTCGCGGCCGTATTCCTGCACGGCCGCCTGACCGTCGGTTACCAGGCGCACGCTGTAGCCACGTTTCTTCAAGAAGCCCTGAACCACCAGTTGGTTCACCGGGTTGTCCTCCGCCACCAGGATGCAGGGGGCGCTGCTGTTGTCGTTGCGTATTTCTCTGACCAACTGATGTACCTGTGCTCTGGGTTCTTCGTACAGCTCGCTCAAGGCCTGCCGCAGTGCGTTGATCGCGACTGGCTGGGCCAGGTGTTGCAAACGCAGGCCGTGGCGCGCTGGCAGATGTTGGCAGGCCTCGGGTGGACAGACCAGTAGCACGCGTTGTTGCGGTTGCAGCTGGGGCCTGAGTGAATCGAGCCAGTGACTGACGCCGCCAGGCCAGGGCGCCATCAGCACCAGCAGCGGCGGTGCGGTGAAGTCCTCCAGATAATCCAGCAGTCGCTCCGGCGTCTGACAGCGCTCGGTGCGCATGCCCCAGCGCCCAAGCAAGCGGCTCAAGGCATCCAGCCCCAGGCCGTCGAGAGAGGCGAGCAGGGCGGTACGTCCGGCCAACAGGCCGCCCAGCTCGTCGGGCGTATCCTGCTCGGCCAGCAGCGCTATGTCGAAGGCGAAGCGAGTGCCCTGGCCCAGGGTGCTCTGCACCTCGATTCTACCGCCCATCATCTCCACCAGTTCCTTGCTGATGGCCAGGCCCAGGCCGCTGCCGCCGTAACGACGGGTCGTGCTGGAGTCACCTTGCGCGAAGGATTCGAACAGTTGCGCCAGGGCCTGCTCGCTGATGCCGATGCCACTGTCGCTGACGGCGAACACCAGATGCGGATTGCCAAGGCTGTCGCTACGACGGCTGACGCTGACTGCCACATGACCTTCTGCGGTGAATTTCAGGGCGTTGCTGAGCAGGTTCATCAGGATCTGCTTGAGCCGTGTCGGGTCGCCCTGAATGCGCCGCGGCACCCCGTTCTCCAGGCTGACGTAGAGGCGCAGGCGCTTATCCAGCGCCTGGCCGGTGAACAGGCTGAGCGTCTCGGAAATCATGTCTTCCAGGTCGAACTCGATCTGTTCCAGGCTGAGCTTGCCGGACTCGATGCGAGCGTAGTCGAGGATGTCGTTGATCACGGCCATCAGCGAACTGCCGGAGCTGGAGATGGTGTCGACATAGAAACGCTGGCTGCGATCCAGGCGGGTTTCGCGCAACAGCTGCAGCATGCCCAGCACGCCGTTGAGCGGCGTACGGATCTCGTGGCTCATCTTGGCCAGGAAACGGCTCTTGGCCTGGCTTTCGAACGCCGCCTGCTCGGCGGCGCGGCGCGACTTGAAGCCTTCTTCCTTGAGCAGGTTGATGCGGTCGGCCAGGCCGATTGACAGGGTGATCAGCTCGATGGTGACGCCGATCTTCACCACCGTGGCACCGAATACGCCGAACACCTCCAGGCCCAGCGAACCGGTGGTGGCCTGGATGAAAGCGAACAACAGAATGGCCCAGGCCAGGGTGTAGTAGGAGCCGTAGCGCACGCCCCGGCGCCAGATGTAGATACCTGTGAGCAGCAGAATCAGCGACACCGCGGAGACGGTGACGCTGGCCAGGATGTTCCAGGCGGTGAAGCCGATCAGCGGCACCGACAGCAGGCAGCCGACGCAGATCAGCATCAGCAGGCGCAGGCCGGTGTCCAGACGCGGGAAATACTGGCGTGCGTGCAGGAAATGGCGGCTGAACTGGATGGCCGTGAGGCAGTGCACATACATCAGGATGTAGATGCTGACCGACTGCAAGGCCACGTGCTCGGGCAGCAGTTTGAATAGCATGCCGTCGAAGCAGGCTGCCAGCAGGCCGACGTTGAGGTTGTAGGCCAGGTACCAGAGGTAGGCCGATTCACGTAGCGACAGATAGAGGAACAGGTTGTAGCAGAACATGGCGAACAGCACGCCATAGAACGCACCGTTGAAGCCCATCAGGTTTTCCTGCGCAGCCGCGCTGGCGCCGTAGGTGGCGAAGAACAGCGGCACGAACACCGTACTGGTGGTTTCCACGCGGACCAGCAGGGTGCTGGCGCCGGGCTCCAGCTGCATGGGAAACCAGAAATTACG
>Ga0208645_1001648_pt1 | contig 19133 bp, 16 predicted proteins | sample VirMetDEL_Sep_01_FD_184519 | JGI IMG/M metagenome (GOLD analysis project Ga0208645, IMG submission 184519) | Aqueous microbial communities from the Delaware River and Bay under freshwater to marine salinity gradient to study organic matter... | ecosystem: Environmental > Aquatic > Marine >... | reverse complement strand
ATATCTACCCTTTCTAGATTTTCACACTGTAAAAACATTTTTTCGTTTATCATGCTCAGACGGGATGGAAGTTTTACGTATCGCAGTTTTTTACAAAGACGGAATGCCTCAGATCCTATAACCGTTGCGCTTTCAGGAATATTTATCTTTTCTAGATTTTCACAAGAGTCAAAAACATTGTTTGAGATAACCTGAATTCCCATAGGAATATCTAACTGGGTAAGACCCAAGCAATTAAAAAAACACCTGTAGTTGATGACCCTGATAGATGTTGGAAAGATAAATCCCTCTAATTTTTTACAGCAGGAAAAAGAAGAAATTCCCAAATGATAAACCTTGTCGGGGACAACGACATTTTTCAGTCCGACACAACCGCTGAACGTACATGATTCTATTCTAAGAAGACCTTCCGGTAAAATCATTTTAGTAAGATATTTACAGTTGAAAAAAGCTTTGATTCCAATAATCTTTACCGTATTCGGGAGTATTATTTCTCCCTTGATTCCTGAGGTTGAAAAAGCTTCCTCGCCAATCGATTTTAGACCGTCTGGTAAATCTATTTCTTCAAGAACAGTACAGTATCTGAATACGTTTTCTTCAATGACTGTAACACTATCAGGGATGTTTATTTTTCTCAGTCCATGACAGCGATCAAAAAGACTCTTCTTCAAAGTTTTGATTCCGTATGGAAGAATGATTTCTTGTAACGAAAAACAACCACTGAACGAAAAATCTCCTATTTCTTTTATCCCATCGAGACAGATTTTGGTTATATTTTGACATCCAAAAAAACAATAATTTTCTATCTCGTAGACAGATTTTGGCAATTCTAGATTATCCAGATTTAGGCATCCATAAAAAAGACCGGAAGGAATGACAGAAATCCCTTCTGGAATATTGACTTTTTTAAGTTTACAACAGTCTACAAAACAGTAATGCCCCAAACTTTGAAGTGACGTTGGAAGATGTACTGTCTCGATAGTACGGTTATACTCAAAAATACCATCTTTAAGATGTTTTGATCCTTCTTCCAATATGACCTCTTTATAGTCTCCTATGGGAAGAGGAACATTTTGTGCGAAGTTTTTGGATATTCTGAGTACAGAACCCTTTTGGTTGACACCTGGAGGAACATTTTCCATATTATCTGGTCAGATATGGTTTAGGATATATTATTTTACCCTTTTTTCATTTTTGCACATACACAACATTGTTTTTCTGTATGTAAAGAGAGGGATACAATGAAGGGACGACAGGCCTTGTCGTCAAGAGGACCTTACTCATAAGGATTTTTCGGGAGATGGTTTGGCGTCGTCAAGATTGACAACCTCCCAGGTGTCCGTGTCTTCTTGCTCTTCAGGAGTTGGGACATAGTTGGATTCGGCAACTTTTACAAGTTGCCGAAACCGAGGGTTGACCCTCTTCCCGAAAACCCCTTTTTCTAAAACCTGTGACACTTTGAGGAATATCACCGGGTGTTTTGAGAAGAGGGCGCCTAGAAGGAGATAGGGATAGTCATCAGGGACCACTACGATACGGATACCGTACATCTTCCCTTCTGTCCATACGGCGTCTATCCCTGATCTGATCAACATTTCAAGGACACTTTCCGCCTCTGGAAAGGTGGATAAACCTCTGGTTCCCCAGACAGCCACGGACGGAAAAGGGGACCAATGACGGTTAGCCTGTTGAGGAAAAGGCATCTGCTTTTCTATGTTCTGTTGGGAGAATGACTCTCCTGATTGCAAAATCGGATCAGGGACCAGGCCATTTTCAGGCAGAAGAGTCTGCCAGCCACGAGGATGTCCCGGGATGGCATCGGGTTTTTTGTCCCCGAAGACATGCTGGAGGTGTTCCTGGATTGGAACACAGAATAAACCCCGGGGAGCTCTTCCACGCCCCAGTTCCTCGTTGAACAGTTCTGTCCAACAGAGAAGCATCTCCATGTCCAGTTCTTCACCGACCGGGTTCCAAGCCGATATCAGGAATATCCTGGGAGATTTGACTCCTCTAGGTCCTGTATCCGTTGGGTCCACGATCAGGAAAGAAAAGGTATATCCAAAGGGGAATATACCCAAGTCCATTCGACAACAAAGAGACCATAACTTTTGTTGTTCTGTTTGTTTCTCGGATGATATCTCTATCATCTGGCGCTGGCTATCCCGCGGGACAAACAGGTACACGGGGATACCGGGGAGATACCCTCGTGTGAGGTCTGGAGGTGGAAGCACTTTTTCTTTTGACGTATCGTTTCCCATGATTGCAAATTTCCCTGGACTATCTACCTTGATTTTTATCTTGAAATTCAATTTTACACATACACAACATTGTTTTTCTGTATGTAAGAGAGGGATACAATGAAGGAACGACAGGCCTTGTCGTTAAGAGGACCTTTTTCAAGGATTTTTGGCGAATATAACGGCACCGTCTTCCATTTCTTCTTCCATTTCTTCTTCCATTTCCTGAATGGAACGACACCAGTTGTTCTCCGCCACGAAGAGAATCTTCAGGAAATCTGGAATGATAGTCCATTTGAAAACCCCTTGAATGACCCTGGAAACCGGGAAAAGTACTGCACAACTTTCCCCGGATGTAACACCTGGATTTTCGTCTGGAGCAACAATGATACGAATTCCATAGGGAACCACGATGCGACCTTTTTCATCAAGTTTGGCCTCTATGGCTCTTGTCCCCAGATTTTGCAGAGCAACTCTGCATTTTTCAGTGGTGGTAAGAATCGCCACTACTGGACCAGGGGCCGGCATGATGTTTATTTTTACCGACGTCTGAGGGATGTTTTTAGGATCCCTCCGTGTCATCCCCAAAAGGGAGAGCCAGCCGTTGCAGTGACCAGGAATTGATCTAGATACCTTTTCCTTGTACACATGTTTTGTGTACCTTAGGTTGGGAATCATGATGGGACAATTTTCAGGAAGTAGTAATTCCTGAAGGTCAGTACCCGTGTGATCCGATATGTCCTCGAGCATGGAAGTGGAAAAAAGAGAAAGCTCTTCCATGGAGAGTTCTTTTGGGTCACCTCCAGTCAAGCGGTGGCAACTTTCAAGAAAAAGTTGGGGGGTGGTGATCCCCACGGGTAGAGGGTAGTTAAACGGAACCCGATGATTCTTGTCATCCGGCGGTTGAACGATCAGGAACAGGAGTTGAGATTTTCCCAGTTTTTGGAAATTTACCCCCTCGGTTTTTCTGGAGAAAATGGACAAATCTCTGTCGAATCCCTCAGGAATTACAGTACCATCATTGACGGTTACACGTACTGGTTCACCGTAGATGACGCGTCTGTAGAGATCAGGGTTCTCGCGTTCGCGGGTTGATGTTGTGTTTCCCATGATGCAATTTCTCCAGAATATTCATGTTAGAGTTTTAATCAAAAATCAATTTTTACTCTTTTTTTGGGAAATAAAATAGAAAATAGAATTATGGAAAAAAGGAAAAAAAGGAAAAAAGGGGAGAAAAAGAGAATTCTGGAAAAAAAGGAAAAAAGAGAAAAAACTGTTTTTTCCAGAATTCTCTTTTTCTCCCCCCTCCCGGTATTTTCTGGATCAAAAGGTTTTGTCCAAATAAAAAGATCGGACCCCTGAAAAAGGGTCAGAAAAAAGTAAAAACAGAACAATATGAATACCAGAAACCTTTCATGAAAAATAGTGTTTTTCATGTTTCTGAGTATAAGGTTTTATTTTTCCATAGAACTTATGGAAAAGATCGGAGGACAAAGAGGTGTGTAAAATCCGTATTTCTGGACTATTTTAATACCATATAGGTATTGTATGAACGCTGTTTTTACTTTTTCACGACCAGTATTCTAATTTTTACTTTTTTTCTCTTTTCTCCTTTTTTTTCTAGAATTCTGGTTTCTTTTTCTTTTTCTAGAATTCTGGTTTTATATAGAATTTAGAAGTTCATCCAATTCCTCTATATCGATTTCAGAATCATCGATTTCAGAATCATCGATTTCAGAATCATCGATTTCAGAATCATCGATTTCAGAATCATCGATTTCAGAATCATCGAAATAATTTTTTATCTCTTGAGGGAGAAGCGGAGAACGATGAGAAATAAGAGAAAATTCTATATCATCATTTTCTTCCCTGATCGTGACTACCAGTGAGAATTTAGAGATAATATTGCAGTTTTTCAACATAGAAGATGTTTTGCTATCATCTTTATATTCTTCTTGAAGATTAATATCATCCGTGATAAAACATTTTTGAGTTGAAAGAGAATAATGTTTTACCATTCCAATCAGTATGTTATTTTCTTGATTCACCAGTTTTTTGACTGTCTGGTATATTTCAGGAAAGATAATTTCCTCAAGTTTTCCAGATCCCTGGAGCATTCTCATCATTATATCTGGTTTGAACTCAACAAAAGCAATTTTTACATGGCTTTTTATCTGCTGAAAAAGCTCTGCTAAGTATATTGTCATGACGCTTGACTCTGACATGATTTTTTTGATATATATAATCTAAAGAAATTCATTTCTTGAATTCAAAAGAGATGGTTACTGATCTTGGTATATTCACAACTACTGTTTCTGGAGGCGTGGGTGTTTTAGCCGGATACTATTTTTTGTTTTTACAGAAATATCTGGGTCCTCTTACTCAAAAACTTAGATCTTTGGGAAAAAACACGTGGGAATTATGGAAAATAAGCGCTGTATATACAGTGGTAAGTTTTCTTAGTTTGATTGTTTGGTTTAGCTTTTACCAGAATCTTGAAAGTTGGAAAAAAGATCTTTTCTATAGTTCTCTGGTTGTTTTCCTTTTTGGGGCTACAGTATGGTCACTTTCTATATCCAATATCAAAAAAGGAAACACAAAAGGTTTGCTTGGATCTCAGAAAACGTGGCTTTACACTAGCGCTTTGGGAAGTATAGGTATGTTGATCAGTACAGTCTATTCTACAGATAGTTGGTTTTTGATCGTTGCTGCATCTATTGTGGCTTTTCACCATGTTGTTTTTGATGCTATCATATGGCCAAACGCGGGTATATAGTTAATTTTTTTACATAAAAGATTAACCCTAGATGATCAGGGGACGGATTACTTTTTCCCAGTACCGTCCAGTGACATACGAACGGGCCTGACTCACCCTGAGACCGTCTATTCGAGATGCAAGTTCCCTTGCATAACATGTCCAGAATCTACGGGAAAGCGGGGGTTTGGTTGTCTCATAGTCGTTTTTGCTGATGCCAAAAGCTTTTCTAGCTTTTTTGACAGCCACACCGTCCACGACGTTGCACCTGTGACAGGTTTTTCCCCGGAATTTTCCTGTGTAGTGACAGTGTTCTGTCACTCCTTTGGTATTCCCAAAAGGTTTTCCACAGAGAAGACAATCGGTCAACCTTGCCATGGCTTTTGGAACACTAGGACTAAAGTCAGGAATTCTTCTCCTGACTGTAGGTCTGCGAGATGTAGTTTGTCCCGAGGGAGGAAGAGGTTTTCTCGGCGGTGTTTTCATGGTCTTTCGGTAAAAAAATGGTATTTTACCGAATATTTTTTTTGGTTTTCATTTTTGTCAACACATCAACCCAGTAAAATTTACTATATTTAAACGTATTTCTGGAGGTAGATTTTTCACATGTTCCAGAGGCATATCGTAGTGTTTTTTATCACATCTGAAACAACATATCTCAGATCCAATGATCCTATCTTTGTCTATACGAGGCATGTAGTAATGTCCTAGTTTCTTTGTACAGTCATGTTTTACCTTTGCATAGCAAGAAAGAGTACAAAGTCTTGGACCTTTTATGACACAAGTACAGACTTTGCAAAATTCTGTTCTGCAAGGTTCTTTGATTTCAGTTTCACTGCAGATACATATATGTTTTCTTGATCTACATTCTTTGACATTCATCATACATGAACATCCATGAGAGTCTTTGTCTTCACACCTACAACTCCCAGAGCCATTTTCCGGACAAGAACATATGTGTTTTTCTGCTCTACATGTGTCCTTATCACTTTTGCATGTACATTCATGGATTTGTCTTGCCAGACAAAAAACAGGACTTATATCGCAAATACACTCGTGATAGTTGTGACGAAAACAACCCTTTCCTTCTCGGCAAGCACAGACATGCTCCCCTACAACGTTAAATTTGCATTCGAGGGGACTATGCTGTTTACACGTACAGTTGTGCTGAAAACTATCACCGAGAGAACAACCTTCCGGTCCAAACTTTGATCTACACTTGCAAAAAGACATGATTTTTGGACGGAAAACTAAGATTGCTGCGTGTTATTAGCCTAAGAATATTCAAAAATATTCAATTTAATCACTATCAAAGATATTTTCAAAAATACTTGGATAGATAATTTCTAGATCTGGATGTGTTTCAAGAAAAGATGTATTATTGTAGATGGTTTCTATTCCCAAAAATACTATTTCTTTTAGAGCGCTACAGCCTTCAAAAGCACAACCATCTATTCTTTTTAAACTTTTGGGGAATACCAATTTTTCTAGAGAAAAACACTTCCAAAAAGCAGAATCATGTATACTCATCAAACCTTCGTTAAAAACTATTTCTTTGAGCTTGGAACATCCCTTAAATGCTTGAGAGTAAATATATTCAACATTCCCAGGGACAACTAATTTTACCAGATGACTATTGTCTGAAAAACAGAAGTCAGGAATATTGTAAGGAAGAGGAAAATCTATTGTTTCTAAGAAAGTTGAAGAAAAAGAACTATTACAAAATTGGGTATCATTTCCCATATGTACTTTTTCGAGCATGGTACAACCAGCAAAACATTTTTCTCCGATAGTACAGTCGCCAACTATATTTATTTTTTTTAGTTTATCACACTGATAAAAACAAGCATATGGGATAAAAGATCTATAACAGATCATCTGTTCAACATTTGTTCTACAAAAAGAGTGTTCGGAGATAGAGCAATCCCTTTTGATGGTGATTTTTTTGACAGATGCAAATCTAAAAGAGTGTTCTGATATTTTTCCTCCTTCTACAATGACTTCATTTAGATTAGCCATATAGAAAGCCCATTTTTCCACTATAAAGTCTACATAGACTGAAATATCAAGAGAACTGCATCTCGAAAAAGCATGTCTATCTATTCTTTGAAGAGATTTAGGAAAGTCAATATTTTTTAAGGATCTACAAGAAGAAAAAGCACACTGCCCTATAACTTCCAATGTAGACGGCAGTTTAATACATTTTAAGTTTGAACATCCTGTAAAACAGTGATCGTCTATTTTTTTTAGCCCCTCGGGAAGAAATATCGTTGTTATATTTTGGTGATCTTCAAAAATATTCCTTCCCATTGACATAATTCCCCGAGGAAAAGTTGCCATTTTCAGACAAGGAAAATTTTCCGAAAAACTACAGTCCAACACATCAACAGGATCAATATAATCACTGCACAGTTTTTTGATCAACTTTGCAATATTCGGTTCATAGTTTTCTATCTTGATCAAAAAAAATGTCAGAAGGATTACTTCGTATTTATTTTGAAAATCATGAGGTTTTATCCTTAAAACTTTTTCTGAACCTGGAAAATCAGTTCCGTTTGTCAGATCTTTCGATGATAAATATACTGTTCTCATGATGATTTATAATATTATAAATCATATTATTTTTCGTTTTTAATCCATATTGATAACATACTCATAGTCATCTCCGTAGTGTCTAAAGATAGGCACCAAGGATAAAATTGCTACTATTCCCAACAATACTCCCAGCGCTAAAAGATATTTTTTCCCGTTTTTACCTTCCGGATACCTGAAGGACATATAAATTAGTATACCTGCTATGATCAAGTGGAAAAGAATCACTCCAAAATGCCCCCATACATAAGCATCCCTAGAAATATTTTTGGTTTCTGTCATTTTATGGTCTTCAAAAAAAACAAAATCATTTAAAAATGGCCTCGGTTCAAGATTTTTTTGTATGTGAATATGAGTATGATTATCTAACAGATATAGAACAATACAATGATATGATAGATAAAAAATTGGAGTCTATTGAATCATATACAACAGAAAAAGATATTGCTTTGTTCAAACAACACTATCAAAAAATACTCGACTTTGACTATGAAAAACTTAACAGTATTGGTTCAAAAATAACTCTCTACCAGAAACAGAAAAAATTTCAGCTTACTCGAAAACTACAAAAAGAATATAAAAAATTATTTTGCGAGTATCAAGAATTAGGAAATTATGAATTCAGAACAACTGGAAAAGAAAAAATACTTTTACTATTTTTCATATCATATGAAGATTTTCCACAAATTTACAGACCAAGTAGTCTTTACAGATTTTTATCAAAAACAACTATAGTAAGAAATAAAAAATTTTTTCCAATAACAGATGATATGATACTTGAAATATTCCAAAAAGAACCGGATCTTTACAGAGAGAGTCTTTTTATAGACTATCCGGTAGATATGATGACCGGTATAGGATTTACCACCAATGTATTACAGAGTTACATGGATCAAAAATATCCACTGAAACTAAAACATACACAACAAGTACTAGAAAAAGATATAGAATGTGGTCAAAGTAAACATGGAATGTTAAGAGGTTTGGTTCATATGATTGGTTATACTGGTTATGGTGGAATGGAAGAAGATGAATATATTATGAAGATATTCAACAGCGGGTTTTTAGAAATTCAGTTCAAAGACAGAAATAGCTCAAGTGGAATTTTTACCACTATACTTGGAAATGATAATGATATTGAAAAAATTTATGAAAGAGATGGTATTTTCTTAATCATCTCTCTTTCTGCTCTTGAAGATTTTGACTATCATGCCGGTTTCCATAGTATGGGAACAAGAAAACCCATGGATTTCTACAAAAATATATGCTATAAATGCGATGATGAGTTAGATAGATATTCTGCTGCAGAACGAGCATATATGGCAATGGCACTGGATAAATTTGATAACTTTTATGAACTTATCTTTTCAAGTGATATCAATATTAAAAAATATGTAGAAGAAATCCATGTCAAAGGTAAAAAACTATATGAAAAATTAACTTCTTCTTCGATCATACCTGATTGGGTAAAAGTACTTATCACCGATGTTGAAGACAAAGAAAAAGTATACAGGAAAAATTGCACCGGAAAAGCTCCAAAACCTATATCAAAGAAAAAATTTAATGTGTTGGTTGAAAAAATATCCAAAAGAGAAAATATGACTGATATTCCAAAAATAAACTATGATTCTATCAATACAAAAAGGAAAATAAACCTTCTATATGAACAAATATCTACATCTACCGCTTGGGAAAATATCGTTCCTATACCAAAATAGTATCTTTTTCTGTTTTGTCAGTTTTAATGTAACAGTATAGTATTGATAATAAAAGAAAAATACCTATTCCTGCCATGCCGGTTGCTTCAATCATATCTTTCCACATGATTTTTGATTTACATGTTCTTATATGTAAATCGTTTTTTGTATTAAAAATGGGATATGGATATGGTATATGGCTTAGAATAGAAAATAATATACTTAAATCTCTTGCAAAACATCAACCTCATATCACAGTGATGTGTAATATGACAAAAGAAAATGCTACCATACTTTTTCATTAGCTTATCTCACAATATGGAGACAGACATGAATATTATATTTCTGGAAAATGTAAATATCTCAAAGGAAAATACAATGATCAAGATATTTTAAAGGCAACTGGTTACGACTGTCAGGTAAAAAACTGGGAAAAGATAAGAGAAACATGTCTTTATCACGTCGGTGATATACCTGATCAACTTCATGTATCTATATATTATTCTTCTAAAAAAAAGATTTGCAATATATAGATGTAAGACCTATTTTTGATCAATCTTATTTTTCTTTGATGGATATCAACAGTGAAAATCCTCAAGAATGGAAAAAACTACTCTGAGTTTCTCATGAGAACAAGAGCCATATCAGTCGTCGTGGCTGGAGGTCTTGAGTTTTTCCCAATCATTTCAGTTCTTCTTTGTTTTGTGATATCCAGATTAAGCATCAACCTGACTGGACCAAATTTAGAATGAGCTTGCAAGACATTGTATGCATTACCAGAGTCTTTTATACTGTATATTTCTCCGTCTTCATGATCGACAGCGATATTTTTTTCTCGATCATATTTCATTCCCGAATTTTCTTTTGGAATATGTTTTTTGTCCAGAAAAACTGTTTTTGGAACAAAGATAAGGTATGTTTTCCTGTAATATCTTCCAAAATTAGAAAAGAATCTGTAGTTTTTTACCAAATCTACATGTTGAGATATGGGTGTTCTAAAAGTAATATTATACCTTTTTCTGAAAATATCTTTGGCCTTTTGCGGTTTTACCCGATGGGGTACCCCTCCTGACATTATAAGCAATGAAGCATGATAGAGAGGTACGTCAATCCATTTTTCTTTTTCTTTTATCTGAAAATGAGCCAGGTTTTCTTCCCCCGGTTGTTCATCTTCATAAAGTGTAAGTGATGCAAAATATGGCGGTTGCTGATAGTAGTTTTCGTCATCAGTATGTTCACTTATGTAGTCTCCTCTTTCATCATAATAGTTGCACCATATTCCAGTTCCTGTTATATCGGACACTTCTATGTTACATTCTCTCATTTTTTCTCTTAAAAATTCTATGATTCCTGTTTTTACAAGTCTATTCGGGATAGCTTTGGCTTTAGTAACAACGGTTGTATCTGAAAAAGGAACAGAACCGCTCCATGCAGTAAGTTTCCATCTAACCAGATCTTTATATCTTTGTCCTTTATCGGTATACAAACTTCCATCTCCATATGCAGCTACCCTTCGATGAGGACTGTATTCCAACCAACCTCCAGGAAGCCCTCTCTTCCAATCAATTTTTCTGACTGCATGGATCAGACTTCCATCATCTGGAACCGGGAAAATTTTGTAGAGAGATTCCATTTTTAAGCTTACTATCTGTTTTGAAAAATCATTTTTTAACCACAGTGATATGTACAACCCACAAAACATGCAATATAAACACTTTCTCCGTCGGATAATCTTGTACTATAGTCTGATTCATCCACAAGTTGACCCCCGTTGCTGTCTAGAAATCTGGTTTCCAGAGGATAGACCATTTGTTGATTTCCACCACTGTCCAGATCGTCTTCAAACTGAATATTTCCATCGGTATCATAGTCGATTATCTGATTTCCATCGGCGTCGTTTATGGTTTTTAGCTTTTGCTTTGCTGTTTTTACAAGACTAAAATCACAGTCACATGTTGTTTTGGCCACTGTATGATTTGTCAGTAAACCTTCGTTCATAGTTTGTTTTCCCCCATAACCCGTCACTGTCGTGGTTGTTATATAATCTCCGTTTTCTATATTCCCGTTTTTATTACATATCCATAAACCTCCTTCGCCGACAGAATTGATAAAAAGTCTAATCTCATTTCCATTAGTTTTACCAAGAACAGAAACGAAATTACCATTTGAGTACTCATGTCTTTCGGTAGAATCTTCCTTGTCAGATATCACTCCAAAAACTTTTTTATCGTTGTCGGTATTTGATATTGTACATGTTGGAAGTGACTCATTAATCCGTGGCCCAACCGTATTGTCAATATTCACATATTTTCCAGTAGAAGAAACAATCAAGCCATAACTGCTGTTAGAGATAGAGCTGTTCATCAGAGATCTATGCTGACCTGTAAAATCAAAAGCTTCTTGATTTCCAGCACTGCCATCAAAAAACCCAACTATATCGTTACCGTCCCCAGAAGCCGTAGAATAAACATAAAGATCACTATCTTCGTTACCGTTGGAGTGAGCATATATTTGCCATAGACCCCCGGTTGCATGACTGGTATTGTTGAAACTTATGCGAGATCTTCCGTCTGTGTTGTTACCCTCTACCGAAATACTACACATAGTTTGTAGAGTAGCTCCATATGGAGTTATCCCTCCATTTAAAACATTAAGATTTCCTTCTTTGCTTAGAGTCATCTGTTCCGTTGCATCCCCCTCCCCGTCTTTTGTGGTAGAAAACACAAGTTCTCCTGGCATATCGTCTCCGATTCCTGGGATTCCCCCTACTCTAGCAGATATTTTTGCTGAGGTTTTATAGCTGGTTCCGTTAGAACCAGAAAACTCAATGGCCCCAAGATTGTCATTTTCTTGAACAATTGTATGGGATCCATCTGTATCATTCCTTGATTTATAGAAAGATATAACGCTGGGATCAGAGTCTGCGCTATTTTTTTGAAGTGTATGATCAGAATCCTGGGCAATAATTGAGCCAGAACTGTCTATTTTAATTTTTTCTGAACCATTGGTGAAAAAAGTTATAGCATTATCGGTATCAAAGTTTATACGATTATCGGTATCTCTACCAACTCTAAGATCGGTAGAAAAATTATCACCAGTTATACCAGGTCCTGATATGTCAGACCATTCTATCCCCGCGTCATTGGTAAACTGTAGTTTTGAGTTTTCAGAATTCCATCTGAAAGCACCGTCGGTACCTCCTATGTATATTTTTTCACTACATTCTAATGTTCCAATACCAGACAATGAGTTTGACATTTTCAGTTAGGTTTTCCTTTTAGTGAGTCTAAAGGGAAAAATGTTTTAGTATATTTCTTTCCAGGAAAGAGAACCATACACATTGGTACTGGAACTACCAATATTTTTACATACAAGAAGATAAGCTTGTGAGTCAGTGCTATCATAGTTTTGAGTTATATAGTTTTGTTTTGTATTGGTGGGTTCATCTGACCCAAGACCCCCGGTAGCACCTTTTCTGTTTCCTCCAGTTACATATCCAGTACTGATAACCGAACCAGAAACAACACTTACATTTGTTGTATCACTGTAAGACACACCGCTTTCATCTGTCTCAATATCTGTCCAGTTCGATGATATATCACTGCTCTGATCTATTTTTCTAAGCTCATAATATATGTTGTCATCTTCAGAAAGTATGTCTATATCCTTCATCTCGACAGTCATTCTGTTTTTGTATCCATTGTATGTGTTAGTCAGTCTAATGGAAAGAATGGCTTCTGTTGCTCCAGAAGCAACAGATTTTGCCGTCTGTGTACCATAAGACCATTCTCTTCCGCTTTCGCTATATCCTCCTTCTGATATTACAGTAGAACAGATTTGATCTATATAACCGCCTGTATTTTGTGAAACCGAGGAGATTTCGAATCTTATCGGAAGATTTGGACTGCTCATAAAAACTTCGTCTCTTAGATTAGAATTATAGACAGTATGACATATTATGTATTCGTCTTTTGACACAAAACCAAATCTTATTCTTCCTACACCTAGCCACTGAAAATCTATAAACATTAGCTGGGTTTTAGAAACATCAATATCGATATCGGTATCCCAATTATTTTTTGAGATCGAGTTAACTTTTCCTTCTGGATCTTTAATGTTGAGACTTAGGATACCTTCTGGATTTTGTTGTAGATATATACCCCCTTCGTCATCAAAATAACCAATTTTCTTTGTAACTCCACTGGCTTTTTCATAAAGTACAAAACTAGCAAATATTAACTGACTTTTTCCAGGCATATAATGATGGTATTTTCTGGTTTGATGGATAATACTTCCTGTATCTGATTCTGTAACGCTTAGTCTGACAGCTGCTTTATCTGTTCTGTTGACAAGAGTTGCTCCTGAACCGGTTATTTTTTGTAAAAAGTCAGAGTTATCTCCGTATATAAGTTTGTAGTCTCCAAGAGTGAATGGTTCAGATACTCTTTCCCTTCCGAATGCATCTCTGGAACCTGTCGGTTCTATCGGCCTATTTTTAAATGTGATATCTTGCAAAGTTGCGTTTCTGTACACAAGATAGCATATCAATCCTGTGATAGAAACCAGGAAAAATATCATATAGTATATCATTTTAGATACGATGTGATAATTTAAATAGACGATACTTGGGAAAGATATTTTGCTTCTTTTTCATCTTCTGGATATAAAGTTAATATTTCCAGAAGATGAAAAAACCTTTGATATCCATAGTTTTTTCATTTTTTCCCTACCAGTATAAATGCGGTAACATAAAATTTATAATTATCCAGCATTATTTTTTACTACTTTTAGATGTTAGCATAAGTTCTTGCTTTTGATAACTCCCAATAATATCAAAATTTATACTTCCAACTCTCATCAAACTTAAAGATTTAACATTTTTTACCGGTCTAGGATTAACAATGATTCTTACTGGTTTATCAAGATGATTTGTTATCTCCATAGAGTATGGCTGGGTCAGTTTTCTTAAAAAAGTTTCTTGGTTGTTCTGTTCTGCTTGTCATTTTTCCTTCTACCATGGATACTTTTTCTTGTCTCTTGAATCCGAAATATATTTTAGATGTATCATTTTTTTTCACGTGAGGAGTTCTACCCTGGTGATAGCAACATTGTTAGTGTTGGATGATGTGTTTGAAAGAGAATATTGTAGTCTATAAAACTGACTTCCGTTGTTTTCAAAAGGATATCTCCATTGAGAGTGACCCGTTTTCTCTACCACAAGAGATCTTGAACTACTGACAACTTTTGAGTCCCCATCCAATATTCTGAATTCTAAGCCGACAGGTATTGTTGTATATGTAAAAAATATGTCTATATATGGTTTTTCATTTGGTTGTTCATAGAATGTAATCAAAGATTGATCTGTTACATTTCGTTGAAGATAACTTGAAAAAGAAATATCTTTCAAGGATAACAGTATTTTTTCACTGTCAGTTTTTTTGATCTCATCATCATCTTCGTTATATACTTTTACAAAAAGAAAAGAAAGAGCAAAAATCAGACCAAAAACAAGTAGGTACACAGGAATGGCTATGTATGCCAGTTTTTTATCATATTCGTTCATATCATATATTTTTTATATATATATGATAAAGTAAAATCATCCAGATGTGATAGTCACAAGACCTTTCCATGTGACGGTATTTGCGGTAGCGGGAGTAACTTTTACCTCAATATCATCTCCTGTCACAGCAAGATCAATATTTGCTGATGTTGCAATATCTGTAGAATCTCCTATAACATTTTTGACACTTGTTCCTAATTTTGTAAGGGTTGTTGCTCCGTCGTGCCTGAAAAGCCCTGATATTTCATAAGAAGAAGTTTTGTTACCGGTTTTGTCATGACCAATAAAGACAGCTTTCACATGATATGCTAACTCGCTTGTTCCAACATCTTTTGTCCACAACTGCTGATCGGCAGTTGTTGCCGAAGTAGTACCGCTAAGAGAATACATTGAGGTATCTGATGATATAGTTGTTCCTCCCGATGATGAGGGTGAAATACTAACTCCTCCTGCAGTTGCAGTGATAGCAATAGCACTGTCACTGGTCCCTTGTGTATTGGTGATATCGATGGTTTCAGATGATCCAATATCTGTTTTGATCTCAATAGCTGCAGAAGCATCATCTTGATTTTGTATTTTAACCTGACCACCATCGATAACGACATCCTTTCCAGAGGCACAGCTAACCTCAACACCTCCCGCGTTAGACAGTATTCTTATAGAATCATCAGCTGTACCCTGTGTATTAGTTATCTGTATGGTTTCTGTAGTACCCTGGTTAGTGATCAAACTGATAGCCGCAGAAGCATCATCTTTGGAAGTAATGGCTACCTGACCTCCAGAAATGTCAACATTTTTGGTGGCAGCAGCGTCGATATCTACACCGCCGGCAGTCGCAGTGATAGATATAGCCGCTTCATCAGTACCGTTTGTATTTACAATTCTCACATCTTCATCACCTGCAGTATCACTAGCGGCCACGCGAAAATAGGCATCCTCGTCGGCATTTCCCATAGTTACATTTTGACCGTCAACTGCGGTCATCTTCACAGGGAAGGAAGTGGTAAATATATGTACATTTCCGTCACCTACGGTGATATCGTCTGCGGCAACACTTCCTCCTGATGCAGCAGCAGCCCATTTAACACCGGTTGTTTCGTTAGAATCAGCGGTCAGTACAAAATTATTAGTGCCTACAGTAAGAGTCTGAGGAGCTCCGGTTCCATCTCCAATAAGAATATCTCCCTTGGTAGCCATTGTGACAAAATCTGCATCACTAGAAGAGCCGTTACTGTACATGATACCTGCACTACTTCCTCTTATAGCCGTACCAATTGTTGTGTCATAATCAGGGATGGTTACCAGTCTATCAGTACTTGTTGTAACATTTCCTATATCGAATCTACCTCTTTTTGTTCTATCAGTTGTATCCACCACGAAACAGGTATCATCATCTAATCTGAGTCCTGACACGATCGGATCGCTTGCCATCTTTTATACAAAACAACAAAAAGCTTTTTTATCAAAACCATTATTCATTTTATTTTGGTTTTTCAGGCTCGGGTTCCCTTAGTATACCGTATGTCAGATAGTAACCCATGAATGCTTTACTGAGATAAGAAAGAAGTATGTAAAAAAACTCATATTTCCTAGGATCACCCCCTTTGATATATCTGATCATAGCCACCAGACCAAAACTTATCCACCAGAAAAACATAGGAATCAGTACTCCATATATCCAGGTAGGTATTTTTCGCGTGGATACTTTGTTCACTTCGTCCACTCTGTAGAAAAAATTACGGAAAATGGTAAACCAGATCACCAGTAGCATAAAAAAACCCATCACCAAACTGATCAATTTTGCCTGTCTTTCTTGACTCATCTCAAAAAAATAACCAAAACTCATAAGGAAACCGTTCATAAATGTAAGAAGAATAACAGTGTCAAAATCTTTTACACCAGAGATAATACAGAGTACAAAAATCATCAGTGAAGATGTTATTCCATATTCTAGCCATCTGTATCTGTTGTAACCATTGTTGATCTCTGTGTAGTAGAGAGGGCTTGTTGCATAAAAAATGTGGAATAGTGATGTGATAAAAAATATAACAACCACTAATGTTTCAAGAGGTATGGTTCCAATATCTAGATAGGGATAACTAACCAGGTCAATATCTCGATCATCATCACTTATCTGTGTTATCTTGTAAGACCAAAGATTAGTGTCAAAATTTGCCTTTTTGTTTACCACTCCAAACGCAATGGCTACTGCTATGGCACTTACAAGATGAAGACCAAATGCTCCATAGTTTATTTTTTGGAGAATACTGTTGGTAAACTTTTCATCTATATTTTTCGGTTGAGAAAGTGGTATCATTTTTGGATAAAAAATGAATTTAATTTGTATTTTTTAGAAAACCACATTATTGCGTGACCATGGGTATCATGTTAACAATGTTATATGATACTTTGTATGTGTATGAAATTAAAAAAAAAATAAAATTCTTCTTAAAGTAGCGCCCGGGATCAAATACTTTCACAATGTCTGACAACCAAAACGTCCAAGGAGTTATGAGATCACACCTCGCGTCACCACCAGGTGATGGGTTTCTCGGAGAGGTCACCATCCCCGACAGCTTCACCGAGATTGGAGAGGGTGCCTTTGAAGGCTGCACCGGGCTCACATCGGTCACCATCCCCGGCAGCGTCACCTATATTGGAGGTTTTGCCTTTGAAGGCTGCACCGGGCTCACATCGGTCACCATCCATGATAGTATCGCAGAGATTCGACGCGGTACCTTTGAAGGCTGCACCGGGCTTACATCGGTCACCATCCCTGATAGCGTCACCCGTATCGGGGGCGATGCCTTCGCTGGCTGCACCGGGCTCGTATCGGTGACCATCCCCGATAGCGTCACAGAGATTGGGGGCGATGCCTTCGCTGGCTGCACCGGGCTCACATCGGTCACCATCCCCAGTAGCGTCACCCAGATTGGGCATCTTGCCTTTGAAGGCTGCACCGGGCTCACATCGGTCACCATCCCCAGTAGCGTCACCCTTATGGGGGATGGTGCCTTCCGAGACTGCACCAGTCTCGTATCGGTCACCATCCCCGGTAGCGTCACAGAGATTGGGTATTATGCCTTTGAAGGCTGCATCGGGCTCACATCGGTCACCATCCCCGGTAGCGTCACAGAGATTGGGGATTATGCCTTCGCTGACTGCACCGGTCTCGTATCGGTCACCATCCCCGACAGCGTCACAAAGATTGGGGGAGATGCCTTCCGAGGCTGCACCGGGCTCGTATCGGTCACCATCCCCGACAGCGTCAAATATATCGAGTATAGAGCCTTCCGAGGCTGCACCGGACTCGTATCGGTCACCATCCCCGACAGCGTCACCCTTATGGGGGATGGTGTCTTCAGTGGCTGCATCGGGCTCACATCGGTCACCATCCATGATAGCGTCACAGAGATTGGAGAGGGTGCCTTTGAAGGCTGTAGCGGTCTTACATCGGTCACCATCCCCGATAGCGTCACCTGTATCGGGGGTGATGCCTTCGCTGGCTGCACCGGGCTCGTATCGGTGACCATCCCCGATAGCGTCACAGAGATTAGGTATGGCGCCTTCGCTGGCTGCACCGGGCTCGTATCGGTGACCATCCCCGATAGCGTCACCTGTATTGGGCATAGCGCCTTCAAAGGCTGCACCGGGCTCACATCGGTGACCATCCCCGATAGCGTCACAGAGATTGGGGGCGATGCCTTCGCTGGCTGCGCTGGGCTCACATCGGTCACCATCCCCAATAGCGTCACCCGGATTGAGGTTGGTGCCTTCAGTAACACTGATGTTTGTTATGCAGCATCAGACTCTCTGGTCTTGCCTTATCATCTTAATAGTAAGAGACTGGGCGAGATAGTGCCGTATAACCACCATATCCCAAAACGGTGGTTTGATAGTTCCATGTGGTCACGGTGGAACCATTCTTTGCTGTCGAAGACAGCAAAGGAATCTGTTCTCTGCATGTTCCTTGCGGCGCATAGACTGGGAGAGAAGAAAAGCCTTTCTCTCCCTTTTCTCCCACCGGAACTAGTTCTGATAATTCTAGGACATGTTCCTTCCAGGTTCCTGGGCAAATTTGCCTAGAACCTTGTAAAAGGTCCTCTTGATGACAAGGCCTGTCATCCCTTCGTTGTTATACACTTATACTCAATAATAATGTTGTGTATGAAATTAAAAAAAAAATAAAATTCTTCTTAAAGTAGCGCCCGGGATCAAATACTTTCACAATGTCTGACAACCAAAACGTCCAAGGAGTTATGAGATCACACCTCGCGTCACCACCAGGT
>Ga0208645_1001647_pt1 | contig 19142 bp, 22 predicted proteins | sample VirMetDEL_Sep_01_FD_184519 | JGI IMG/M metagenome (GOLD analysis project Ga0208645, IMG submission 184519) | Aqueous microbial communities from the Delaware River and Bay under freshwater to marine salinity gradient to study organic matter... | ecosystem: Environmental > Aquatic > Marine >... | reverse complement strand
AAAACTATGGTGCTAAAAATATTTCAATACTTTCGTCTCACCTCATTAGTTCGCCAGTTAGTTCGGCTGTTAGACAATCCACATCCGATAGTCCGGCTGATTATTTCTATGTGGTTAATAGCGATGGTACAATGGCCGTGCTTAATATCGCTAGGGATCAAGAGCTTTTAGCATGGTCTTTATGGACAACTAACGGTACTTTTGAAGAAGTAACTGTTTTAGGGCAAGATGTTTATGTAACGGTTAAAAGAACAATTAATAGTTCTACAGTTAGGTATATTGAAAAATTTAATAGCGATCATTTTTTAGACGCTTCATTGATTAAAACTAGTGGTAGCGCAACTACTTCTTGGGCAGGGCTAAGTCATCTTGATGGTGAGACAGTTAATGTAAGAGGTGATGATTATATTCTTGAAGATGCTGCTGTAGCAAGTGGAGCTTTAACTAGCTCATTAGATGTATCTGAATTAGAAGCTGGCTTAGAGTATTTAGCGCAAGTTAAGACACTACCGATTGAAGCTGTGTTAGATAATTCTCAATTAGCTGGTGATTGGAAAAGATTAGTTTGGGTGAACGCTAGATTAAATAATAGTAGAAATATTGTCGTTAAGTATAATAATAAAAGATATGTACCAGCGTTTACTTATTTTGGTTCTAATGTTTTAGACCAGCCAGTAGCGTTGTTTACGGGTTGGAAAAAAGTACATCTTGCAGGCGTAGAGCGAGATGTTGATGTGGAAATCACACAAGACGACCCATTAGAGTTTGAAGTATTAGCATTAACAATAGCGGTAAAATGAACCTTATAGATTTTAAAGAAAAAGAACATTATAAAGAGGTAGAACGTTGGTGGGAGTTTTGGCGTTGGAAAGGTAGAGTATGTGCAGAAGCTCTATCTGATATAGGCTATGTAGTCGAGAAAGACGGACTGTTGCTATGTGCAGGGTGGCTATATACTACTAATAGTTTAGTAGCTTGTTTGAATTTTATTACTGCTAATCCTTATGCGCCTAAAGAACAAGTAAGTGAAAGCTTAGATTTTTTAATTGAATGTTTAAGCCAAAGAGGTTTAAAGGAAGGGAAAAGAATTATTATGTCAACGATTAACAATAAGAATTTAGCGAAACGTCTACAGCGTTTAGGTTTCTTAGAAAACGGGGATAATTTAACTCATTATACAAGATTGAAATGGCTACCGGAGCATTAATAGCAACAGCGGTTATATCCGCTGCCACAACAGCATATACAGTTAGAGAGCAAATTATGACTGGTAAGCGTATGGCTACCATTGCCGGTCAACAAGCACATGCCGAAGCTAAACAGTTAGAGATGCAAGCTCAAGCTGAACGAACACAGGCAGAGGTTGACGAACTAGATAGACAAAGAACGCTTGACCGTATTATGTCTGCACAAAATGCAGTGTTTGGTGCTAGTGGTCTTGCTACTACATCTGGTAGCTTTACTAATATTCAAACTACTGATGCCGCAAGAGCAGCCGAAGCTAAAAGATTAAATCAAGTATTTACTGACACTAGACAAGTTGGCTTTAGTAATAATATTAGGCAGATACAAAATCAAGCTGCGATTACTCGTAGTGCGGCTAAAATGGCTAGGAGGACAGCAGGTATACAAGGGTTTGGTTCTATATTCGGTACTGCGGCTTCAACCTATGGTCAGTATAAAATTATGAACCCTACTCCGAAGAAAATTACAAGTTTAAAGTAATATGACTAAAACGAGAATTACACAAAGAACAACAAATAATCCAACTAATTTACCACCTAGAGGTGTAGTTCGTTTTGACGGTAATATTCAAGCAGCTTCACGAGGTACAGCAGTATCGCAATTACAACCAATAAGATTTACTCCGGGTGGTGAATATTTAGAGCAGATGAACGCTGTAGCTGATTTAGGTGAGGGTATCTTTAATGCTACTGCTAAGATTGCTGTGGCTTCTCAAAGAGCTAAAGAGGCTGAAAGAAACGCATATCTAGCAAACGTTGAAACCGATGATATTGTTCAGACCAATAGGATTTTCAACGAGAATAAACTACAAGGTAATGACCCAGAACTATTAACTAAAAGGCTTGAGGAATACCGTAATGGTAAAATGGCTAGTATGCCTCAAGATGTCCAACCATATTATCAACAAAGTTTTGATAAAAGAGCTGCTACTCTAACAGTAAAATCTCAAGATCAGTTTTTTAAGAAAGTTCAAAATGATTCTCAAAAATCTTTAGAAGCTGCTCAAGAATTAGTTGGTGATGATATATTTAAGAACCCAGCACCATCTACTGAAATTGAAGCTCAACACTACGAGGATAAAATAACTAAGTACCAATCAATTCTTCAAGCAAGAATAGATCAAGGTTTTATTACACCAGAAGAAGGTGCGGTTATCCAAAAAGATTTTCAGAAGAATTTAATTACAGTAGCTTATAAGAATCAGCTTCAAGCAATGGATTCTAACCAAAGAGCCAATGCTATTCTTGAATTGCAAAAGTCTAAGAAGTTACCAGCAGGTTTATCTATAGAAGATAAAAACGATATAGTAGCTAAGTTAAATGCTTATAATTCTACGGTTGATTCTATTGAGACTAAAGCCAATGCTCAACAAAAAGCAGAACAAGAATTAAATTTAGCAAGGCAAGCCGCTGATTTAGAAATAAAAGTAAATCGTGGTGAAGCTACATACGAAGATGTTTTAGAAGCTGAACAAAGCGAAACTATCACACCAGCTAAAAAAGTAGCACTTTTCAAGAAGTTAGATGATGAGAAAGACAAAGTAGTTAAAGAGTCATTATCTTTGAGAAAAGTTTATGGTGCTATGAATGGCTCCGATTTTATAGACCCTAAAAATACTGACGATAAAAAGGCTGTTGATTTAGTTTACACTAAGGTTCTTTCCCCACAAATAGATGCTATTGAAGACCCAGCCGTGAAGAAAAGTACAATAGCTAATTATGTTAATTCTGTTGGTGTGGTTCCCGAAACTTTACGTGGTAAAATGCGTGGGGTATTTAGGGGTGATGATGTAGAGCAAAAAGTATTTTATGCAGATTTGGTTGGTCGTATCCAAGAAACCAAGCCTCAAGCTTTAGATGACTTTGACAATAAAGATATTACTCAAGCTATAATGATTGATGAAATGGTTAAGGCTGGTACACCTAATGAGCAGGCTGTAGAGAAAGTAGCTAATATCACTAGTGGTCTTAATAAAGGTAGGCTAGAAATTCTTGAAGAAGATTTTAAAGAGTTGGTAGAAGATAAAGGCACAGGTGTTAAAATTAATTCTTACAAAGTAATTGATACTGTTAGAGATACTTTTGACGAAGGTGTATTTTCTGTCAATGCTTCTTTACCTAATCAGCAACTTGGTGTTGAGGCAGCAGCAATTAATGATTATAAACGTCTTTACAAAACTTGGTATCTCAACACAAATGGTGATGCCGAGTTAGCTGAAAAGCAGGCTAAGTTAGCGTTAAAGCGTACTTGGGGTACTACTGGTGTAAATGGTGATTCTAAGCAATTAACTAAATACCCTATTGAGCAAGCTTATCCGGGTATGCCTACTAAAGAAATCAAGAAAGATTTAATGAAAGATTTAAAATCTTTACCAGAGTATAAAGACTTAGCTGACGATGATGTAATAGTCCAATGGGACGCTAGAACGGCTAGAGAGTTTAGACAATACCCATCTTATCAAGTTTTAATATTTAATAAAGAAGGTGTGTTAGAACCAATAGCCGATGAGAATTTAGCTCGTTGGAAACCAGATTATGACGGCTGGAAAAAAAGAACAAAAGCCGCTAATCTTAAAAAGAATCAAGAGAATAGAGCTAAATCTTTGGAAGAAGAGAAAGCTATAAATGAAGCTTTAAGTAACCCTATATTCTAAATAGTATGCCTTTTTTAAAAGAACAAAAAGATATAGTTTTACCAGATTTAGTTAAAGAAGAGGTTAATGTACCAGAAATAGAAACTACTTTAGGTGAAGCAACTAAAAGAGCTTTTCGTTACGAAAATATTGTAGGAGCTATTGCCTCTAATAAGTCCCGTGGTAATTGGGTGCGTGACCCAGAATTTAATTTTGATAAAGCTTTTAATAATCTACCAGAGGATTACCAACTGTCAAAATCAATTAGTTCTAAATTTGCTGACGCTGAAAACGAAGAACATTTTAATGCTATTAAAGAACAGATAGACCAAGAAAGTTCTGATAGAGAATATCTAGCTAACTCCGGTTGGAAAGGAGTTACCGCTAATCTTGCGGCAGGGATACTAGACCCTATCAACTTAATTCCTATTGGCGGTACTGCATATAAAGTAGGAAAAACAGGGAAAGCAACTTACAATGTTTTAAATGCTGGTGCTAGAACTGCAATGGTTGGTGCTGGTACTATTTCTTTACAAGAAGCTGCTTTACATTCACAGCAAGAAAGTAGAACTCTTGGTGAATCAGCGGCTAATATTTCTGTAGGTACTTTATTATCTGGTGTGCTTGGTGCTGGTAGTTATGCTTTATTAACTAAATCTGCTAGATACCCAGCGTTCAAGAAACAAATGGAAGCTGAATTAGATATTACAGATTTTGCCGAAGATGTACGTAGAGGTGTTGAGCTTCAAGAAAAACCCGGTTTATCTTTAAGTGCAGCAGCAACACCTAAGAAATCAAGAGAAGAACTATTAGAAGAAAATAGTTTAGTTTACCATAGTTTGTTCAAACCTATAATGTTTCAAGACCCCGGGTTGCGTTTAATAAATAGCCCAGTGGTATCTTCCCGGTTAGCCCTACAAGAGATAGCGGAGTTTGTCCCTAAGTTAAAGAAGAATTTAAAAGGTATTAATACGGCAAAATCTGTTGAGTCTGAAAGATTATTAGATGAAGGTAGGTTAGCCGATGTTATCTTGAATAATCAAGATCAGTTCGTTAAGTATAGACGGCGGATAGGAAAAGACCCTAATAGGTTATCTCGTGCAGAATTTAATACCGAAGTTTCTAAGGCTTTGAATAGGCAAGGCAATTCACCAATACCAGAGGCAGCAGCGGCAGCAGCTAAGGTGCGTAAAGATATTCTAAAACATTATGGTAAAGAAGGTTTAGAGATTGAAGGCTTCTTTAGTGATGTTAAAGCAATACAAGACACTTTAGATACTTATTTCCCACGTCAATTTAATAGGGCAACAATAGCTGCTAACCCAGCTAAGTTCCAAAAGAAAATAGCTGATTACTTTAAATCTGAATATTCAAAAGCAAAGCGTGGTGAAAAACTTAGGATTTATGAAGATGCTATTGAAACATTAGACGAAAGTTATTTTCAAAGATTAGCTCTTGATGTTTACGATAATGTGATGGGGTCTTCAAGTGCAGTATTGCATGACAATATTGGTCTATCTTCTCTACCAAGTTTTGCTAAAAGTAGAAAATTATTAATGGATAACACCGAGATAGAAGAATTTTTAGAGATGGACGTTGACGCTGTTATGACTAAGTACGCTAAACTTATGTCATCTCGTACCAGATTAGCTAAAAGATTTGGTATGGACTTCTTAGATGACAATATGCAGGCCGGTAAATCAAGAATAGTTCAAGACATTAAAGAAGAGTATGCTGACCTTAAAGCAAAAGTTCTTGATGACCCGAAAGAATTAAGAAAATTAAAAAAAAGAGAAGAGGAAGATTTAGCAGACTTATTTGCCCTAAGAGATAGATTATTAGGTACTTATGGGTATTCAATAAACCCAGATAGTTGGGCTTATCGTGTGCAACGTCAAGTCAAGCAATATAATGTGGTAACTATGCTTGGTGATGTTCTTGCCTCTTCAATACCAGATGTAGGTAAACAGGTAATGGCCGGTGGTTTTGGCAAATTATTTAGTAAAGGTTTAAAACCATTAGTAAAAAAACTAGCTTCGCCGGAATTTAGAAAATATAAAAAACTTCATGCAAGAGAAATGAACCGTATGGGTGTTGCTCTTGATCTGGTCAATAATGGACGTGTAAACGCCATTGGTGATATTATGGACGATTTCGGTAGACACACTAAATTCGAACGTGGTGCTGATTATGCTAACCAGAAACTAATTACTGCAACTGGTATTAAACATTGGAACGCTTCTTTACGTCAAGTAGCTGGTGGTATCATTCAAAGTAATATGCACGATGCTATGTCAGCGATTGCAGGTAATAGTGCTTCGGCTAAACAAATATCTAATCTTGCTAAAGTCGGTATTGATAAAGCTTCGGCTAGAGCTATCAGAGCGCAGATAAAAAAACATGGTGAAGTTATAGACGATTTAGTTTTCCCAAATATCTCTAAATGGGATTTTGAGGCTAAAGAACTAGGAGAACTATACGCTATTGCAATTAAAAAAGAGGTAGATTCAACAATCGTAACTCCGGGTGTTGGTACTACACCATTATGGATGTCAAGAAATGGTTTAACTTTATTCGGCCAATTCCAGTCGTTTGCTTTCTCTTCAATGCAAAAAACTTTAATCCCGATAGTTCAAGATTTTGATGTAAAAACGGTTCAAGGTTTATCTGTCATGGTTGGGTTAGGTACTTTAGTTGCAACTTATAAAAGAGCTGCTAGGGGTGAAAGTATCCCAGACACTAAAACTTTAGTCCAAGAAGGTGTTGATCGTAGCGGTACACTAGCTTGGGTAATGGATTATAATAATCGTCTTGAAAAAATATCTCAAGGAAATATCGGATTATCAAGGATTCTTGGTACTAACGCAACAAACAAATACTACAACTATAATAATTTTGCGGCTCTTGGCCCAACAACAGGTCAAGTAAATAATTTACTGAATGTGGCAGGTGGTATCCTTAGTGGCAATATTAATCAATCTACAATCCATTCCGCACGTAGATTATTACCGTTACAGACTATGATAGGCGTGCGACAAACTCTTGACTTAATGGAAAAAGAGTTTAATAATACATTTGGGATTCCTAAAAATTAATTGAATATTTAATAATATGGTTACAGTACCGTCATTAGTAGATGAAATACCGTTAGATCAGTACACAGCCACGGCTAGTCAAACTGATTTTAACTTTACTTATATGATTTTTGCAACGGAGGATATTAAGGTCTATGTTAATGACGTGCTTAAAACTGAAACAACAGATTATGTTGTCAAGCAATCAGATGGTAGTGCCATAGTTCCGGCAAATGATTTACCAATGGACGGTGGTAAAGTAGTTTTCAATTCCGGTCTTACCTCCGGCGACAAAGTTTCCTTATCTCGTGATATAGCTATTGAAAGATTAACCGGTTATTCCGTAGCTGGTGCTTTTAGGGCAGATGTAGTCAACGCAGAATTTACTAAAATTTTTGCAGTTCAACAACAATTAGAAAGAGATATTAGCCGGTGTTTAAGGTTAAGTGCTTCCGACGCCGAGGGCGGTTCTTTAGCATTACCAACTAATAGAGCTAGTAAATTCTTAGCTTTTGATGCTAACGGTGATATGATTGCTTCCGCTGGTACTATCAGTACCCCGGCTATTACGGTTAGTTCTTTCATGGAAACTGTTTTAGATGATACTACCGCTGCTGCTGCTTTGACTACTTTAGGTATTAGCTCTTACGCTCAAACATTATTAGATGATACTACGGCTGCTGCTGCTAGAACTACTTTAGCTGCTCAACAAGATGTTATAACTACTAGAGGAGATATTATCCATGGTTCTTCAAGCGGTGTAGCAGAGAGATTAGCTATAGGTGCTGCTAATCAAATATTAACATCTGATGGTACCGATGTTGCTTGGTCTGATAATTTAACAGTAAACGGAAAATTTAATTTTGGTAGAGCCTCGCAAACAATATCAAGCGGATCTATTAACTATACACAACCTATTGCAAATTTAAGGGGTGAGGGCTTTGTTGATGATACTTTAACTACTATAAATGGTGGAACTGCAGGGGATACAATAGTTTTATCTAGTAGTAGTGAAGCTATAACTATAGCTTCTGGCACTGGAAATATTGTATTGCGTGGTGGCATTGATAGGGTTCTTTCTCAAGCTGGCGATAAAATAACTTTAGTATATGATGGTGTAAACTGGACTCCATTAGCACTACAGAGTTCAAGAGATTTTGCAAGTTCTAACGCAGCAAATGGCTATCAATTTTTACCTTCTGGATCAATAATTCAATGGGGCTATGCAGGAGCAGGGTCTGCAAATACTACCATATCATTTCCAATTACTTTCCCAAATCAAGCATTTAATCTAACTTTTGGTAGTTCAGTTGGCAGTGGAGTACCTAGAGGTAGTGCATTAACTACTTCAGGTTTTTATTATAGTCCGGCAAATTATGCAAACACACTATCTTTTTGGCAAGCAATAGGTAATTAAAGGTAAATTATGATAAAAGTAAAATACAATCAAGAAACAACAAAAGTTGAGGGTTATTTACCTAGCTTTATGAATTACCCTAATAATGTAATAGATGAAGTTGCAAAAACTATAGATGGCTCGCCATATATTGAGATTACAGAAGAAGAGCATCAAGCAGCTTTAGGGAAAGAAATGGCTGTAGTTGATGGTGCTTTAGTTGAATACACTAAAACAGATAATGAATTAATAGCAGGGCTTAAAAACTCTAAATTAACAGAGTGTATTTCATATTTAACAAGCACAGATTGGCAAGTAATAAGAAAAGCTGATATAGGGGAAGATATGAAAGAGGGGGTTGCGGAAAATAGAGCCTTAGTTAGAAGGTTACAAGATAAAATTAACTCTGCTACTACAATAAAAGAGTTAGAATCAATAAATACGGAGTTTTCATAATGGGTACTATATCTTTAGAATTTATAATGAAAATGTTTATTGGTGCGTTAGGGGCCTTTGTTTGGTTTTTAATTAACAAAGCAGATAATAAGATCAACACTTTAGATAAAAAAGTTTCATCTTTGCAAAAAGATGTAAATGAAAAGCATAATTTAGTAAAAGAAAACTATATTCTTAAATCTAGCTTAAATGATACGATGACTAGAATAGAGAATAAAATATCAGAAACTAGTGATATTTTGAGACGAGAGATGGAAACTTACAATAAACATATAAGTGATAAAATGGATTTAAAATTTGAAATGCTTCATAAATTAGAAACTTTACTTAAAAAGTAATTCTAGTGTTTTTTTAGCTTCAATTAGATTAATCATTTCATTATACATAGTATTTATTTTGACTTCTGATTCTTCTCTTAAAATTTTACGACCAACTAAGCAATATAAATATAATTTATTATATTTGTTATATACGTTTTTGTTTATTTCATTTATATTATGGTGGATTTTTATTAAATTATTCATATAAATATTTAAAATTGCATTATACTATAAACATATTATATTATAATAATAATAATAGTTTTTATTAACAGAAATAAATTATGGAACGATTAAATTTTTTATTAGATTCAAAAGGTGATTTTAGCTCTAAAAGATTATGGGGGCAAGCAATATGTTTAATTAATGATGAAAAAAAGTAGTAAGTAAAAAAACTTAATTTATTATATAAAGCATAATGAGATGCTAGGAATAAAAACTTGTAAAAATTTAAATAAATAATATGCCTAATTTTTCTAAAGAATCTGATAATAAATTAAAAACTTGCGATATTAGATTGCAAATATTATTCAATCAAGTTGTTAGAAAATATGATTGTATTGTAATAGAAGGGCATAGAAGCATAGAAAGACAGGAAGAATTATTTAATGATAAGAATAGAAGAACTAAAGTAAAGCACAGCAAGCATAATGAGAAACCTAGCCTAGCAGTAGATATTTCACCTTACCCAATACCTGATAAATGGGGAAAAGGTGACAGCAAAGAGAAATCTAAATTTTACCATTTTGCTGGATATGTTAAAGGAATGGCAGAAGCTAATAATATTAAAATTAGATGGGGTGGAGATTGGGATAATGACAATGATTTTAATGACCAGACTTTTGATGATCTAATTCATTTTGAATTAATAGGGGTTTAATTATGAATAGTTTTATTGCCGGTATTATAAATTTCATTGAAGACGATAGAGGGTCTAAATCTTCTAAAAGAATAGCTGGTTTATTCCTAATCTCTTCTGGTGGTTTTTCTAAGTTGGCTCTTATTGCTTATGGTGCCAAGATTAAATTATTAACAAAGTTTACGCTTTATGATAAGATTGATGCATCAGCAGACACTATGTTGTGGGCTGGTGTAGCTTTACTTACCGGAGCAATGATAGAAAAATTTAGGAAGAAAGATGATAAATAAAATACTAGCTGCCTTTGGCGCAATAGGTGCAATATTATTATTTTTTGCAGGTAAACAAAATGAAAAGAATAAACAAACTAAAAGAGCTATTAAATCTGTCAAAGCTGCTAAGAAAGTGCAGAGCGATATTGATACCATGTCTAGTGATGCTAAGCGTAAGCGGATGCGGAGGAAATATTCTAGGTCTGGGAAATCCAAATCTTAAATATTCTGACGTTCTAAAATGCGTTAGGCCGACAGATGCGGAGATAGATTTTATGACGGATCAAACATTAGATATGATCCTATATAATAATGAGTTAATCTGTGAGGATGAATAAGTTTACTAGTGATCTCATTGTTAAATCATATAATGAAACTAAATGGCAGTTAACCGAAGAGTTTTATTTTTACTTTGAAGAACACGGTAAACGAATTAATGTTGTAGTACCAAAAGGTTTTATAACTGACTTTGCGTCAGTACCGAGAATATTATGGTCAATATTACCACCAACTGGTAGATATACTAAGGCCGCAGTATTACACGACTATCTATATTCTAATAGTTCTAAACTAAAAACAAATAGAAAACAGTGTGATAAAATGTTTTTAAAAGGTATGGAAGTGCTAGGCGTTAAACGTTGGGTACGAAATACCATTTATAGAGCCGTAAGAATATTTGGTAATAAATATTATAAAAAGGGTTAGCTCTCTTTATTAATTGCATAATACAACAATGCTATTGCATCTGCCTCATTATCATCTTTTGGATTATGCCCTAATTCTTGAACCGCCTTTATTACCTTTTCCTTATTGGCATTGCCTTTTCCAGTTATGTGCTTCTTAATGGTGCCTACTGCTACACCCTCATAAGGAATTTTATTATCTTCACAGAACATAGTTAACGCAGCTTTGAATCCGCCATAACAATGTGCGGCATCAACACCAATATGTTTTCTCACCTCTTCAAAATAAATTACACCTATACCTAGTAATGAACTATTGTGGATTTCTTGTAGGTAGTTTCTAAAATTAACAAACCTTCTGTCGGCACTTTGAAAACGAGTAGCTTTGAAGTTTTCGCTATAAGATACCATTCCTAATTCTGTGCGTTTGGTAGTCATAGCAAAACCTGTTGTCGTGCCTAAGTCTAAGGCCAATATTATTTTAGTCATTTTCTAGTTCTTCAATTAATTTATCTAAGTACCACTTAGCTTTTTTTAAATCTTCTACTTTATTTTTATGGTCAGCTCGTGAGACATATTTTATTATGTTACCTTTGCAAAAGCCAGCTAATTGTGATGGCGATAGTTTTGCTTTAATATAGTCAAAGGTTTCTATACCACCAAACTTATAGTGATCTGGGTTTATTTTTTCGTTAAACATTTTTTTAACTTCCACCAATTAATTAATAAATATAGTTCATCATCAGTTAATATAAAATAGTCGTCCATAATATTATTTTTTATAGTTAATACCTTCCCAACCTTCCGCAGCTACGGGGCAATCTTTAGCCCAGTTGGGTGTTGCTGCCATGAGATTACAAAATCTTTCTAAAGGATTTTGTAAAGCTGTTTGCTGTGGTACTTCTGCGATCAATTCGTCATGTACGGATAGAACAATATTGAAACCTTCATTTTCTATGCGTAACATTGCTTCGGCCATCAAGTCCCTTGCCACTGCTTGGGTTATATTCTCCACCAGCTTACCGCCGTATGTACCATTACGAAACGCCTTACCCATCTTTTCAGCTAAATAAGTTAGTTCAGGAGACTCACCCCAATCATATCTTTTTATTTTTAATTCAGGTTTATAATAATGTAAACAGCGACCACTTGGTAATTGACACTTTAAGAAATCATCTTGCATAAACCAAATAGTTTTACCACATTCTACACGATTACCAGTTCTCACCGCTGTGTGTGCTGCTTTCTCTTGATCGTACCAAAGTTGCCTAACATGGTGGTAGGTCTGGCGATAAGTATTAATAGCTGTTTTAGCCAAGCCTTCATGTACTTTAATCCCCCAGCTTAAACAAGTCTCATAGAATTTAGGTGCGCCCATTCCGTAGCCTGCGCCAAGTATAGCAGCTTTACCTAACTGTCTTTGTTCTGCGGTTACGTCCTTAACATCTACTCTATAAATATTAGAGGCCATATCTTTGTACAAGTCCTCACCGTTTCTAAATTGATTTAGCATTTTCTCACTACCTGCAAGCCAACCGAGAACTCTAGCCTCAATAGCTGCAAAGTCAGCAACTAATAGTTTCTTACCTTGTGGTGCGCATACCATACCTCTTATAGCTGACGACATAAAACCCATTACATCATCGGTTAACATCTCAATACTTGATGCGCTACCTTGCTTAATTAGCTTGATAGCAGTAGCCATATCTTTAATACTACCTCTTGGCAAGTTTTGGAATTGCACCAACTTACCAGACCATCTACCAGTTGAAGCACCGTGATACATAAGCACATCACGGATTCTACCATCTGGTGCAGTAGAGTTTTTCATTGCTTCATATTTAGCCGTAGAGGTTTTACTTAATGCTTGGCGTATCTCTAATACTCTTTTAACCTTAGCGTCCTTAACAGTTTTTAAAGCCTGTTCTACATCTGCTTTAGTAAGCCCCGGTAATTCTTCGCCACGTTCTTTACACCATTCAAGGATTCTAGCTCGTTGGCCAACAGTAGTTATCTTACCTTCGGTTAATATAGCTAATTCTTTTTCTAGTTTTTCTGAATACTCACCTAATATCTTTAGTGATTTATTGACAGCATCTATATCTATATGGACACCACGCTCGTTAATCTTTTGGTCTAACTGCCAAACTTTTAATTCTCTATTTGGTAGGCCACCTAGTTTGTTTGCTATTGCATATTCTGCTTCAACATCTGATTTGCAATAGTCGTATAATGTTTGGAATTTTTCTTGGTATTCTTCTTGTTCATAAAACCCTCCTACTCTTGGTCTAGGTTTTGATAGCTGTAGCATAACTCTTTTACCTTCGTCATCTTTAATAGTTGAAAGGCCAAGTATCTTACCGGCACCACCTAATGATCTAGGTAATGCGTGGTATGCTGCAACACTAGCGGAGCAACGCCATTGCTCTGGTTTAATCTCTGGCCAACCATATCGTTTAACCATAATGTTATGCCAGATAGCTTTTTCAAAGAAAGCGTTGTGGGCTTCTACTAATACCCCCTTATTAATTTGTCTTGCTAACACATCCATCTTTAGGTGGTCTTGGTGATCTACACTTAAAGCATCCATGTTATTAAATAGCATGACAGGGCTATCATCAAACTTCACGGCTAAACAAAGTATCTCGGTACTTGAGTCTAACGAGTAGACCCAAGCACCGGACTTCTTTATATCAACCTCTGATCTTGTTTCAAAGTCAATATAGATCATTACCCTAGCAAGTTTGAAGATTGATAATTATCTGGGTTGTCAGCTTCATCATCAATAACATCAAACTCGTCTGCTGCTGATACTCTAGCTGCGCCGAAGGCTTCACCATCTTTAACTTTTTGTACGTTGTTAAGAGATAAAGAAACACCAGAGTTACCTTGAAATTTTGACCCTTCTTTTGGATAAGCAAAAGCATTAACACTGGCTCTTATGAAACAACCACCGTATATTTCTTCTTCGGTTAAGATGTCTTGATTTTGAGAATCAACTACACCCGGCTTACGAGTGTTCTTAACAGTGATGAAGAAACAGCCGTGATATTCTGGGCCATAAGGTTCACCATTCCTTTTAGTACCATCACCGTCCTTGATTGGATTGTGAAGTACCTGTGGTACTTTCGTACCCCATCTATTTTTAATGGTTTGATCTATTATACTTTTTAGTTTTGTTAGATCAGTTTTCTTATCAAACAAAATATCAACTGAATATTCGGACTTGCCGGACATCTCGTTTAATTTAGGTTTCATAAGGTTAGGGAAAGACGCTCTTCCTACGGGAGTAATTACTTTATTAGTCATGTCATTACGTGTTATTAAGTTAATAAAAAATTTAGCCTTCAATGACATCAAAGTCACTTCGGGCAGACGATTCTACTTCCGGCCTCTTATCACTAACAGGCACGATAGTATTACCGTTATCTGGGGTTTCGCATAGCGAAGCCACCAAATTCTTGTCAACTTTCTTCTTCTCTATTTGAGCAGGAGAAAGTAATTTTAGTTCTGAATATATTAAGCCAATACCAATGTCGCCGGGGTGAACACCCATTGCGTCTCTTAGTTTTCTGACTATCATATCTTGATTACCAAACCATTTACGATTAGCTCTTTTCTTAACGAGCTTGTAACCATCTATAGATTGGCCACGTTCTAATTCGTTGAACGCATAAGACTCTACGGCTTTTAGCCATGAAGATATTACTGGTGCAAAATCTAAAACCTTTTTAATATCTACCGGTTTCAAACTGTCTGGTTCTGGTAATATTATCTCTTCGTCTTTAAATTCTGCTTTAGCAACTTCTTGCAAACCTTCTATAAACTTGGGGCATATTGTTTGAGCAGGGCAAAACCTACACCATTCACCCCTATTTAAATCACCAGTTATTACCTTCTCTTGCTTAAAGTGCTTGGGGTCTAGGTAAACTGTTGTAGTTTCTTTTTGACAAGCTTCAACCCCTTTCTTTAAAACCTTAGCAAACTTATCAAGGTACCCAACAGTAGTTACCCAAGATTTAATTGGTTCACCTGCTGCTCTTGGCTGAAAGATAGTTAGTTTAATCTGGCTATCTGGGTGTAAATCTTGTACATTAGCAGCACCTAAACCATAATATGCTAGCTGTGTATTTTCCTCTGGGCTTACTGCAATACCAGCGCCGTGTTTGTAATCAATAACTTCAAGCATGCCAAGCATATCACTATACACACATGCGTCATTAGTACCAAACATTTCGTCATGCACGAAAGCTAAACTAAATTGAGTTTCAATAAATAGTTCACCTAGCTTTGCTCTGCTCCTTACATAATCTACATAAACTGTAACCGCTTCAACCATATCTTCATTGACAAAGTATTTACTTCCATCGTCTAAAGTTATTTCTTGGTCAACATAATCACTAGGGTTATTATTGTTCATTAAACATAACTCACCTAATTTGTGAGCTGCGGTACCTTCTTGAGCATAGACACTTGACGGTTGCGGTGGTACTGTCTCGGATAGCTTAACACTACCCGGACAGTTTAACCATCTATTAGCTGATGAAGCGCCGTATTTTGAATGTGCTTGAGGCATGATACTACGCTATTTTGTTTAATAATTCTGGGTACTTTTCTTGAGGTACCGCTGGAAAGTTTGTATAACCACCTAGTTCTTTGAAGATATTAGCTAAAGCTTCTTCTCCGTTATCTTGTATAAACTCCACGAGTTTACTCATAACTTCGTCTCTAGTTGGCAGTTCTTCTTGAGTCTCCACTTTAGGTTCTTCTTTAACTACTTCTTGCTTTGGCTCTTCAACCTTCTTAGGTGCAGCTTTCTTTTTAGGTGCTGGCTTGCTAACTTCTTCCTCAATAGCTTCTTCAACTTTTTCTTCTACCTTTTGAGTAAATTCTTTTTTAGTTTGAAGAACATCTTTAGCATAAACCTTTGGTGGGTTTGTATTGCCGAAAGGCAACTCTTGCTGGTCAGATATTTTATTCTCTTCAATCTGTACTAACCTTGAAGTGTTGTTAGCTATAACTGAAAGCAATTCAATTATTAGAACATCAGTAGCAGCGCCACAGTTGTTTCTCATACGTACTAGTTCGTCAACTTTTTTTAAATCCATATTAGTTTTTGTAATTAAGTTAATAAATTAATTTAAAGTAGATGGGTCTACTTTATGACCCTCTATATCAAGTGTTGGTTTTTTCTTGGCGTTTTTAAAACCGTCTTTCCAACGCTTGATACAAAGTTCCATTTCCTTTGGTGTCTTGAGAATGGTGTACGCATACTCAAGAGTCCAATTCTCTTCGGCTTGACCACCCTTATCAGTGTCATTCACCTTAACATTAATAACTGTATCCCTAACCATTTGTGCATTGTCTTTCATATAGTATGCTATTGGTTTCCACTCAAACTTAATGTGATAGTTGTTAGCCCAGTAACTTTTGAAGATGTTTAATAATTCTGGTACTTCTTTATATTCTATTTTCATAATTAGTTTTTATTAAGTTGTTCAAAGATTTCAAAATGTATGTGTCTATTATGGTCAAAGTTATCACCCTTTATTATAACAACATCCATACCATAAAAAGTTCTGGTTTGCTTATAGTTTTTAATTAATTCTTTATCGTGTACAGTTTCTTGTAGAACAGCTAATATAGTTACCGCATTAGTTACCATAACTAATTTATTAGCCGGAAAACCTTTACTTATTAATTCTTGCCTGCGTAATTGTACCTGTGTAAATACTCCCATAGTTATGCTAATAATTGGTTAATAGTTTTTTCTTTATCAAAGATAGTCTTGAGCATTGTTTCATCTAAACTTTTCTCAACCACTAAGAACTTTGCAGTTACATTATCCTTCTGCCCTATACGGTGGCAACGATCTATTGCTTGGTTGATCTCACCGGGTACCCAAGAAGTCTCGGCGAACACTACGGTACTAGCTGCTGTGAGCGTCAGCCCTGTGCCGGCTGCTTGGATTTGCCCGATGAAAACTCTTACATCTTCCTTAGTTTGAAAATCATCTACTGCTTTTTGACGATTTTTCATAACGTGTTTTCCAGTTATAACCACTGGGTTAAACTCTTGTAGTTTGTCTTTGATTCCGTTGATTACATCGTAGTGATGAGCGAAGATAACCACCTTATCAATACTATGTAATAAGTCAGTTATATATCTTGCGCTCTCATCAATCTTAGCCACTGCTAACTCATGTCTGATTTGTGCAAGCTCTCCCATACTACCACGCTCTGGGTATTTCTTTAAGTCCTCTATAAAAAACCACTCTTCCCTTTCTATAATCTTTTCAGTTTTCTTACATAATTCAAACGGTATTAACTGAATAGTTTTATCTGGTAATTGTTTCATTACATCTTTCTTTAGACGGCGAACCATACAAGTAGCTCTTAAACGTACGCCTAATTCTTCTACGTTTGAATTACCAGATACATCTAAACCCCATTTTGAATTGTAAGCATTACAAAATCTGTAGGCATAATTTCTATAGTCTTGGTATGGTGTAAGCGCATGCGGAGCTAACATCTTTATCAATGGGTATAGTTCTACTGGTCTGTTTAATAGTGGTGTGCCTGTTAAAAATATTTTTTTGGGTACAACACGGGCTAGCTTTCCAACGGCTTTAGTTCTTTGTGTCTTAGCGTTCTTCAAGTAATGTGCTTCATCACATACTAATAGAGTAGCTTTGAAAGCTATTAATTGGTCGTTAATTATTTTTGATTTGAGTAAGTCGTAGTTTACTATGATTGTTGAGGCATCTTTTGGGAATCTATCTTTACCAGTTCTAACTACAAAGGTATCCATGTCAGCCCACTTCTTGAACTCTCTAGCCCAATTTAATTTTAATGAAGCTGGGCAAACGATAATCCGTCTCCTGAACTCTTGGTAATTTTGTATGAAGAAGATCACTTGAAGAGTTTTTCCTAACCCTTGTTCATCAGCTAACAGAACATTTTTTCTATGGGCTATCTCACCGTACCCGGCTGCTTGATATGGGAATAGTTGAGATTCAAAATCTACGACTGGTTTTTCAGAGTAACTATAGGAATAATTATCTAGATAACTCTTTAATTCTTCCGGGTACTCTTCAATATTTAATTTCTTAACAGCCATCATCGCAATATAAAAGCTGTTAGTACCCCACATCTTGTTCTGCGAACACCATTTAAAACCTGCTGCTTTGATTTGGTTACGCTCACCGTACTCACAGGTTATAAAATATTTTTCGTTATCAAACGTTATCTTCATGTCGTTTCGTTTAGTTACGTGTTATTTAAATTAGTAGGTTAACGAACAAAAACGAAATCGTTAACCTACCGTTTTTCCAAGACGGTTAAATCTTAAACTTTATTTTTAATGTCGTTTTAGTAATGCAAAAATTAAAAATATTTAAGTTCTTACCGTCTTTGACAACATAATATACAAGTATATTCTTTTATGTCAAGAACTTTTTTAAAATTTATAATAATTAATTGCAGGGTTCATAATCTCAAAGGCTTTCTTATTGTCGCCCTCTTTAACTTTACCTAGTACCGCTGTTAATTGAGACACTAATTGGTGAATGTCAGTCTCAATTTCATTTTCTAAAACCAGATTGAGTTTTACCGTCTATTCTAACTGTGGCACGCTTCCAACCGAGGTGGCGTAACACAGAACCAATTCTCTTTTGTTCCCTAAAGCCACAAGACACAATGTCTCTACCAAAACAATTTAACCACACATGGCGTACTGTTGTTTTGTCTATGTTCTCTTTGTCTAACCATTCAACTATCTCTGGTTCCCAATCATCTTGGTTATATCTTTCAGCTTGTTTGTTCTTTGCTATAACATCAGCCTCTAAGTTATCCATAAATAATGGTTCACCTGCTTTGTATCTAACTACCGCTTCGGCATAAAGCATTGGTAATATTTGTTTGATACCATCACTATCAATCTTAACTAATTCTATTGGCCACATTCTTCTATTGCCAGTCTCATCTTGTAAGAATCTATCCTTATTAGTGGTCGCTACAATAATACATTGTCTTGGTAAATCTCTTGGCAATCTGTCATAAGGTAATCTATCTCTGTCAGTTCTTCTTGATAAGAAAGCTTTAACCTCGTTCACATCTGCGTCATTAAACATAGTAAGCTCTGCGTTTTCTACAATTAGTTTTGATCTCATACGCAAGATAACATCTTTATTATTTACATCGCCTA
>Ga0208645_1001640_pt1 | contig 19204 bp, 21 predicted proteins | sample VirMetDEL_Sep_01_FD_184519 | JGI IMG/M metagenome (GOLD analysis project Ga0208645, IMG submission 184519) | Aqueous microbial communities from the Delaware River and Bay under freshwater to marine salinity gradient to study organic matter... | ecosystem: Environmental > Aquatic > Marine >... | reverse complement strand
TTCCCCTAATTCTACATAAGTGTCAGTTCCGTCAGTTCCATTATTTATAAGTTCTGAAGTAGTCGGTGAAGGTGGTGCGATAATGACCTCATGAAATTGTAAGTCAACTTCATCAATAAAATATCCATTATTAGCAAATCCTCCTCTATAAGGTAATATCTGAATCTTGTCTATACTTGATAAATTAACACCTTGTGTTGGGATACTAGTTAAACCAGAAAAACCTGATGTAACAACTGTATCAAAGTCAAGAGTTATTTTTTGCCAACTGGTATTTAAAGGGTTATATCCATATTGTCCATTACGAATAGTAATTCTTTCTGGTGGTACCTCAGCTATCCCTAAAGTATTATATAGGTCTACATAAATTACTGCTTTGATGTCCCAAGCTTCCTTTTGAAGTATCCAGAAAGTTAAGGTATTTATATTTGAAGTGGGTACTGCTGTACTCTTGCTAAATTTTACTTTGTCATTTACACAGTTTGTAGCTTCAACTGATTTAGTCCCTGAATGTGTACTAACACTAGTTACAACATTTGTTGGGGCTGGTGTATATATCCATTCTCCTGGTTCTCCTAAATCCTCATTAAATACTGCTTCTCCTGAGTATCCTCCTGGGTCTGTTGCTGCAGCCTGTACTCTAATAAATTTGATTGGATATTGTGTTTGGAAATCATAGTTTGGTTCAGCAGGAGATGCTGCTGGAGTTCCTGTAATTTTTTTAATTGAGCCATCTATATCAGCCACAAATAAATCAAACCTATCAAAGGTTGGGTCAGCTGCATCTAAAGTTAAACCGAATTCTCCTCCTATACTATACCATTCTCCAGCAACTGGAAATGATTGTGCAGTAACAACGAAGTTTAGATTTGATGTCCATTGAGCATATACATCAACTACATTAGTATTGTAGTTATAAAGTTCTGTGAAGTTGTCTTCTATTTTGTTAAAAGCATCACGGACAAAATCTCCATTATCTCCATTAGGTGTGCCTACATTAAAGTTTTGTTGTGCCATTTATGTTATGATTTGTAGTTGACTTATTTTTAGTTCCTGAGTATCAATTGTGATAGTAGCATTACTTATCTTGAAGTTTATTAAAATAGCTCCTTCAATTTGCTTGTAGTAATTACAGATATCAGTACATCCATACTTAAGTTTAAATAATAATTCATCTAGTTTAGTGATTTTTTCTGAATACTCGACATTTCCTGCTGCCACTTGAACACTGGCATAGGCACGTTGTTTTACTAAAGTGCTATATAAGGCAATCATCATTGTAGTGGCTGGACCTCCAAGAATAATCTTCCTGTCCAAAGCCTTAATGGTACTACCTATTAATATATTTACATTGTTATCTGCTGTTGCCATCTTATGTAGGAGTTATCACATTATCTACTGTTTTAAAACCATAGCCAATGTTTGATAATCCTGGGGCATAATCTGGGCACCCTGCACAAATATCACATACATCATCTAGGGCACTTGCTATCCTAATTGCCTCTTCTGTTTGACTAAATGTCAAAGCTTGGTGCAACAAATCTAATAGAGTTGCTGCAAATATAAGAGAGTCTGTATTTCCACAGTTATCTCTTTGTATCTTACAGTCTTTTACGACTATGTTTAATCCTTTTTCTAATACACACTCATGGTAGCCAATTAAGTTAGCTACTAATCCTTCTACTGGAGCTTCATCATCAACTGTTGGTATATTTGTTTTGGAGTCTCCTACTAGTGGGTCTATTGTACTATTATTTGCATAGAACTCAATAATCCACACACCAGAGATAGACTCAGTACCTAGGGCACTTGCTGGAATTGTAAAATCCTCATCTTCTGAGGTTCCCTCTAATAAGCTTGATAAGTCAATAACATCAGCAGCAGTCTTGTATGTTTCCTGATTCCAGGCATATACATTTGCTACTCTGTTACCAGCCTCAACTGTAACTGATGCCACAATATAGGAGGCATCTGCATTTATTTCTAATAGGTTTATATTCATGAGAGTGGTATGTTTAGGTTAATTTTTGCAAGTTTCTGTTGCCAATCAGGAGATTGAATATTTGCTGAAGCCAACATAACTGCGAGGTCCACAATTTCTCTGTGTGTTCCCTCAGGTAAAATACAATCATTAGTCCCTGTTAGGGCAATACCTGAAGGTAAATTATACCCACCAGCTCTAAAATCTTCTGCATTGTGTATGTATTCTAATTTTTTAATGTAATCCATCTTGACACTTTGATATGAAAATGTGCCATCTGTGAATAACTGTAATCCTTGTGAATTAAAAACGCCATTTACCTCTCTCCATTCAAATGAAGATGCTGTAAATGGGTCTTCTTCAAACTCATCATCTAGCTGCTGAATTCTAACAACAGCTGGGAAATTTCTGCAAGTTCCTTTGGTTAAAACAGCTCTTGCTCTCAAGTAGAACCAATAGTCACTAGGAAGAGTATATACAGTTCCATTTAATAAACCTAGTGTAGCTTTAACTACTAGAGGTCTGATATCATCTATTGTTCTTTGAGAGGTTTCAAAACCTAGGGAGTTTTTCACCCTAGGCTTTGCTACCATCTTTACAAAAAGTTCCTGTGCTTCATTAAGTATCCAATCAATCTCAGGAACCCGAAGATTCCTGTATGATTGACTGTCAATTTTATTAAACTTCGATTTGAAGTCATAATGCATGTCCTTTATGTCCACAGTTTCCTTTTTTTAGTTATTATGCTACAAACATGTTTTGTAATTGAGCATAAACTCCTCCATCATCTGTTGCCAGTAAGACATTGAAGTTACGCTTATCACCATCATTGCGATTTACTTTATCCGTTGAGAACTCAAAGTTAATTGAGCTGTATGTTTGACCATTCTCAAATTGGAAGATTAAATCTCCTGAAGCAATACCATCAGATAACTGAGGATAGTGATTCAAGTTAGTATGCAATGACATGCACTCAAACTCTTCTGCTCTTAGGTCAGCACCTGCATTTACTTCATACACAAGTTCTTGTGTTTCAGTGAACTCAATAGAAGGACCACTGTCCCCATTAAGAGTTATTGCTGGTGATAATCTAACACCACGAGGATAGATATAATTTACATCTAGGTCCTTGTAATTACGAGCTGTTGCTGGAACACCTTCAAGAACTAAAATCAACTTCTCAGTATCAGTTACGTCATTGCTGTCAGTGTTAAGAGCTTTAGTAGCTGTGATGAAAGCAGTGATTGCTGCTTTATCAGTGAAGTAACCAGTTAAACTAGCTACATCAACCCATGCAGTTGTTGCTAAGTCATAAACTTGCATAAATGCATCTGCAGTGTTCAATACAATCTCACCTCCTACTGGAGCTGGGATAGCTGCATCTCGTGCAGTATCATCTGCATAAGTGGTTAATCCTGTCACATCAAAGCGTACCTTTGCAATGTAAAATGGTGATTCAGAATTATTCACTTGACTGAATAATTCAGATGTGATAATGTGATTATCATAAGTTGGGTTACCTGTACAATCACAAGCACTAGTTAGCTCTGTTGGAGCATTAACTACTGTACTGTCCATGTTTACCCAAGACAATCCTCTTTCACGCATCAAAGACTCCTCATCTAGACCAATTCTTAATGTAGCTGCACTAATGCAATCACACTCTGAACTTGCCACTGTGGCTTCCCATATATTCACAGCTGGAGCAACATAAGGGCTTTCAGCAACGTTTATAATTGAAGATTTCTTGATTGTGTCAAAACTGTAATATACCTTTCCATCTAATTTCGCAATAAAGCGAAACTCATCTGGAAGGGCTGCAAAGGCAGTTGCTGCTGCCACTGAGGTAGTAGCTCCCTTTGCAAAGACTCCAAATTCACCATCCAATAATAGGTCTAGTGTTTTTGAATCTCCAATTGCTTTTACGTTGAAAAGCTGCTTGTTGTCTGCTAATGTATTTTTCATAAGTTATTAAATTTTGGATTTTATATGTAATAAAATCTCTTGGTTATCAGGTGAACTCAGGGTTTTCCTAACGTCCTCCTCATTGAAACCTAAATTGGTCTCAAAATAGAAAATTCCTTGTTTTGTGCGTTTTAGCACATTCTTTTGAATTGCTGATTTAATATCAGCTGCTAATGCAACTTCTTTCTTATCTCGCTCCAATAACATTTTAAGTTCCAAAGATAACTCTTTTTTATTAAATATGTCCTCAAATCTTACAGTTAAATAATCTTCATCCTTATTATCTGTGTTTTCATTAAGTATGATAAGAATAATCTGTCTTTTTCTAGTTAAAGAAAGGTCAGATACTTGTCTCACGAGACTGTTTCTCCTATCAAGTTTGGTTGCTTTAATCTTATTGGCTGCACCTTCATCATAAATATAGTGTGTAGCTTCTGGCTTACTTCCAGTCAACATCTCATCTTCACTTTTATAAATATAGTTGTTTACGAGTAAATACTTGTATTTAATAAAGTCAATTTGATTTTTGCCTGGATATAAGAAGATTGGACTATTGCTTAATTCTACCTTTACTATCGAACTTTCCCAGAATTCATGTGGCACACCTCTTCTATATGTATCATCAATATTATAAGGGAATCCTCCCTTTTTCAATTGTGCTACATCCTCCTCTGCTAACCCTGTGCTGTATTTCAACGTCACAGGGTTTACAAAAGGAGCTAAGATATGAGCCTGACTAAAGTACTCCAAGTTTTCGGAAAAACTTTTTATACCATTTCGTCCTGGTATTGGTCTGATTTCTATTTTTAAATCTTTATCTACCATGCTCTAATTTTAATTATTCATTCACTGATTTAACTAGTTCCCCAGTTACAGTTGAGTCAGTAATTTGTACTCCGATACTATCTGAGATATGTACTTCGTAGTAATCTCCTGAGTGTGTAGCTCTGTCTCCAGTACTTACACCACCTGGTCCAACTCGTCCTAAAATTCGTGTGCTACCATATACTTTATTCTTACGAACCAAGCAAATGTTATCTTTAGCTAAGCTATCACCATTACCACCTGTTACATCAAGGATAGTAATTCGCTGTGATTGTAATGGAACACCAGTTAATGGGTCAATATCACGGTGAATAGACTTATCATCATTCATAGCATTATGAACTAACTTGAATGAACCACCTGTTGGTAGGTCATAAGTTACAAACTGATAACCAGTTCTTAGTGAGTTATTACTCATACCTTCAGTACCTTTAATAAAGGTAGAAGATTCACGAACAATAGCTTTACCACCTGTCCAAGTATCTAATGCTTTAGCATACTCTTTCATTCCATAATGACCTGATAATCCCATAACTTCTCCTAAATCTCCTGGATTTATTCTAGAGTATACGATTCTATCAAAGAAAGCTTCAATTAGCTCAGCAGACATTGTAGTATAACGCTCTACATTTCCACCAAAACCAATTTGTTGCTCCATACCAGCACCTGGATTGATTGGGTATCCTGAATCTGGGTCGATAAGAGGTTGGTCACCTAAACGAGAATAAAGAGCAAATGTTGCCATTTCTTTATTCATTGCCATGTAGTAATCAGCTTCTTGTTTGTCCATCCATGATTTGTGTACTCCACCCTCATCATCTTGGAAAGCAATTTCAACCACTGCTTGTGCAGCGAAATCAGTTACTTTGTACTCCTTACGAAGTTTAACCAATGAGTTTTTGTACTCTACATTAGTGTAGTTCTCAGTGTGAGACCCACTTTCTGCAGCTTCACCACGCATGGTAAACATACGAGTCCATTTAGTTCCTGGCTTAAGGTACTTAGGATTGATAAAATGCTCTGCACCTTCAGTATAAGTCTTTAAGGTATACACGAATCCACGAGCTCCCTCTTTAGTCTTATTAGTTACAGTTACCACTTGAGACTTGTCAGAGGAACCAGGTCCAATTGACTCACCAATAGCAAATAGGTCAACATCTACTAATACTTCGATGTCTCCACGATATTTACCTGGAGTGTTTCCAGCTGTTCTGTTCTCAATGATAGTCATAGGACGGAATCCTTTAACTTTCATTTTCCATGACCAGTTAAGGTCATCAATATACTTCGTTTTTCCTAGCCCGAAGATACCTTCCAATACATTACCAGAGGAAAGATTTAGGCTATTTGTTTTTGATGCAAAGATTGCTCTTGTTGGTGCCTCAAAGACAGTAGGTTTGATAGCCAACTGGTTACTCCAGTGGTTTAAGTCAGTCATCCTAGTGGAATTAAACTTGGCTTGTCTTACCTGCAATTTGTTAATTTTAGTTGCCATAAATTAAATATTTAGTTTTAATTAAAATAGGATGCTAAAGGTTTTTTAGATTTTCTAACTCCCCCTGCTCCTGATATAACACTCTTTTTATTTCGCCTAACATTATCCCTAACCTTCTCTGTTACCTTTGATTCTGTATGTTGCTTGATTTCTTCAAAACTTAGAACTCCATCTGCGTTAGCATTTTTTAATAACTTTGCTATTTGGATAGAACCCGTAGGGCTATTCAAAACTCTCATTAAATCTTTTTGCATACCTGTTACCTGATTTCCATTCTCTAATTGAATAGTTCTATCAGACATATAAGTAGGTAGCTCTTTTTTGTCTTGTCTAGTGACAGCAAATCCTTCAACAGTTTCTGTTTCATCAAGGAATGATACCACTTTATTTTTTAATTCTCGACGTTGAGCTTTTGCTTCTTTTTCAGCATTCTTTGTAGATTCAAGAATCTCAGCTTGTTTAACCTTATATTCTTTTGTCCACTTACTGTACTGTTTCTCAGCAACGCTCTCCATCCTTTTTGAGTCTTTAAGAAACTCAATGTTGGCAGCAATGTATTCATCGTCATACCCTTCATCTTTTAATCCATTACGGACTACTAACTCTTGGTTAGCCTCATCAGTTAAGTCCATGCCTACTGAGATACCTGTGGATTTTTGTGTAGCTACTTGGTCTAAGAATGCATTGATGTCACCACCTTGTAATACGTACTTGTTCATTTGCTTGACCACTTCTGGTACATTTGCAAACAACTCTTCAATTCTTTCTTCAAACATATTGTCAAAAGAATCCTCAATAAGCTCTTCAGCTTTTTGTTCAGTAAGGGTTTCCCCTTCCTCTAGCTCATAATCGATATAACCTTTTTCTTTGAGATTCTTTAAAGTGGATAAAGCAGAACTTGGTTCACCTTCTGGTTCACCTGCTTCTTCTTCTTCTTCCTCTTCTTCTTCTTCTGTAATAACTACCTCTTCTTTTTTGAATAGGTCTTCATCGGGTTTGGGCTCTTCCTTAGGCTTACTGTCTTCAACCTTAGGGTTCTTATCATCTACTGCTTCTTCTTCTCCTTCAGTAGGTGCTGCTTCTTCTGCAAAGAAGTCAACATCTGCTACATCAGAATCGAATAAACCAGCAAATTCATCATTATTTGTTTTTAGCATACTGCAAATATAAAATAAATATTAATAATAATTAACATAAATCTTAATTATTTTTTATTAGTGTGTAATAGCTATTTCTTTGGATTTTTGTTTCCTGAGCTAATTTTTTTGCCTTCAAGCTTCATTTTATCCTTGTGTTCTACCTTAGATTGCTCAAATTTTTCACGGTCTAGCTGTGCTTTGCTTCTTTCAATGTCAGCTTTCACTCCATCTCTGGCAACTTCAAGGAAGTCATTTACTCCATCATTATCTGCATCAGCATCTGGATTGAAGGACATTCCTGTAATAGCTGATTGAGCAATAACAGTTTTACGTCTTTCACCTTCCTTAAGAACAACAAGCTCTTTATCATTCTTGTGTAGCTTATCTAAGCCATCTTGTCTCATTTTCTCAAGTTCTTGAGCCTGCTTGCCTCTGTTCTGTTCAATAGCAGCTTCGTCAGCTTTACGTGACTTCTCAGCCACTTTAAGAGTTTCTTCAGCTTCTACTACTCCTTCAGTTCTAAGGACAGCCATAATGTCTGATAGCTCTGCTTTTTGGTTCTGCATAGCTGCATGAGCCAATTGCTTAATGTTATCCACAGCTTCAGTAGCTTTGGTAGCATTAGCAACAAACAGTCCAATTCTAGAGGCTTGTAGTAAGTCTACATCTAACTCTAGCATTTTCATAGACATATCATCTAATACATAAGAAAGCTTTACTGAATTCTTACCAGCATAAGCAATCTTGGCTGTCTCTATAAGAGCAACCAATACATTTCTTTTAAAGGTAGCGTGTATATCAAAGAATGGTTCTAAGATATTTGAGGTCTGTACAAGGTTCTGTCTGTTAGTACCCACAGCTTGATTAGCATCAGCCTGACCTTCAACACTTTCTGGAATACCTATTGAGGCTCCAGCTTGTCTTTTAAGATATTCAGCGAATTCAATATACTTTGCAATGTCAGAGGCTAATGATAAATCTATGGTCTTAGCCATTGTATTTACATCATTATATCCTGTTCCTTCTTCATTTGGGTTAAACCACATAAATGGTGAACTCTCAAAGAAGTATGTCCATTGCTCCATATCTATACCTGCACTGTCAGGGATAGCATTAATGTTCATCATAACTTTCTTACCTTTATCTGAGGCAAGAAGTAATTCTAATCGATACATTACAATATTATAGTAGTACTGATAAACCTTTAGTCTATCCATAGGTGAAGTAGGAACTGAGTTCATATCATCTAAGTACACTCCATAGTATGGGAATTTACAATTATAGAGGTCGTCAATATCTTTGAACTGACCTGGGATTGGTTCCATGTTAACGTAGATATCATCGAGGATTATCCAAGTCTGATAACTTTCAGGTAACCATTCAAATTCTATTCTAATGTCACCAGCATCTGGGTTAAGCTTATAAGTCTCATCAACTATCATAACAGCTTCTGCCCCATCTGCACCTGTATAGTATAAGAATGCCATCTTTCTAAGGGACTTCCATAAACAGTGGTGTACATCAATATTTGCATAGTCTCTATACTCACCATCTTCATCAACTCTTTCTGCCAACTCAAATAAGTCTTCACCTGAGTTATCATCTATATAAGCAGAGTAGATTCTATCTATTTCTTCATTTGTTAATTCATCTCCAAAATGTTGTAAGATTTCTGATGGTGTCATTTTATACTTTACAGACATACTTTCTCCATCTTCTATAAAAGGAGAGATACTTGACCTTTTAGTATGTATGCGTAATGAGTTTACATTCCATGCCTGAGGCTCTCCATTAAGGATACCTACATACATACACTCCTTGGCTGATAAGCTAAGGTGTTTGAATGCCTCATTAAATTTTCTTTTGATATCTGTCTTCTGAATCATGTATTCCAAGAGCTGATGTGTCATAACTTCAGCTGGGTCTTGGTGCTCACGCTCCATATATTTCTTTGTTTCTAGAGGAGTTTGGGAATTAAGTTCCTGGTCTATCCTTGCTGCAACTTGTTGTTGCTCTTCAGCTGTGAGTTCTTTGCCAGAATTCTCCTGAGCAATTCTCGTCTCAATCTGTTTTCTAATTGGACCAGTTATCTCAGATACAACAAAGTTTCTGTATCTGCCCATAGCTTCCTGCTCTTTTCTAGTAGTAGCTTCTGGATTAACAGCAATTGTCTTCCAGGAGTTTGGTCTCTTCATCTCCATACCAAACAGAGCTTTCAGCTTACCTGAGGATATATCACGGTTTACCATAGATGCAGGAAGTTCACCTTGCTCAGAACCAAATGGTTTACAGACATATTCAAAATCCTTTAGGTCTATAATGTTGTTGAAGAGATTGTAGTTAACCATCATTCTCTTGTAATCCGAGACATGACCATAAGATTCTCTAAGAGAGTTGTGGTCATTTTTAAGTGTATTGGCTTTTTCTTTATACCATGCTTGCTTGTCTGCATTCTTGGCTGCTGAGCTTAATCTTTCGTTGACAGCTCTCTTAATTGATTGATTCATATTCATAATTTTTACAAAGTTAACGCTTTTTATACATTTTTCGACGCATTTCAAGAAGTTTTTTTGCATTTTTATGTTTATCCTTCTCATCATACACCTTTCCTAGCTCTTCTTCTTGTATTTGAAACATGCACATAAACAGTGAAGAAACCATATCAAAGTTCCCTGCTCTGTTGTATGCGATTAGCTCTTCAAGCAACCTGATAGAATAAATTTTATCTATCACTCTGATTGCTGCACCATGTTCATCATAGTCTAACACAGTAAGTAGCCACTCTTTTACATATCTCTCTCCTGCATCTTTAAGTTGTCCATTCATGTGACAACCAAATACCCTAGCAACTCTAGAGTTTTTTATGTTCTTACTAATTACTCTGTCAGGTTGAGCTGCAAGTAAATGCAATCTTTTAATTCTTTGGAAGTAGGTTTTAACACCAGTAACTTCATTCTCGTACATGATTTTAGTTCCATAGAGGTCTGCAAACATTTCTGCAATCCTGTCAATATCTGATGGAGTTTCTAACCTGCCTATATATTCAGCCACAACTATGTCAGAGTGTTGTGTACCTCTGTGGGCACTCTTATAAACTATGATGGAAGCTAGTGAGGTTCCTTCATCTTGTCTAATAGGGTCATAACCAATCTTATACAATCCAACTGGAGGATTTGCAATAGGTTGTTCATAAATCATTGGACACCCTCTTGTATCAGTGGGTACATTATAATAACTTGTAACTGGTTTGGCTGTCCCATCCATGATTGGCTCAGCAATTACTTTGCCATCCTTATAGTACATGTTGACAGGAGTACCTTTTGACATTTGCCAACCTTTACCTTTTACTAGTTGTAATTGTCTCTTCAGTTCTAGGACAGGGAATGTGTTTACAGATATGGCAGAGAAAGCTTCACTAGGTCCAAGAGGTTTCTCTTGCATTCTAGACTGTATCTCTGTTGAGGTTGCACCATGCTTGATAAGATTTTCTCTAATCTTAATCTCTACATTTTTAGCTCCTTCTTTATCTGAGTTACCGTGCTTATCATAGAATCCTTCCATGTTCCAGTTGATTGGGTGGAAGAATCCTACATTCATATCTATTTGATTCTCATCCCATATATTCTTAAATGGCAGTAAACCAAAGGCTTGTGGTCTACCAAACATGTCAGCATAATCATAAGTACCACCTTCCATATCTCCAGAAGTACCAAAGATTGTAATCATACCTGTCTTGATAGCCCCTGCCATTACACAATCTTCTGTTGCTTTATAGGAATCTTTCAATAATCCAGGTGTACCAAATGCTCCTGATTCTTCAAAGAATACTTCTTCAGCATCCTTACCCCTGGCAGCATCTGGGTTGTCCTTAAAGGTTAAAGCCATAATCTCAGACTTGAAACCTTTCTCTAATTTTATTCCATTCTTGTATTGAATGTATGATGCCTTAATGTGACCAGAACCTAACCTATCAATAACATCAGAGGGCATAGCCCAACCAGTGTTAGCATTGATGAAGTTAATGTTGTTGTAGGTCATTCCAAAAATACCATTTGGGTATAGGTATTTTTTATCATGGGCACCATATATAATAAGTTTGTTGGGTTTAGTGAAGTAAGCATTAGAGCCAATTGCAGCAGCCTTTAGGGAATATCCTTTACGTCTACTCTTACCTACAATAAGATTAAATCCTCCACCTAGAAAACCTTCCTCAATCTGCACAAAAAGATTCAAGCTCTCAAATAATTCTTTCATCTTGAGAGCCTGAGCTTTATCGTCCATCTTTAAGACCAACTCCTTTTCTTCATCTTCAAGGAGCATGTCTATTACTCCATACCTGGCTATCTGCCTAATCCAGAAGTAGTTGTAGTCTCCATCCCAAAAGTCAGGAAACCCTGTAATCTTGTCTGCTTTGTTTCCTCTAATCGCACCTACCTTTTTAATAGGTGTATAGTTGAGGTAGTTATAATGTTCTCCTGTAATCCTAGAGCCACCAATGGTAACACCTTTCATTGACTTAGTTCTCTCATTTTTCCAATAAGATACCCAGTCAGGTGTGCCCCAGGGGTCTGCAACATAATAATTATGCTTCATGTAATGGTTACCAGCTTCCCTAAATACCTGAGTATTTACCCAGTCACCACTAGGGTTTCTTACTGCATCAACCTTACCAGTGATGTATGTTTCATCTACCATCTATTCTCTTTGGTCACCACCCACTATGAGCAGTAGTAATATTAATACTAATAGGTCTAGTACTCCCATTAATTTAAACTTTCAGGATTAGCAAAGAATGAAATTTCTTTATTACTTCTATTCTTTGTTTCTTCATACAACTCTTCTTCTACTTTCTTCTCTAAGTTCTTTAGGTTGCTCAATACTTTCTCTGTGTCATTCAGAGCTGCTGTTATATCCCTTGGTTTATACAAAGGATTCATTGTCTTCTCATTTACTGCATTGATATCCACCTCTAAGAAGAAGTTCTGCATTTTCTCTGCAGCTTTCTTTGCAGCCATATAATAGTTATAGGTTGTAGATGCTTCTTGTTGGAATTGAATTATCTTATGCATTGCTTGCTTAATCAGTTCATCAGGTTCCCAATGTTCTCTTGTAATAACAGCAGCCCTTACTTTACCTTCTTTTTGACTTTCAGGGTACTGTCTATATTGATTACTCTTTTTCATTGAGGTCATAAACTCTACATAAGCTAGCTCCTCTAAGGCATTGACTTTTTTCTTGTCTTTGTCTCTCTCCCAAATATCTTTGAAAGGACTAATCAACAAAGTCTCTGCATGTGGAAATACTGTTTTTTCTGATACTATAAATAGGTATGCCATATTATCTTTTAGATTTATTATACTCCTCAATCACCCTAAACAAGGAACATAAAGGATATTTATGTGTTTTACGTGCTCCATCTTTTATAAACATTACACAGTACATGGGTCCTTTAGTATAAGCATTCTCTATTGTCTCGTAGACAATAGGCTGGCTTGTTTCGTTTCTTTGTATCTCTACTCTCATATTAAAATTCTTTTATTAAACAATAAGTTACATCTTTCTGACCTTTAACTAGGTCTAAGATTTCAAAATATTTTCTTACATTATTAATCACTTGACAGCCAACACTCCAGCCACCAATTAATTTTCGGATTAAGTTCATAGCTTTCTGATAGGTGACAGTGTGAAAATTAATTCCACGTATGCCCTCATACATCTTGCCTATTTCCTCAACCTTTTTATTCTTATTCCAATCTCTGAAATATTTGATTGGTCTGATTTGTTTTAAAGCTGGCATTCTTCCTCTGTGTAATCCAAACTTCCAGAGCCCATAGTACCACTCATTTGTCTTAACAATTAAAACACCATCCTTACTATATTTTTCATAGTTATGTAATCCAGTAGTACCAGCATTAGTAGTACCTGTTGTTACCATTATAAACTTCCTCCCAAAAAATAAATAGAATTTATCATCAAAATGATTATATAAATCTTCATTAGATTGTATTCCAAGTATCCAATAATCTTTTGGAAAGCCTTTAAATGAGGGGAGAGTTTTTACATGATTTAATAGTTCTTTTGTTGTGTAATTTCTTACTCTTGTATAATTATTATCCTCCATATCTTAATTTATTTTTCCAGGTTATCCCTGCTGTGTTTTTTATTTGTCTCTTCTGAATTAACTTATTATAGTTTTCTTTCAGGGTTTTTATATTGTTGTTCATATTACCATCTTTTTATTTTACAATGTGCCTTTGGGGATTTAATTTTTGCTGGCATATGACATGGGCATTTCATACACCAATGTATAGGAGCTTTAGGTTTCTTAAATTCACACCTATTACAGATTGCAAGTCTTTGCTTTTCCTCTGGGGTAGTCTTACCTGTTAAGTAATTTTTATACCCTACATATATGTTTTTTATTGTTCCCATTATTGCTTTTTTAAGAATTTTTCAAGCATATCCTTTAACTTGAAGTATTGAGAAATCTCAATCTTATTAAACCTCTTTCTGTCATTAATACTCTTTAGCTGTTGTTTTGCCCTACCAGGGTAGACTTGGAATGTACCAAAGTATTTTAATCTTATGGTATCCAGGTCTCCTGATTCCATCTCTTTCTTTGTCATTAACCAGGGTCCAAACACTATCTCCTTGAATTGGTCTAAATTCAATTCAGGATACTTATGCCCTTCTTGAGCATAAAACTCATGTAAGAGTTCATCATTTTTTAATGTTTCTTCTTTTCTCATGCTTGTCCTTCTGTTGCCATAGGCATTGTTAATTCTATTTTTGGTCCTAAATACACATACCTGATGTTATTGACAAGGAATACCTTTTCTCTTTCCTCAGTGTACTCAATATCATGATTGTCTAACCAGTCATATACATCTTGTGTAATCTCTATCTGTAACACATAGTCCACCTTTTGAGTGTCTGTGTTCATCATTAGTGTGCTTTCTACTCCTAATAGGTGATTCATTCTTTTACTAGTTTGATTCGATACCCCTGACTATTATTGACAGGGAACATAAAACTTCTTAAATCTATTTTTCTTGTGATAGGGTTCTTGGTTAGATAGTTCTTAGCTATCATTTTTTTGAGGTGGTTACCAAGACCACCAGGTTTAAGAGAGAGTTTCTCCATCACCTTTTTTCTGACAACCCCATTAAACATATCTTCTTCAATGAGGTTCTTGTCCTGTGACATGAAAGCAGCTAATACTTCAATCTCTTTAGTGGATAGCCTTTCAGGAAATTTATCCTCTGGCAGAAGAACATTCATTATTTCTAAATGCTTAATGTAGTAATCATACTTGCTGACTTTCAACACTTTTGTTATTACTTGCATATCTTTTAATTTTAATATGAAGCAAATTTAAGATAAATATTAATAATAACAAAGGAAAAGTTAACTTATTTGTCTACTTGACCATTTATTTTTGTAGATGTATCTCTCACTAGAACTGCCAAGTTGCACAATCCAGTGCCTCTCCCATATCCATAAGAACTTGACATGCTTAGAGATAGAGTATCTAAAGTACCTAGTGCCACCTACTGTAAAGAAGCCATATTGCTCTCCAAATAAAGTATGGTTCCTGTATGTCAATGCACCTCCTGGACCTTCATCAATTAATATATCTATATCTGATAGAGGTCCATTCTTTGGTCTCACCCACAGCTTAAAGTTCCAAGTTGGGTTTCTAAGTGCCATCCATCTAAAAGCAACATAAGAACGTTGAAACCAGCCAATAAATCCAGTCATATCCTCTATCACTATATCATTCCTCTCTCGCCACCCTTCGTCACCGTATAGGTTACTTATCTCATCCTTCTCGTCTCGGTTAACAAACCACCAACCGAATGAGTACTTCTTCCATCCCCATATACACTCAATCGGGTATACTATGTGAAAGATAAGGATACCTATAAATGCCATGACACCAAAAGCCACTCCTAATAATAACCATCTTGTGATAGCCCAAATATTTTTTAATTTCATATTTCAATATTTAATTGTTCATAAGTGAAAACGTGCTAGACTTTACTACCTTATTTTCATAATTTTTATATTTTAACCTCTTAATGTTAATAATTGTGATGCTACATTTTTCCAATTATATGAAGAAAGGTCTGCTCCTTGTTTCCAAACAAACATTCTAAAATAATCTAATTTACCATAACTATTATTAAAATTGACTCCAATAGCTAATTCGTAATCCAGAAATCTCATAGACCAAAAATTCAAAGCACCACTTGTTTTTTCTACTGAATTTATATATACTTTTAATATTCCTCCTATTCTTGTTACAACAATAGTAATTAATTGAGACAAATTTGTTCCATCTAAATTAACATAAAAATCATCTATACTACCAACTCCTGCTTTTATATGTAATCTAAATTGTGTTGTATTACTACTTTGAGTAGAAATAGCAAACATCTCTGTTGAAATATCAATATTCCGTATTACAACATTTGTTCTATCGCTATTACCTTGTGATAAAGGGCTATATAATAAACCTGCTACAAAATCCTGTCCAACATCTAATCCAGAAACATCAACATTAGAAGTACTTCTAACTCCTGTTCTTTGTACATCATTGTGAAGAACGTCTAAAGCAAAACCACTTGCATCAGTTAGTCTATGTCCTTGATTTATTTGTGATTTTAAAATAGGATAATTACCTAATTGGTCAACAATACCTTCAAGTCTTAAATTTCCTCCTTGTGCAAACGCCTCTATTGTATCTTTATCAAATATTCCCTTTGCATCAAAGGGTATATTTTCTTCTAAAGCTGATATAGGATTAATTGCTGTAATAGGATAAGAAGAAATTCCATCAGGTAATTTAACACCTCCATAAGCAAAATCGAAAGATAAATTTGGCATAGTTATCGGAGTTCTAATAGGTACTCCATGATTAGTTTCTAAATATGAAACTAAATCTGTTATATCAGCCTCTTCAATATTTCCTGCCTGAATTATTAGAGCAGAAAAATGTCCTTTAAAAAAATTTGTGGCTGAAGTAGCCCCTTCATATCCTAAAGAAAAGTAATCATTATTCCTTGACCAATCTGTATATCTTTTAGATTCAGTTTGTTTTACGCCTGACAAATATCCATGTATAGTATTATCTTCATCTACTAAAATAGATTGAAGTTGTACTAAATTATTAGCTAAAACATTTTCATCAACCATAGTTACATCTTGCCTTCTTGTTCCTGTAGTAGAACGACAAGCAGCCATAAAAGAATATTCACTACCTGAATCATGCCATACTTTAAATTGTCCAGCTGATGTTGTACTACAATCAAAAATACATCCTAGATTATTTACATCTTTATTAGAAGTTATAGTAGTTATTGCAAATCTTTTACCATCATCTAATTCTGGGCAAGGGTAATCTTTAACTAGCCTTACTCCTTCAAATTCTGGAGCAGCTCTTCCTGTATCTGGACTTACTTCTGTTTGTTTAGAATTACCTTCATTTCCAAAAACAATTCCGCTATTAGCTAGATGACTTATATATTCAAGACCTTTATTTGCTTGATTATAAAAGCCTCTTAAATACCATTTTTGATTTCCATAAAAATTATACCATCCTGCTAGAGTTCTAAATCCACTATATGTACCAATAGGACAAGCCATAGAATTATTAGATATTTCATTATTAGAATCACAAAAAACATCAAATTGAAGTGAACTAACATTCACTACACAAACTCTATTTACAGAATTATAAACTCCATATTTAACATCAGGATGAACTTCTGTTCCATACCAATAACGAATTTTTTTAAACTTTTGAATAAAATCTTTATTAGGTCTTATATACTTTTCTATGTGAGATAAATATGCCATATTAAGAAGGGTATAATCCTATAAATCCATATTCTACTTTTGTTGTTCCTATAACTCTAAAAAGCATTTCATATATATAATCGGCTTGAAAAGAATCACCACTAACTTGAGTATTTAATCCACCATTAGCATCTATTAAAGGAAAATTAGTTTCCCCTGCCGTTGTAATTCTTAGAACTCCAAACCCTTTACTTGCTAAATTAATAAAACTAATCGTTCCGCTATATACATAAGGTGCTTCTTCATTATAAATATTTCCAAGATAGTTACCCGCATCTAATTCATCGCTTGATATAGTCAAAGTAGAAGGAATACCTCCTGGGACTCCTGTATCTCCTTTATCTCCTTTAGTTCCTCCTAGTCCATCTATCTTTTTTACTACTAAGTTTTGAGAGGCTGCTATGCTATTAACTGCACTTGTTTGTTCTGCATCTTGTACATAAATTGTAGCCTCAATATATTGTCCTGCTGTGAGAGATACTTCTATATTTTGCTCTGCATTTATCCCACTACCATAAAGTGAACCTCTTGAATAATTTTTTCTTCTACCTATATCTTGAGCAACACCATCTATTCTAAGTCTTGATTCCCAGCTTAAACGATTTGCTCCTGCACTTACAGCAAACACATCCCACTTAATTAGATATATTCCACTTACATTTACATAAATCCTACTGTTATTGGTAACTGTATCATGAATATATGTGTCTGTATCTATTGCATCTTGAGTATCCCATGGTAATACCTCTGTAGAACCTTCTGCAATTTGTAGATTGATAATTGCAGAATGTGAAAGTCTCAATACAGGTACAGTACTTGGAGTTTGCCATTCTGGTTCATCTGCACCCATTACTAACACATCACTAGTAGCACCTTTTGGTAGTCTCTTATCTTCAACTGCTCCTCTAACAATCATATCTCCAAGAGTTGTAGTTGGAGTAGTGGAACCTGCAATTACACCCAGACTCTCTTCAGACACTACCAACTTATAGTCAGTAATATCACCAACCACAGTACCTAAATATTCATAATAAGCATACCCTGTAGTTACAGCTATATCTCCCGAAGCATCATCTACCCTTTGAAAAGATTGTGCAGTCTGGTTAGTTTGGTCTGCAAACATGGTTGCAACATCAGCATAGATATTTTCTATTGCAGGTCCTCCTCCAGCTACTACTGTGCCTACGCCAGCATTAAGAGCATTTCGTAGTGCTATAATATCTTGAGTATTCTGTGTAAACTGTCTTTGAAACTTTGTCACATCAGACAACTGAGGGAAATACACCCTCTTCTTAGGTAATGGCATATATTATATTTTAGGCAAAGATACAATTTAATTTTAATAAAAATCTTAATCAACTATAAATTTTTCTTATAGCTTTTTTCAGACCTATAAGAAAATAATATGTTAAAATTTCTTCTAGCCCTTGATTGTTAAAAAAATTTCTTGTAACTTTGCAAAAGAAGTTTCTTTCGGAACACTCCTGAAAAACCTTTCACAAAAGTAACAAACTAGTATCAAGGGAGAGCCAATTAACGTTTCTTTCTTTGGTACTTTCTTTCTTTGTCAAGATTACAGTCTTGTTTTTATCTCCATCTCTTCTATCTTAGCAGTTGTGTAGTTCTTTAGCATATCAGACCCTGTCTTTACACCAAAGAGTACACCCTGAAATATAATGATAGTATCCTTACTAGCATCTTCCTTCAATAGTAAAGCAGTAGTTACCATAATAATTGAAGCTATAACTGCATTCCAAAATGTAGAGATAGTATTCTTTTGTCCTATATTCATAACTGTTAAGTATTTAAGTCTACAAAGATAGGGTTTTCTACACATATATGTATACAAAATTTGAAAAAGATATACACATATGTCACTCTAAGCTAAAAAAATTTCTGGAAAAAATTTATTGAAGGGTAAAATAATTGAAAATCTGT
>Ga0208645_1001636_pt1 | contig 19223 bp, 46 predicted proteins | sample VirMetDEL_Sep_01_FD_184519 | JGI IMG/M metagenome (GOLD analysis project Ga0208645, IMG submission 184519) | Aqueous microbial communities from the Delaware River and Bay under freshwater to marine salinity gradient to study organic matter... | ecosystem: Environmental > Aquatic > Marine >... | reverse complement strand
GTCCACGTTTATCGCCCTTATATATTATTATACCCCCATTATACTAAATTATACAAATATTATACAAGTTATGTCAACTATTTATGTTCAATTTAACACTTTTTAACATTTGTTAACAAAAGATTTAACACAATAAATTTGGATTTGTTAAATGCTCAATTTTTGAGCACGAAAAAAGTGTGTTGCAACGTAAAAAAAGATGTGTTGCAACTTGTTTATTAAAAATGCTTGTTTTTTGAGCAAAAATGCTAAGAATTTGAGCAAAAATGCTAAGATTTTGAGCTAAATTTATGTTAAATATAATGCGTTTACCATAATTTTTAGCAATTATGTTGTATATAATCATTGTTATGTATGTATAATAAAATGTTATGCACGCACAGGTTTTGCTATGCACGCACAGGAAATTGTTATGCACGCACAGGAAATTGTTATGCACGCACAGCATTGTGCCTACAACGTTATGCACGCACAGGAATATTCTACCCCGGTAGAAAAAACAGAATGAACTACCAAACTTTTTAACATTTAGTTATCAACGCTGAATTGTTAATAAGTCAGTACGTCCATAAACGCATTTTAAGGGGTCAAGAAGGCCCTAACACCCCTTTGAGGTACTGCACCCTTGCCCAATGTATAATAGTTCAACCATCGACGTTTCTCACTTTTTCGTCGACGAACGTATGATAATGTTCGACGAATTGGCACCTTTTTGTATACATAATTTCGTTGGACATAACATTTCTAATTTAGAACGATTCTAAGAAAAATTTTGTCGAACGTATCGAATTTTTTTGTAGACGCGTGCATGACGCGTAGCGTGCGCGGGATTCGTATATACAGAAAGGGAGGTTCAATGCAGTTTACATAATTAAAGATGCAACTCACTGGTAATCAATTAGTTACGATATAAAAACGTTTATCACGCGTTTTCTGGGATTATGTAAAATCGTTAACTCACTGAAAATCAACGAGTTACGAAAGCCAAATGTTAAAATGTGTTAAAATTGACATAATAATTTGCGGGGACGGAATTCGTGGCGTAGATTGCGCTCAGAACGGTTCACACAAGGTGCGCCGATAAAAAATTATATTTTATACATTATGTCTGTTTCAGTTTCAACCCCCAAAGTTTCTACTCAAGTAGAATTTTTCAAAGCCGCAAAGGACGAGGCAATTTCGCATCGCCACATCATCGAAGGGCGTGGGCTTGCCACCATCGAAGCTTACATTGAACGCGCCATGTTCGTGCAGCGCATGGACACCTACTTCAAAGAACATAAAAAGGAATTGAAGGCTCAGGGTATCAACGCTGAGGAATTCAAGAACCGGTGCGGCATTGATAAGTCGGTATGGAGTCAGGACGTAGGAAAGCACGGGCTTGCCACCTTGCACACACCTGAGAAATTCGATGCATGGGCGTGCGAACGTTACGCTGACGACGACAAAGACGCCGGCAAGAAAATCACGCGAAAGAATTATATCGCCTACCTCAAAGGTGAAAAGCCGGAGGTAGTCCGAGACTACTCCGACACCTTCAAACTCAGCGTCGAAGGTGGCAAGACGCAAACGCTGATTATCAGCGAACAACCGAAGGCGGTGCAGAAGTGGCTCCTTGCCCAAGCGCAGGCCTAATCCAAAATTCTACCCGGGTAGAAATTCTGCCCGGGTAGATTTCCCAACCTTTCCCCTGTGTGCGGTCAGCACTCACGCCAAAACTAAAAACGGCTTTTTCCCGCGAGTTCGCGCACGCACACGCACGGTTTGAGCCAGAAATTCCCCAAAGTTCCCAAAGTTCCCAAGCTATGAAAGTCCTCGACACCATCATGTATGACAAGCGCCGCCGAAGCGCAGGAGTTCCCAAAGTCCCCAACAAAGCCGCCAACAAATCTTCCCGCGCACGTGCAAAGACCGACGCGATTCTCGACCGATACTCACGCAACATTGCTACGTCCATGCTCAACGAGCGATTCGCTGACAAGTGCCGCGACCGTCACGAGGCACGCAAAGCGTACCGCGAAGCCAAGCGTCAAGCCAAGCTCGCTCATCCTCGATATGTCCTCGACTAAAATTCTATCTGAGTAGAAATTCTAAATCTTATATCCTATGGAACCTCTCACAGCCCAAATGCCCGACGTCACTTTCGTGTGGCTCTGCATCATCATCGTTACCTGTCTCATCGGCTTCGTTGCCAAAATCACGAAGAACTCATGAGCCGCTACAAGAAACTCTCCAAGTCCAAGAAGCGCAAGCGCATCCCAGGAATCGACTTCCACATTGCACAGCTTCGAGCGCAACTTGACCCGATCGAGAATGCACGGGTGGACTACAAGCTGATGCGTCAGGGCTTCTGCCCGACCACGCTCTCGACCTCTCGACCTCTCGACCGCTCGACCTCTCAACCCCTCGACCTCTCGACGTAAATTCTACCCGAGTAGAACTTCTCAAGGGTGCGGCCCAGCACCCTCGCCAAAACTAAAAACGGCAAGACCTGACGACAGGCGTTCACGCGGTTCGAGTCCGCGCAGGTCACTAACCGTCCGCAAGGACACAATTCTATATTCTATGTTCCGTTTCCTTTACCTCGCGGCTATCGTCGCTGTCCTCTGTGTGTGTTGCTCTTCATGCGGCACGTCCACTTCCAAGTACACTACGACTTACAACGGTGGTGTGTACAAGAACGCAAACATCGGCTGTGCCGCTTACAACTGAGCCATGTTTGAATCTCTCACCTCTTTCCTCTTCGAGTTGTTAGGGTGCTTCATCGCTCTCTACCTCGTGGGTGCTACCTGCTTTGCTCTCGTCGCACCTTTCTTCAAGAAGTTTCACTAATTCTACCCAAGTAGAAAAACCTCAGTACTATGGCAGTTTCAAATCTCGACCCAAATTCCATGATTGTCCTCGACCACGAGTTAGGACAAGTCATCACATTCTCTTTCGTTATTGACCTCGGTCAGCACAATGACGACAAGCACGACACGCGCGTCTACCATCTCGATGTCTCCGGTTTGGAGCACGTCTACGATGATGTCGAGTCGATGCTCACTGACTATGGCTTGAAGGATAGTCAGTGCTCTTGGATGCTCGGCCCGTATATGCGAACCTCTCAAACTTCTCTAACTCTACTAAACATCGTTAGCAATGACTGAACTCCAATCCGATATGCTCGCTCGCCGTCAGCAGAACTGCGGCAGTTTCGAGTACGCGCTCATCGAAGCGTGGTTCAAAGCCGACCTCATTAACAAGCGAATCCTCGAACAAGCTTTCGAGGGCACGCGATTCAAACTCACGAAGTCATGAAATACCAATTCCCCAAGCACGTCGACAATCGGTACGGCGCTATCTACGACGACGGCTCGATGTGTACCGTCACGGGTGAACTCATCCCGCGCGACGAGATGAAGGAACTCATCAAGGCTTACAAGCCGGTGAACCGCATCCACAAGCCGATGGCGTTGCTGTGGTACACGGACGTTATGAACGGCAAAATCTCTAACTGGCAATAATTCTATCTGAGTAGAAATTCTTAAATCTTATATGCTATGAATGCAGAAAACAAATCACTTCAAAATCTCTTGACCCTCATTGACACAAACATGGAGTTCAAGACCAAGACTCTCGACACCATCGAGGGCACGATGTTCGGGCGCGACGCCAAGGTCATCATCCGCACAAAGCTCAGGAATCACGTAACCGATGGCCCGTGGTCTCAGGTTCAGCTTTGGGTCTCGTGTGGCGGTCAGTCGCTCTTCTCTTGGGGCTGTATGAGTCCTGACGACGAGAAGATAATTCGCGATTGGTGGTACGCCACAATCATGTCGATGGACGAGACGGACGAGATGTCTCGACAATACGTCAAGCAACAATTCCTCGAAGCACAAAAAGAAATCCTGAACCGATGAACGAAATCACCATCACCCAAACTCTTCAAGCTGACGAGTTCAAGAACCTGTTGTACAACTGCTGGCACTACTCGAACTATTGGTGCTCTCTCGACTGCGACCCTGCTTTCGATTGGTACAACGCCACGTTCCCTGAGACCTCTGACCTTCCTTGCATCGAGGACAAGTTGTGGGCGTATCTCAAGCACGACCCATCTCACCGGATCGAGGTGCAGGACACGTACTCCAACGAGAAGTTCTCGCTTCGGTGGGACATGATTCTCGAAGGCTCTAAGACCTTTGTGCAGGACTTCCCTCGCCACTATGAGGACTTCGTGAGTGAGAACGACGATGCTGTCACGGCTGACGTCTGGCTTCAATGTGTCTGTCTCGGCGATGTCGTGTATGGATAATTCTATCTGAGTAGAAATTCTTAAACCTTTATACTATGTCTTTTCCTTCTATTGGCTCACGCCTTCAACAGCTCGTGTACTCTATGTTGACAGAGAACACAGGCGCACACTTCCTCGACTCGGGTGGTGCTTACGGACGCAACCACGAACGTAACCGCCTCAAGACTCTTGACGACTTCAGGTCTGAGGACCTCGAACGCTACGAGATTGACTTCGACACCAAGCATCCCTATATCGAACGCACTGTCTCGGTGTTTCAGTATCTCGCCGGTGACGGCACCAACCTCGAACTTGACGAGTACTGCGACACGTTCAATCGCCTCGTCGATATGGCGCAAAACAGCGACGACGCGACCATGAATCAGTACGCTGACGACTGCCCGTACTATGGCGTCTTGCGTCCCTGTTGGGAGTACCTGCAATCTCTCGAAGACTTCGAGGAGTGCAAGAGGATGATCGGTTGGGGTTCAAACTCTCGTGAGGAGACGTTCACGTTCAACACGTACAACCACGACTCTGACCTCACCCAAGTATTGCAAGGTGGCTACTGCAAGATTGACGACGACGTCTACCTCATCCTACAAATCCACGGCGGCTGTGACGTTCGCGGTGGGTACACTGACGCTCGACTCTTCCGTGTCGGTGGGTATGACGAGTTCATGATTCACGAATACGTCTACGACTACGAAGACCACGACTCTCGCGTCGAGAAGCTGCGTGAATGCGACATCGAGTTCCATGTCGAGGGGCAAGACGTCGCGATCTGTTACAGCGAGCTTGACGACGAGCTCACTGAAATGTTTGACAATCTTTAATTCTACTCAGGTAGAAATTCTTTAACCCTTAAATCTTTATCCTATGCGTTACGAAGACTTCTTGTTCATCTGCAACGAGAACACTGTCGACCCTTCGCTTGCCATCGAGCACTCGCAGGTTCGCGAACTCCTCAAGTCCGACCGAGACCGAAACTCTGTCGAGGCTCAGCTCAAGTTAAACGGAATCCTCCAAAGCCAATTCTGATGAACGGTCCTATCAGCAAACAACACGAGCATATGTACCTGGACTACGTGAACAACTTCGTCACGGTCTCTGCCTTTGCTCAGTACTACGGCTTGACTGAGGACGATGCCCTCGATGTCATCGACTCCGGTCGTGCCAACTACGCTCGCTCACTATTTCAACCCATCAAGAAATGACTGACGCTCAAAAATGCTGTGCTGTCCTCGACTACTTGGGTTACGAGGCTCACTACTACAACGATGCTGTGTGGATCTCGGTGTGGAACCGAGAGCTCACAGAGACTACTGAGTTCGAGCTTTCTAGCGACGAGGTTGCTAACCAATCCTCAGAGTTCGACGCATACTACAAACTCCACGAGTCCTTCCGCAAGTGGCTCGAAGAATCACAAACCTTGGTGCGTCTCGTACCTGAAAACAAAGACAATGACTAAGTACCACGGAACAGGCGAGCACAACGGCATCGCCTTCTCAATCGAGAATGGAGGCTATGGTCTCAGCAGGGGCATAGCAGAAGTCAACGGCAAAGAGCTCGTAACTGAATGGGCTTACCGTGACGAGACTTACAGCTATCAATCAATCCGTCAACTCATCGACAACGAAAATCTCAAGCCATGACAAACACCTCAGAAATGACGAACGTCGAGTTCGTCCAACACATCATGAACTTCTCGAAGCACGGGGCTCTCTCGCAGATGGTTGTAATCGACTGCTTGCAACGCGGTCTCGAACACTACATCTCACACAAGGACGAGATTCTCGAAGCCGAGAAAGCTCGACAAGAGAAAGGCCAGTACAGCCTCGTCAACATGGAGGCTTGGGTCTCCTGCTGTGAAGACAACCTCGAACGAATCCAACAAAAGTATAACCCACAAAATGTCTCTAACGGACGCAACTCAATCTAATCTATGAAACTCGCACACCTACAACTTCACGACTCGCTTCAGAACAAGCGCACTCTCATCGCCAACCTCAAGGACGGCTCGATCCACTACTCACTCTTCACGGGGTGGGGCAACTACGGCACGGGCTGTTCGCTTCGTGACCTTCAGGTCGGTTACAAGCACAACTCTCAACTACCTCTCGACAACGAGCGCGAGCTCTCAGTCGAGGAGTGGAGGGGCTATGTCATCGACATCCTCAACAATGACTCTACCTACGAGGTAATCAACATCGTTCCCAACGTAGTCAAATTCTAAAATTCTATCCGAGTAGAAATTCTTAAACCTTAATTCTATACACTATGAATCTTTCAGATATCACAAGCATCCGCGAGCAAGTCGCGGCTATCGTCGAGCGCCTCAATGCTATGGAGGCCGAGTCTAAGGAGACCATCACTGCCGAAGTCTTCGAGCAGAAACTTCTTAATGTATTCAAGGCTGGCCTGATGCAAGGCCGCAAGGAGCAGTACGATGAAATCTACGACCACTTCCGGTACAACACGAAGTATGTCGACTTCTGCGCTGGCAACCTTAACATCTGCGGTGACATCGACCTCGACGACTTTGGCATCACAGGTATGTGTGAGGACTGCTGCATGGAGGCTGAGTGGGGAGACTTCAACGTCGACATGGCTGCTGTTGACTCTGCTCTCAAGCTATTCAAGCCCGAAGAGCCCGCCACTGACGAGTCTAACAACGAAACCCCTGAGTCATGATTGATATTATGATCCAACCTTCAGAGCTCAAAGAAGCCAAGCGAGAAATCAAGGACATCATCCGTAGTTACAATCGCCGCAATCAGTATGACATGATTGAGCTTCGTGATTCTTATGGCAGGTTCATGCCGGAGCACTATTGGCTATATGTGATTAACAATCTCGACCGTACCGATGGCGAGTTCTTCATCCGCCTGGAGTTCGATGACGACCACAAGGTTGCGAGTGATATGGAGTCACACTTCGGTGAACGCAATGTTGGGCACATCTAATACCTAAATCATGACACAGATATTCCCACGCAAATGCTCTTTCACAGGTGAGGGCATGGACTCGGGGTGGGTCGCCTATGACGGGGCGGCCTACTTCAAGTACGCTCATGACGCTGTCGCTTGGCTTATCTCAGAGGAGACGTGCTCGGGTGGAGTGCTCGACCCCAAGAGCAATGAGGCCGACCGCATCGAGATGTACACCAACTACTCGACCGACGAGTGGCTTGAGTTCGGATTCAATCACGACATGTTGTATTGGACGACATGGGAGATTGACCTGAACGTAGACAGCGAGTACTTTCTCGCTGACGGAACAGTAATCGAAGTAACTAAATCTTAAATTATGCTAAGAATAAAATCAGAACTCTTCGGCACCATCGAGTTGCCGATTGACAAAATCGAAGACGGGGACGAGTGGCACAGCCTCTCCAACCTCGTCGACATCAATGTCTTTGTTGACCACGAAGACCGACAGGTTCGCGCCCTCTTCTATCCCGTATGGACTGACAAGGGGACAACCAATACCAATCATTGTCTCGAAGAATGTATCGGTGAAGCTGTCGACTTTGACTTCGACCCCTTCTATGTCGAGAACGCCACGAACGAGGAGCGGTGTGTCGAGTACTTCCGCAAGTTCGGGCTACAGGCACGGGTCTTCCGAGACAACGATGTCCTCTTGCATATTCCTGAATTCAACGGAGAAGTCTTGCTTCATCCGGAGGAGATTGAGACGAGAGCCAAGCTCTACGACGCGACCTCTGATGACAGATACAAAAACCAATAACCTTAAACCCCATGACAGACCTACAAGTGACAAGCGTCCGGTACTTTGAAACTCGTCGAGGTATCGGATATGAATGCCAAACAAACTTTTCCAATGTTGAGATTTGGAATGATGGCGATGGGGGCCCTACCTTTATTGCCCCCTCTCCTGAAGCAAAGAAACTAAAGCTTTACAAACTCTCGGAAGAACACCTCGAATCTCTCATTGACAAATATGAAAGCGTAAACCAATGAATATTAATTATACCACCAACCTCGACCAGTTCAGCTTTCACGAGCAGAACAGGTACGTAAATCGCGGAGCGGTACGCCGTCTCGCAGAGTCTATCAAGCGAGTCGGCTTGAAGGTGCCTATCACCGTCTCAAAGAAGAATGTTGTTCTCGATGGTCAGCACAGGGTAGAAGCTATCCGGCTCATCAACAAGACGGCCAAGAATCCTGTCAAGCTCTCCTACATTCAGAAAAACATGTCGATTGCTGACGTCGCAGAGATGAACGCACATCAGTTGGCTTGGAGAATGAGTGATTGGATTCATTACTATGCTACCGGAGGCAACGAGAACTACATCAGGTTGCGCGAAGCTGGAGAAAAGTTCAGGCCGCACAAGATGACTTCTATCTGCGCACTCCTCTCTGAGAACGAAGGTGCTCACACGAAGGTTGTCACAAGCGGCAAGTATGTCTATGAGATGACGCCTGAGAAGGAGGAGATTCTCAAAAAGCTCATCGCTTACGGCAAGATGAACTCAGCGTTCACGAGCAAGGCTGTGCTCATGGCAATCGTGGACATGAGAAAACTTGATGGCTTCAACGTCAACAGATTGTTCCGTGCTTTGGATCAGAACTTCGAGAGCATCTTGAACCAGAGCGGCAAGGATAATTGGGCACGACACTTCGTGCGTTTTTACAACAAAGGATTGCGGTCGGGTCGGTTGAATGCTGACGACCTCCCGAGCAGCCACTAAAACTTTAAGCTATGATTTGGAAAGAAAAAGAGTGGGTGTTCCACTATCAAGCCATGAATCTCAAGACGGGAGAAGTTCGCGAGTTCAACATTGGCAGTCAGGTTTGCAAGATGCCTCACGGCACAAAGCGATGGCGTCAACTTGAGGGCTTGGCTGACAAGCTGCGAGAGCAAGGTTCCTCATGGAGCGTCATGAACTACGGTGTACAACCCCTCGAAACATACAGCTATGACCCGGTATGAATACACCATCGAGAAGCACACCGACGAGTTCGGAGATCACGAGATGGTTGCAATCTACCACTACCACGTAGGTGTCAAGTCTTCCGACCCTCACCTTGTCCCTGACGACGAGGACGAGGTGGAAGTCATTGACGTCGTTGTTCGCACTCCTCATTCACCGGATGTCTCGATTGCTTGGAGCGACCTGTACTGCTTCATCCTGGACAAGTCGGACCTTGAGCTTGAGATTTACGAATCACATATTCCATAATTCTACTCAGGTAGAAAAAACCAAAAACCTATGCCGATATACTTCAGCGTACACTGCCTTGACCGTGGGGACAAACCCACGCTCAAGCTGTGGCCTACCTACGGCCACGCACGAACTGACATCCATCAATATGGAGAGAAGTACCACAACAAAGGGCTCAAGCAATGCTCTAAGGTTGTTCAGGACGGAGATCTCATCGGGCTGTCTTTCTTGAGTGATGACATGAAGCAGAAGATGGTCATGAGTGTTCATCGCGTAGAAGAGCAGCTCTTCAGCGACAGGCGCAAAGAATACCTCTACCCTGAGTGGGTAACGTACAACAGCCTTACTCACATGCTTCAGCCCCTGAATCAATACGTTGACGCTCGCATGCACCTTGCCGACTATGCGATGGCTACCAAGACTTACAACGAGTTCAACTGGCTATCTGACAAGTGGCATGAGCGGTTTGACAAGGCGTTCGATGCGTTGGAGGATGTGCAGGACGAAGTCGTCCCGGCCTTCAACATCGAGCTTGATAAGGGCACAGCTACTTACTGGAAGATAGCTAAGCACAACTTGTATGGCACGCTCGTTCGTCGCGACCTGCTTCAGTCTTACAGGCATCGCAACGACATGGGTGACTACATTCAACACGATCTGATATGAAGATGATAGACGTAGTTGTTTTCCTGTGGCAGTGCGCATTTGTTTGCATAATCATTGGTCTAATCAAGCGCAGGTACGACAAGATGACCCCGATGCCTATACCCCCCAAACTCATGAACCTCAAGTACGCCATTGAAGATGGCAAGCCGGCACGCAAGTTTTGGGACACGCTCCGAGCTGAGCCTATGTTTGATGAACACTACAGGCAGGTGCCTGGACGACTCTCGTGTACTGTCTTGCCCCTTCACGTGAATGGTGAAGATGTATGGCAGCTTCGCGTAGGGTTTAAGACTACCGCAGACTCAAAACCAACAAAATTTATCTCAATTCCCGTATACAAAAACGGGCAAATTTATGACTTATGAAAAAGCGTAGATATCAAAAGTTTACGGAAGCCGAGGTTCAGACCCTCATCCATCTCAGCAAGCAGGGCTACAACAATGACTTCATTGCCAAGGTCCTCAAGCGAAAGCCTTCTCAGGTCGCTCAGAAGAAGTGGGGCCTGGGTGTCAAGCAAGACCTATCGCAGCGCACAGAGCCTCGCGTGAAGCGTAAGGGTCGGTGGTCAGCAAGAGAGATTCTCATCCTTAACCATATGTGGTACAAGAAAAACCGCCCTGTTGACGAGATTGTCTCTGAGCTTGGGCGCTCTGAGAAATCAATCCTCTCAAAGATTGAGCAACTCGATCAGAAGGGAGGCGAAGCCAACGTGACGGGGCTTTGGCAGTACATGTGCAAAAAAATCGGAATCTAATGAGCTGGGATAAAGAAGTATTCAAGTGGATCAAGAGGTCGGGAGCTGAGTCACTCAGCCTCGACACCACCTACAAGCACCACAGAGAAATGGCGCTATCTATATGGACCGTACACAAGCACTTGTTCTTCATGCGCAAGTTTTGTGGTCACAACACAGACCTCTACAGGGAGCACATGCTCAAGTGTCAGAACGCCCTGGCTCGTATAGAGTTCTTGTGTGCCCTGCATGGGAACGATACACACGCTCCCCATCTTTCTCGAATGTTTATCCAAATGTCCAACAACAATGTGGTACCTGATAATCTTGTTGCTCCTCGCGTTAATCGTGTATACAAACTACGAGAAACTCCAAGAGGGAAGGGCACATGACAACATCCCTATCGAGCTCAAGTGCGACAGCGACATGATCAATATGGGTGTAATCCCTGAGAGCTTGACGTGGGTTATACCTGTCGACTATGAGTTGCGTGAGGACTACAAGATGTGGTCACGAATTGAGCCTATCTTTATCGAGGGCCATTACCGACCTCTTTGGGGGTTGATAATTTCCCTGAAAGATACTTGGATGGTTTCGGAGACTCGTGTACTTTACGACCTCGAAGGAAACATCTACGAACACTAACACCATAATCATGGAAGAAGCAAATTTTTTTCTCGATCACTGGATTGAGTTGACCATCGGTCTCATGGCCTTTGTGAAAATTATTGTTAATCTGACGCCAACCGAGACTGACAATCAGATCTTCGGCTATCTCGATGTCTTGATTACAGCTATCACTGGCGATCGTCGCAAGGGTAAGAAGTGACAACTGCTGAAATCACGAGCATTGCGTTAGAATTAGGTGCTCGGGCTCTGGCTATAGAAATATGGCTGGAGTCCGACCCTGATGCTCCAGAAGTTAGAATCCAAGCAGCGAGGGAAAACCGAATCGTCATGCTCCGAGCTGAAAAGGCCATTCACCAACTTCTGAAGAGACAGGACCACATGAGCGCCTACATTTGGCAGAACAAGAAAGAAGTCGACTACACGCGCTCACTAATTCAAGACATCATCAAGTATGAACGATAGCACAAAGGCACGCTTTCGGGAGCTCACAGAGAAGTATGGACTCAACAAGGACGACTTCTTTAAGGCACCCCAGGGCTTCGTAATTATTACTCGAACCGGAATCGAAAAGATTCAGCGGGGGCTTGGGCTGATTGTCCAGTACGAAGTAGAAACCGCTCTCTGCAATGTGGAGAAGGGCAACTACGTCATCAAGGCAATCGCCATTCAACTTGGCAAAGAGGTGAACGTGAAGACGGGAAAGATGGAGGAGACGCAACGCCTCGTCGAGACATATGGAGAAGCCTCTCCTAAAAACTGCCGAAACTCCTATCCCGTAGCTATGGCCGAGAAGAGGGCGCTCTCACGCGCTGTCCTCAAGAGCGCTGACCTTTACGAGCTTGGAGTATATGGCGAAGACGAGATCGAGCAATGATTCTAAAGATTTTCACGTATGCGTGTATTGCCTGGACCGCCTATCTTGTGATGGGATTTGTCTATGGATTTCTCAAGGCGATGTGGAAAGACCTAAAGAATAACGGGTATGTCTGATTGGATTGACGAGCTGTTCGAGTGCGGACCTGAGAACGATTACAGCAATGTATATCAGAACTCTCGACGATTTGCTGTGAGCCTGTGCAGGACAAGCACCCTGGACAAGCACGAGCAAGATGAACTCATCGACACACTTCTCGATTTCGACATCGAGATGACGAGTCAGGAGATTCAGGACGTCATCACTAACTTACAACTAAACCAGCTCGACCCCATGCAGTTCTATGCCCCAAGCAAGAAGGAAATTAACGAGTTCATCAAGAAAATCACCAAAGAGTAATGTCAGACACCAACCACATTCCATCGGCCATCTCGGTCTCTATCAACCTCGATAAGATCGACAAGGGCCACATCGTAAAAGGCGAGAAGGGACGGTACATCAACGTCCGCCTCGTCAACACACCGACAAGTCCATATGGGCACGACTACTTCGTCGCTCAGGACATCCCCAAAGAACTGCGAGAGCAGGGACTACGCGGCCCCATCTTGGGCAACGGAAAGGCTTGGGGCATCGGTGAAGGATCCCAGGCTCAGAAGGAGTCTCGTCCCGAGTCTGTAGGCTCGAATGACGATCTCCCATTCTGAATGGGTTTTTGGTTAAACAGGGGTCGGCTGCGAGGTCGGCCCTTTTTTATTTCGACATGAAGAAACAAGCAATCATCAAACTTCTCACGGACTTCAAGGAGTCCATCGACACATACTTCAACGCCGAGGGTGATGCGCAGGGGCGCAGCGATGCCGACGCGGTGTACGACATTTTCAAGACTCATGTCGACTACTACACTGTCTACAAGGAGTCAGACGACTTCGAGAGCTACGAAAATCCCCCTGGAATCACCGACATCGACGACGAGGGTCTCAACGTGAGCTACGACTACGGTTCAGTTTTCCACAATGGCATGTTGGAAAAGTTTGACCCACTGTCTCGCATAGAACTACTTGAAGGCTGTATCTATGCTCTGAACAACAAGCTCAATGAGTTAGAGCTTGATTACAAGAAACGCCTTCATGAAAACAGGAACAACAGTTGACGCCAGCGTACAATCCCTTTGTGCAGTTGCCGAAAATGTTGTAACTCCTGAGAAAATCAGCGAGATCGTAGAAGTGCCCTACGATCCTGATAAGTGCAGCGCCAAGAGTGCTGCGGCTATGCTCGGTATAGCCATCCCCTCTCTGAGCCAAGCTTGTGGGACCCCGGTATTAGATATCGGTGGTCTCACAAGTATTTGGGTCGGCACACACTACGAGCCCATTTCTGACGCGCAGAAGAGCAAAATCGTAAAGGGTTTTGCCCAAGGCGCAGGACTGCTCAAGCCCTCGATTCTCACGAGCGATTTCACTCGGGAATTCGAGAGGTCTTTCTCCTCAAGCGCGAAACCTGATGCGGTATTTGGTTACGGATGTGGCTTGAGGGGCATAAATTTTATGGATGGTGTCCTTACCATCAAAGGAAGTAGGGAAGTTTTTCGTCCGGGTCACAAGCCTGAAGACCTCACAACCTACTGCATCCCTGCTGAATGGAAGCAGGGGCATAGGTCTGATGTGTGGGATGGCTTTATGGTTGAGGCCATACCCGACGAAAGCAGTCGGCAATACGTTCTCGCAATGTTCGCGAATGCTATTGCTGGCGATCCCTTCAATGCACAGAAAATCCTGCTGCTCATTGGTGCGGCAGGTGCAGGAAAGAGTACGATGATCGAAGCTATCGCAGGGTGTATAGGCTTCCAAAACGTCATGCGTACTGACAACCTTGCTCAGATCACCAAAGACGACAGCCGACACAGAATGAAGCTGGCTCACGCCACGCTGTGCGTAAGCGCTGACGCAAGCGAAAAGATTGGTGACAAGGACGCTCTCAAGATGATCGTCTCGAAGGAGCCTATCATCGCAAGAAAGCTTTACAGCGAGCCCGTGGAGATTAGACCACGCGCCAGCCTTGTGGTGGCCTCGAATGAGATGGGGCTCAGCTACGTACTCAGTGACCCGGGTGTAGCTCGTCGTTTCGACATCGTAAACTTTAGGACAGCCAAGGACCTGAAAAAGAGGGACATCAAGCTTCATGAAAAGCTGGCGACAGACGAGGCACGAGGAGGCATAGGCATCAGCCTTGGCCTTGCTCTGCTTGCCGAAGCGAGACGAGGAGATGGGAAGCTGGAGCGACCCGAAGTCATCGAGAAAGAATTGCAGCGCTTGAAAGTTGAGGGTGATCCATTCCTTAGCTGGATGGAGAACACAGGTCTCTCGACCGATCCTGCACATCACAATACTGTGGTGGCTCATCAGGACGACCTTCACGACAGCTTCAAGACCTACTGCGCCAACCACGGATATAACACATGGTCGATTCGCAGGTTCAAAGGTCGATTGCGAGCGCTTAACTTGAACGAGAATGGTTGTCACGGTGGAAAGCATAGCTACACCTTCTACGTCAAGGACCTGAAGTTATTGACATTGCGTCGTTCATTAAACATGTGAGGATATCGTCGTGCTCACAAAGTCGACATATAAATTGAGGCAAGAAACAAGTTTTGCGCCTACAAGTAAGAATACTGCTCGACCTCGACGAATATATGATCGAGGAACAAGAGGTGATGGACCTCTCAACTGCTTTAGCAGACGCATATCCGGACGATGGAAGGTTTGTGGCCTCATTTGGCTTTTTGACCTACACTATCAAGAGACAAGGGGAGATGTGCGTTGTGGAAGTGACGGAAGGATACGGGTATCATTCGGCTTGGGGAGGTGTAGACGGTAATTTTTGCTGATGAGAAAGCGCCTCGATAGTTGTCATTTTTTTACTGCTGAAGAAGCCGAAGAGCTGGTCCAGGAGTATGTGAACCTGTTTGTGGAAGACGGAGAGTGGTTTGCTCGTGCTGAGGGAGCCGCAATTCAGTACTACCTCAGTGAGTTCATGTACCTGCCATGCAGCCTGATTGGAGACATCTTTGATCGTCGCCCCTGGCACGTAAATCAAACCCTTCAGAGGCTCAAAGAAGCCGCGAGCGAAATGCGGACGCCCGTGACCATGAACGAGAGCTATAGAGACACCATTGAGCGTCTTGACGACATCTCAAGAGCTCATTTTGGAGCGCGCAATGTAGAGCTTTGTACGGTGCAGGATGAGAAGGAGAGGGCATGGCTCTTGTGGTCCGCTCAGAAGGCGTGTGGATGGTTTGACGACAACGTCAACGAGCCCGAGCAAACCGAAATTATTGATGACCTGTTGAGGTCGCTGGGATTGCCGGCAGGAGGGTGGATGAGAGAGGTCATTCTTGAAAATTACAGAGTCGACTATCATGGCTGAAAATCTACCGAAAAGTTATTACAAGCGTCGCAAAAGTGACGTGACGCTAAGCAAGGACCGAAAGATCTTGGTCCTAAGTGACCTTCACTGCCCTTATCACGACGTAAAAGCCATCAACGAGGCGATCTTTTGGGGTCAGTCCTGGGGCGTGGATACGGTCATTCTTCTCGGCGACATCATGGACTTCCATCGTATCAGCCGATATCCGAGCGATCCAGACACCCTTTCTTTCGCCAAGGAGATTGAGATTGGGAATCAGATGCTCTTTGCCATCAGAGAGAGCTTTAGGGACGCTGAAATTCACTACATTCAGGGGAATCACGAGGTCCGCCTGGATGCCTATATTCAGAAAAATGCAAGCGAATTCGCCGACCTGCCTGATCTGCGTTTAGAGAGACTGCTCGACCTGTACGCTCAAGAGATAAATTGGGTGGAAAATGGGTTCATTCACTGCGGTGACATGAGCTTTATCCATGGTCACGAGATGCGCGGTGTTGGCGGTGTCAACCCCTCCCGCAAACTCTTCAACAAGATGAAGAAAAGCGCTATCTGTGGGCACCTCCACAGACCGGAAAGCTTTTACACCCGTGACGGAGCAGGTAAGCTGCTTCAGTGTCACGTTGTAGGACACCTGGGGGACCCAACCCCCAACTATCACCCTCGTAACGACTGGCAGCACGGCTTCGCCCTTGTCGACGTCACCAAGAGGGGCAATGTGTATGTGGAAAACCGAACGATCTCATGAGTGAAGGACTGATTTTTGCCGACGGCTTCGATAGCTGCATCATTGGCATTTTGACTATTGACGACGTGCCTCGTGTCGTCTACGATAAGTACGCCATGGTGAACTGCCTGAGAGCAGCCGATTCAGACATGTCCTTTGAGGATGCGGTGGAGTTCTTGGAATACAACGTATGGTATGCTTACGTTGGTGCCGCCACACCTATCTACATGTACACATTTGAGGGATCACCGGAGGAGAAGCGAGGAGACATCCTCGAATACTACTACGACACCGTAGAGTAATTCTATCCGGGTAGAAAAAAGAAGAGGGCAGAAGCCCCCTTCTCGACGACCGTAGTCGCCCTTCACCAACCACAATGAAGTCTATAGTACGTCGCTGTCTTCTGAGAAGTAGTTATCAATCTCTGTGATGCAAGCATTTAATCCCTTGCAGATCTCGGCCTTCCAACCCCTATCACGGAGCTTCTTTTGCCACTCTTTTTGATGCTCACTGGCTCGGCCTGTGGCTGTTTTGACCTCAATAGCTAGTCCAGCATACCCCTTTCTCGGCTCAAAGATCAGCAAGTCCGGAATACCTTTCTTATAGCCCGCTTGCTTCATCTTTAGGGCCGTGTGCATGGCTACCCTTACTCCGCCTACCGTTGCCGAGTAGAGCGGTGGTATCGCCATAGCTTCCAAGTGATCGACAATAAAAACTTGAATATCGTGCTCGGGCGAACCGTTTTTGCGCTTGGGCTTGGCTCCCCGACTTCCTTTTTTTCTGTACTGCATTCTTTTGCAAACCATTTCCGCACGTCGAAGCACGGACATTCCTTCTTTACACCCCTAAAGTCCCTGTGGCCCATCAAAGCCGCCCCCGGGAACTCTTGCTGAAGGTCTTTAATGAGACCGACCATCGCTTTATTCTGTTCAGGAGTCCTGTTGTCTTCAGGCTCCTTAGAGCCATCCGCCATCCCCCCAACCCACGCGATACCGATCGAATTGGAATTGTGACCTTTAACATGGGCGCCAGGTCTCTCAACGGGGCGACCATCTTCGACCGTGCCGTCTCTACGAATGACGTAGTGATACCCGATATCGGTCCATCCTCTCTCTTCGACATGCCATTTTCTAATTTCTTCCACGCCAATATCTAGGCCCGGAGGTGAGTAGGTGCAATGCACCACGATTAAGTCAATTCTACGCATCACATACCCTTTTTTGCAAGGAGTATCTTGAGTTCATGGATGCCCTCAACGCACTCTTTCAGCATAGTCTTGAGCTCGTCATTGTCACTCTCCAGCCTATAGATTCTGCCCTTGAGCTTTGCCACCTCATTGTTTAGGGAAACCCAGACTCCAACCGCTGCAATGAGCGATGGTAGTAATGTCAACATATCCTCTAAATTCATCTAAATACCGATACTGTGCCGTTGATCTCTACGGCTTTTGTTGATTGAAAGGTTGTGGCCTTGATAGTCCACACATAAACGCCGTCAGGCACGAATGCTTCAAGCCTATTGCCGAGCCACTTATCTCTGGGGTCGTAGCTAACCCACACAATAGTGCCCCACCTGTTGTACACCTTACACTCCCATTTCCACCAGCAGTCCGCCTGAGTCACAGGCTTCCAGTAGTCATTGAGCATGTCAGAATTGGGCGTAAACGTGTTTGGGCAGAAAATAAGGGGGTCATTGCAGTTCTCACCCTCTTCCGGGTAGTATTCGCACGGCCCAACAACAGTGCATTCTGGACAGTAGTTGATAGCCTCCGGGTCTACACAGCCCTGATAGATGCAGGAGCCGTCATCTGCGGTAGCTACCTCGTTGTAGTTGTACGCAAACATATCCGTACACCCCTCAACGATGGGCGGAGGCGGAGGGTCACAGGCGCCATTTAAGGACCACTGAACCCAGTTGTTCCACAGGTTCGTATCTGGGTACGGGAAGCCTGCTAAACCCTCGCAGGAACCGTCTAAACAGCCGCTGTCATTGATTTGCCATATCGTGAGCACCAAGCACTCCTCGAAATAGGCACCGCTCTGCATCACATTGATCCAGCAGTCAGCCGTACCGCTCCCGAACGAAGGCACTTCGAGAAGGTTGAAGGTAATGGTATCGCCGGTTTGAAGAATACCGTCATCACCCTGTCCAACATCAAAGCCAGGGAAGTCCAGGGGGAAAATCAACAGCGCCCATCCATTGTCGTAGAAGCAGGGGAACTGCGTCTGCACATCCTCGATCGGCGGCTGAAAAGTCAGGGCCAGCAAGAATTCACCGATAGAGTCGTTTTCGGTGCCACAATACGCCCCGTTTACAGCGATTGTCACGTCCGTAGAGATGGGGTTGAACCCAATAATCTCCATATCGCACTGCCCATAGGACAGCAGGGGTATCAGGAACCACAGCAACCTCTTCATTGCACAAATACTTTCTTGGTGAAACGCTTCCACTTCAGGATGTACACCCCTGTAGGGAGCTCATCGAAGGGCTTATCGACCTTTCGGCCCGTGATGTCATAGATGCGGGGAGGTGCAGTCGGAAAGAACTGCTGAGGACTGTAAACAAAGGTCTTGTAAGTACCTGCTGAGAAGTCATCCTCCACGGGGCAATCGCCGACATTCCAGAGCATATACAGGAGGTCCCTGACGTCGACGGTCCCGTCCTGATTGGGGTCTACTGGGCAGTATTCACAACCCATATAGCTCAACATCA
>Ga0208645_1001634_pt1 | contig 19244 bp, 16 predicted proteins | sample VirMetDEL_Sep_01_FD_184519 | JGI IMG/M metagenome (GOLD analysis project Ga0208645, IMG submission 184519) | Aqueous microbial communities from the Delaware River and Bay under freshwater to marine salinity gradient to study organic matter... | ecosystem: Environmental > Aquatic > Marine >... | reverse complement strand
GACGCCAACGTTTCTGCCACCGGAGTTAAATCTGATGGTGAGGTAGGAACTTCCACTGTTACTGCTGACGCCAACGTTTCTGCCACCGGAGTTAAATCTGATGGTGAGGTAGGAACTTCCACTGTTACTGTTGATATTACAGCGCCTGTAACGGGTCTTAGTACCGACGGTGAGGTAGGATCGGTTACCGTAGAGGTATCCGGAGCGACTACCGTTTCTGTTACTGGTGTTAAGTCCGACGGTGAGGTAGGAACTTCTACTGTTACTGTTGGTGCCAACGTTTCTGTTACTGGTGTTAAGTCCGATGCTGAGGTAGGCGCTGTCAGTGTCAATACCGAGCAAGTGGTCAGTGTTTCCGGGCTTGCGGCCTCTGGTCAGGTTAACGCTGTAACTGTGACGGCGGGGGCAGTTGTTCCGGAAACAGGATTGTCTGCTTCGGGTCAGGTTAACTCCGCAACAGTGACAACGGATGTAACTGTCGATGCTTCAGGGCTTGCGGCTTCTGGCCAGGTTAACGCTGTAACTGTGACGGCGGGGGCAGTTGTTCCGGAAACAGGGCTGTCCGCTTCTGGTCAGGTTAACGCTGTAACTACCAATGTAACTACCAATGTGTCAGTTACAGGAGTTGCGGCCTCTGGTCAGGTTAACTCTGCAACGGTAACAACTGATGTCAATACAAATGTTACTGGAGTGTCTTCTACTGGAAGCGTTAACAGTGTAGAAGTCGTTTCGGACGTTAGCCCGGTCTCGACAGGATTGTCTGCTTCGGGTCAAGTTAACGCTGTAACTGTTGATACAATTACTCCAGTTAATGTTTCAGGTCTGTCTGCTTCTGGTCAGGTTAACGCTGTAACTGTGTCCGCTGGAGCGGTTGTTCCGGAAACAGGTCTGTCTGCTTCTGGTCAGGTTAACGCTGTAACTGTTGATACAATCACTCGGGTCATTACTTCTGGAGTAGCGGCCACCGGGCAAGTAGGCAGTGTCACCCATACGGGATCTGTGGATATCCCTGTTGTAGGTGTCCCTGCCACCGGGCAAACCGGGCAAATATTCTTGTGGGGTGAAATTGTTCCAGATCAGACAGCTAACTGGAACAACATATCCAACGGAACATCTACGACATACACGGAAGTAGTTCCGAGCAGTAGTGCCTCTTGGAGTGCAATTGTTCCGAGCGAAGAAACAACTTATACTGACATAGCACCAAATCCCGGTACAATCTGGAAGAATGAAGCGGCTTAGAGGATTTTTAAATGCCTAGTACATATACAACCAATCTCGGTATCGAAAAAATCGCAACCGGAGAGCAGTCTGGATCATGGGGAACAACCACTAACGTTAACTTTGATATTCTTGATGAAGCTGTAAACGGTATTATTACAATAACCGCCGCTTCTGCTGGGAACAGTGGCTCACCAAACAGCCTTCCTGTTACAGATGGAGCATCTTCTAATGGAAGAAATAAGTTCATTGAAATAAATGACGGCGGCGATCTTGGCGCGAACGTATTTTTTCAGTTAACTCCAAACAACGCTGAAAAGATATTGTTTATCAGAAACAGCTTAACCACTCAAGATTTAATCTTATTTCAAGGGACGTACAACGCCTCTAACGATATCGTTGTTCCTAACGGAAAAGATATGGTTGTTAAGTTTAATGGGGGCGGCACCGGCGCGACCGTCACAGATGTTTTTAAGGACTTAAACGTTACTGCGCTTACTGCGGCTACAGCAACAATTGCCACAGCGGACATTAACGGCGGGGCAGTAGATGGCACAAATATCGGAGCGGCTAGTGCAGGCACGGGTAATTTTTCAACATTGTCTATTGGTGGCGCGGCCATTACCTCGACTGCCGCAGAACTAAACATTCTAGATGGTGTGACCTCGACTGCCGCAGAACTAAACATTCTAGATGGTGTGACCGCAACCACGGCGGAGCTTAACTACGTCGATGGTGTGACTTCCGCGATTCAAACTCAATTGGACGCTAAGGAAGCGGCTGACGCTGACATTCTTAAAGCAGACACAGCAGACACCATTACTGCGCCTATGCGTGGCACAGTAACTGCGGTCTCTAGCTCAAGTAATGTCACGACTTTTAATATGAATACAACAAATAACTTCTCCTCCACAACTTCTGAGAACACTGACTTTAGGTTTAGCAATGAAACTGCTGGGCAGTCAGGTAATATTTTCTTAGTTAATGCGGGGCATACAATTTCGATAGATGCTGATGTTCACATAGCGGCAGGGGACTTAACTGCTATCAATGCGGCAGGTAATTATTTTCTTAGTTACTTCTCTCCAGACGGGACAAACGTATATATGTCTGCTACTCCGGCGCTAGTAGAAGGTACATAATGTCAATCATTCAAGGAAATGCTAAGACGGGAGCTTCAAGAGGTTTTTACCCTTTTACCATCGGGAAATCACTGCGATTCAACGCGGGAGACGATCCATTTTTAAGTCGCACCCCCTCTAGTGCAGGAAATCGCAGAACGTGGACTTGGAGTGCATGGGTTAAACGCGGAGATGTTAGCAATACGGACCGTGAGTTATTTGGCACAGCGGCGGAAGGCGATGTATTAAAATTTTCAGATAGCCGAATCTTTTGGTTTAACAATGGATCGTCATCAAGCTATTTAAGTACAACTGCGTTATTTCGTGATCCCGGCGCGTGGTACAATATCGTTTTATCTTTTGATACGACTCAAAGCACGGCATCTGATCGAGTAAAGCTATTTGTAAACGGCACTGCTGTCGCTTTCGACAACAATACGACTTTTCCCTCACTTAATTATGAAGGGGATATTAATAATACCGAAGCACAATTCATTGGTAAAGGTCACGGCGCATCAGAGTTTGATGGTTATCTTGCAGAAGTGATTCTGCTCGACGGCACTGCGGTGAGTGATGCCAGTAACTTTGGAGAACTTCAAAACGATATCTGGGTAGCGAAAGATTATAGCGGATCTTATGGGACAAATGGTTTCCGATTAGAATTTAAACAATCGGGAACAGGCACAGGATCATCCAGCACTGTAGGCGCGGATACATCTGGTAATGACAATCACTTCACTTCTTCTGGTCTAGCATCAACAGATCAAGTGCTTGATAGTCCGACTGATAACTTCTGTGTGCTGAACCCGATTGAGTTAAATTATGTAACAATCAATGAAGGGAATTTATCTCTTACGGAAGCAGGCGGAAGCACTTTTAGAAGTATTCGCGGAACATTTATGATGCCTACCGGTAAATGGTTTTGGGAATTTAAAGCTACAACTTCTAATAATGGTTTTTTTGGCGGTGGCGTTTCAAAGGTGTCAGACAGCACCGCTAGTTATGTTGGTAATACGGCAGACGGGAACGGCATACTGGCTTTTAACGGTAATAAATACACCAACGATGCGGCCACTTCGTTTACTAGCGCCTTTGGTGCTAACGTTGTTATCGGTGTCGCATTTGACGCTGATGCAGGGACTTTAATTTATTATAAGGACGGTAGCAGTTTAGGAACAGCATTTACTGGACTGACGTCAGGTGATTACTTTCCTGCGTTTTCATCACGGGGCGAAACTTTTGCAGTCAACTTTGGGCAACAAGCTCTCTACGGAACAGACGGCAATGGTACGCTTCCGACTGGATATCTAACATTAAATACGAGTAATCTGCCCGATCCATCCATTGATCCAGCACAGGACGAAACTCCCGACAATTATTTCAATACGGTGTTGTATACGGGCACTGGCACTGCCATTGGTTCCGGTGGAAAGGCAGTTACGGGTGTAGGCTTTCAGCCAGATTGGGTTTGGATTAAGAATCGTGACGCTACAGACAGTCATTCTTGGTATGACGTGGTAAGAGGCGTAACAAAGCAACTTGAGTGTGACAATGCGGCGGCTCAGAGTACTGAGGCCGAAAGCTTGACCGCATTCGGAGCAGACGGGTTTACCCTAGGTAGTTTGGCACAAGTCAACACCAATACTGAGGATTATGCTTCTTGGAGTTGGAAAGCGGGAGGTAGTGGTAGCACGATTGCCGCAGGAAGTATTGACGGCACAAACCCAACTATTGCTTCAACTGTTAGTGCGAGTCAGAAAGCGGGCATAAGTATTGTCAAATGGACGGGTAATGCTACCGCTAATGCTACCGTCGATCACGGGCTAGACGCAAAGCCAAAAGTGGCGATTATAAAATCAATGGATAATTCCGTAACTACTTGGCAGGTCAGCATTGCGGCTGAAGTAGATGGGACAGCTAAGTATATTCGTCTTGATTTGAGCGATCATGCGTATACCTTGGCCGGGTTTTTAACTGTAATCGGGGATCAAACTTTTACCTTTACAGGAACTACTGACTCGCAACGACAGTACAACAACCGGGCTGAAGACTACATTGCCTATTGTTTTACAGATGTTGAGGGTTATTCACGGATTGGAAGTTATACAGGAAATAATAACACCGATAACGCCTTTGTATTTACCGGCTTTAGACCCGCATGGATTATGATAAAAAACATTGATTTATCAGCAACAGGTTCATGGGCCATCTGGGACACAAAACGCAATACCTTTAACGTCTCAAATACTATTTTAAGCCCCGATACAACCGCCATAGAAAGCAGTACGAATGTCACTAACAGTATAGATATTCTTTCAAATGGATTTAAAGTTAGAGGAGCTACATCGCTTACTGGTGATGCTAATAATTACCTTTACATGGCATTTGCCGAACAACCCTTTAAATACTCAAATGCGAGGTAAAAGATAATGTGGACTTATTTAGGCGTAATAATCCGTGAGGGTCGCGGATGGACAGGCGTTAATGGCGTTAAGCACCCTCCACAGTGGACTCGCTGGACTGACCAAGAGAAAACCGCTAGGGGGCTTGTATGGGATCAATCATTACAGCCTGTACCATTTGATAACCGCTTCTACCGGTCAGCGGGTAATCCAAAAGACGTAGGCGGTCTTAAAACTGATGCAATCGCACAAGTCAAAGTAACTGCGGCAGGTCTTTTACAGTCAACAGATTGGATGGTTATACGCAAGGCAGAGGCGGGAACGGCGATACCAGATTCCGTTGGAAATTACAGAACGGCTGTCCGCACTGCGTCTGGCACTATTGAAACTGCAATAACTAATGCGGCTGACCATGCGGCGTTTATGGCTTTGTATGACACTCCGGTTGACTCAGACGGTAATTCGACCGGTAACGCTCCCATAAACGATTGGCCGGATGAGATTTAACTCATGCCCCTTACCAAGCTTCAATTCAAACCCGGAGTAAATCGGGAACAAACGTCTTACACGAATGAAGGCGGGTGGTTTGACGGCGACAAAATTCGCTTTAGAGCCGGGTTTCCAGAGAAAATTGGAGGTTGGGAGAAGAAAACAGACGCTCAGTTCTTAGGGACTTCACGCGCACTTCATCCGTGGGTGGCTTTAGACCAGTCTAAATACATGGCCGTCGGAACAAATATTAAATATTACATCGAAGAAGGTGGAGTTTATTCTGATATAACTCCTATTCGAGCAAGCTTTATTACGATTGCAGTGTCCCCAAGTGTTCCTGAAGCAACAGGTGCAGTGGGTCAGGTAAGAGTCGAGTTTGGAAGTGCGACGGTAGATATTGAAGCCGCCGGTGCAGTGGGTGCAGTGGGTGTTCCTGAGATTGTTACAGACAGCTTAATTGTAGAGAGTTTGGCCGCAACGGGTGTTGTTGGAAGCGTAGATATCAGGTTTGACCAAACAGATATTGTAGGTAAGGTTGGTGAAGTTACCGTTGAAACGGTTAACGGCGGAAATGCTAGCGTTCCTGTCTAGGAGAGAAATGAATGCCATTAAATTGTTTTTCGACAACTAGCGGGTCTAATGAGGTTACTGTAACTATTACAGAGCATGGAGCAGTAGACGGGGCTTACGTCACGTTTGCCGGATCTACCGCAGTAGGCGGCATTCCTGCTGGCGAAATAAATATTGAGCATGTAATTTCTTCCGCAACCGGGGATGAGTTTAAGATAACCACCGCTTCTAACGCTAGCTCTACTGTTTCTAACGCTGGCGGAACAGACATAGATGCCTTTTTTCAAATAAATCCGGGGCTAGATACCGTTGTCCCCGGAAATGGTTGGGGAGCAGGAACCTGGAGCCGCGGAACTTGGGGCTCATCTTCAACAGTTTTGGCGACTACGGATGTATTAAGACTTTGGTCTCACGATAATTTTGGAGAGGACTTAATATTAAACTCAAGAGACAGTGATATTTATTATTGGGACAAAACAAATGGTCTAGAAACTAGGGCTGTTTCTCTTTCAACCTTGTCTACTGATGTTAATGTTCCGACTGTTGCAAAGAAAATTCTTGTTTCAGATCGAGATCGACATGTTATTGCTTTTGGTGCGGACCCTGTTGGTAATAAAGGTGTTCAAGACCCACTATTAATACGTTTCTCTAATCAAGAAGATCCCCTGACTTGGACACCCACGGCCACAAATACTGCCGGTGACTTACAGCTATCCTCTGGTTCGTCCATTATCAGTGCCGTAGAAACAAGACAGCAGATCCTTGTGTTTACGGACGTGTCTTTACATGCGATGCAGTTCCTTGGCCCTCCCTTTACTTTTGGCATCGGCTTGATATCGGAAAATATTACTATTATGAGTCCAAACGTAGTAAAGGCGGTGGATGATATTGTTTTATGGATGGGGCAAGAAGAGTTTTACATCTACGCGGGTGGCGTTCAAAAGCTACCTTGCACTGTAAGAGATTTTGTTTTCACCGACTTTAATTTGGCTCAAAAAGAAAAAGCTTTTGCTGGGTTAAATTCTGCTTATGGGGAAGTTTGGTGGTTCTACCCTTCCGCTGATTCAACCGAGATAGACCGTTATGTGGTTTACAACTATGAACAAAAGATCTGGTATGTAGGAACGTTAGAAAGAACTGCGTGGGTGGATCGCGGAATAAATGACAACCCCATAGCGGCTTCGTCAACTAACTTCTTGTACATACAGGAACAAGGGTTTGACGACGGCTCAACGACTCCCGCGTCTCCAATCACAGCCTTCATCGAGTCTAGTCAGATCGATATACAGGACGGGGATGACTTTGTGTTTTTACGCAGAGTCATCCCGGACATCACCTTTAGGAACTCCTCCTCTGATTCTCCTTCAGCAGTGCTAACATTTAAAGCTCGCAACTTCCCTGGGGGCAATTATTTGCAGTCAGATGCTTCTACGGTCACTAAAACCGCGACCGTTCCTGTTGAGCAATTTACAGATCAAGCGCACATACGATTGAGGGGAAGATCCTTTGCATTAAGAGTTGAGTCTACCGAAGCAGAAACAGCTTGGAGATTAGGGTCACCACGCGTGGAAGTTAGAACGGACGGCAAGCGATGAGTAGGAATCTTGTACGCCCGTTTTTCCCGAACGCTCCAACAGAGTATAATCAGCAGTATCAAGAAGAAATAGTTAGGGCGTTTTCTGTTTTATTAGCACAAATACAAAACCCTGGGGACGCGCAACATACAAATTTGACGCTAACTACATTACAATCGGACAATGACTCTGGGCTTGCAACCGGTGCTTTATTTGAAGTAGACGGTTTTTTGAAAGTAAGTTCCTTAAATAGACCGCACGTTGTGGGTGTTGAAACATCTACCGCTGTCGGCATAGCAGAGGTGCAAATATTATGACTGAATGGACTCCTTCAACTTCTACGGACATCGTACACTGCGCTTCTTGTACCAACGAAGTAGATACTCCGGAAGAGGTGGCAAGCTATCCAAACGGGAATTGCCCAGATTGCGGTAATCCTTGGACGGGAGCCGAGGCTCGCAGTACAACGATCCAGGTCACAGTTCCATCAGCAAGCGGTGGCACTCAGTGATGAACGAACAAGGAATCGCTAGTATTTATCCTTTTATGCAGTATCTACAGGAGATGCAGGCAAAGGGTTACGCCGTTGGGGGCTTGATCCAAGGACCTGGGACCGGTACTAGCGACGATATTCCTGCGGTTATTATGCAAAATGGTGTTCCCGTCGAAAACGCTTTATTATCTAACAATGAGTTTGTGTTCACCGAAAAAGCAGTGAACGGCGCAGGGGGCCCAGCAGCGATGTATGAAATGATGAAGAAATTTGAGGAGCTGGGTTAATGGCCGTTAAAACAACGGGGATAAGCCTCCCCGGCTATCAAGAAGATTATTTAAAAGATTTGTTAGCAACCTCTCGGAGTCTCGGTGAGACCCCAGTAAATATTCCAGCAACTCAAGTGGCGGGTCTTACTCCCGCGCAACAAGAAGCGATTAGGTTAGGTTTTTCTGGTGTCGGCTCTTACGCCCCCATGATGCAGGCTGGTGAAGCTAGTCTCGGTTCAGGTGCAGGTGCCATCGCACAAGGTATTGGAACCGCGTTATCTGGAGCCCCTTTACTGGCTCAAACAACTGGGGCATATGACCCTCGGTCCTATCAACAGTTTATGGATCCGTATTTAGACGAGGTTGTCTCTCAGTCGATGGCGGATATTCAACGTCAAGGTGATATTGCTCAACAAGGTGTTGGGGCTCGAGCGGTGCAAGGTGGAGCCTTTGGTGGCTCTCGTCAAGCGGTGGCAGAACAAGAACTGAACCGCAACGTGATGGATCAGATGGCACGAACTGGAGCACAGCTTCGTTCTCAAGGGTTTGGTCAAGCACAACAAATGGCACAGAACGCGTTCCAGAACCAGATGGCTCGTGGTCAATCTGCCGCGCAGTTGTTTGGAGCTTTAGGCCAAGGAATTGGTAACTTGGGTGGTCAGCTAGCTAAAACGGGGCTGTCTCAAGCCGCATTGGGTGAGTCAGCGCAGGCGGCACAACAACGAGACATTAACGCATTGATGTCGTTAGGCGGTCTTGAGCAAGCACAAGCGCAGGCCGAGCTAGATGCTGGTCGGGCCTCGGCCCTTGAACAACAGTATGAGCCGTTCCAACGAGCAGGGTTTATGTCAGACATTTTCCGTGGAGTTCCTACCGCACAGCAGGTGACTCAAACGTCTAGGACACAGGACCCAAGCATGATTCAACAGGCTCTTGGCTTCGGCACAGGTATCGCCGGTCTTAGTCAGGCAGGACTGTTTGGGCAAGGCGGAATTAGCGGATTACTTGGCTTTAGGTCCGGGGGTCTAGTGTAATGAACAATGTCATGAACCGGAAGATGTTTCGCCCTCGCAATGCGCGGAACAAACTGAACGCGATGGGGGGCATTATGGCCTCTAGTGCTCCGTTGATGCAGACAGTGCAGAAATTTGCTAACGGTTCTACACCACAAGGCGTCCGTCCGGGACCAAGCACAATCTCTAAGTTCGGTCAGGTTATGACACCAACTGGTTATGGTGTGTCTTCAAGTTTTCCATACAACAGGACTACTGCTCCACAAACCAACCCAGCCGTTCAAAACGTTATTGCAAACAACTTGGCTGCTCAACGCGCACTTAACGCAGGAATAGCTGATATGCCTGCGACAGGGTTAATGTCTCCTGCTATGGCTCGTCTCCGAGCAGCAGAAGCACGAGGGCCAGGATTTATGGATTTTTTAAATAGAGTCGGCGAAGATGCTAAAATACTTTTTGGGGGGACTAACCAAGAAATCGTAGACGCTACCCGCAGGAAACTTGGCATTGAATCCGTCGTCGTTCCTAAAACCCGCGAAGGAGCTGAACTAGACGAATTAACGCCTCTTACTGCTGACATGCCGTCTATCTACGGGAACAAACAAGCAATGTCCGCAATTGCAGGTGATGAGGTTGCGACGCAAAGTATTGCGGCTCAAGGGTCTGATCAACTTGCTCCGACACAGCAACCTTTGAGTCGAATGGGTGCAGAAGACGAAGACGTTTTCACACAAGATGTCGGCAGCCTGTCGATTCTTGGCGACAGGGATTTAGCGCAAGCGGGTGCAGAAGACGATGACGCGTTTACGGAAGAGGGCGAAGTTTCTCAGGGTAAATCTGACCCTGTATTTACAGATGACGAGGATCCATATGCTGATCAGCCTTCACCGTCAGGAAAAACTACCCCTAGTATTACTGAGCAGGTCAACCCTTCAGCGACAGCCGCAGCAATCGCTGTTGAAAAAGTCCAGCCGACTAACAAAGCGTCGGTTAAGAAAGTTTCAACGGACATTGGTGCTCGGATCATGGAGTTTGTTCAAAATAACGACGTTGATGGTGCCGAAGAAGTTGCGGCCAGCGCATTTGGTGCTGACGAAGCTGCCGAGTCTGGAGCACAAAGCACAGAGGACCGTATTAATCGTCAGAGGGATATCATTGCTAAGGTAATGGGAGTAGACCCAGAACAGTATAAACAGAACAGGGGTATGGCTATTGCCAACTTTGGTTTTGCTTTGATGAACAAAGGCATTGGAGAAGCTGGTCAACAGTTAGTCGCTGATTTGAAAGCAAACAATGCTGCTCAACGTGCTCGTGAAGATAAGATTAGTTCTGCGGCAATTAGTACGGTACTTGGTCGAGAAGAAAAAGAATCTGATCGGCAGTTTACTCGTGAGATGAAAAAGATCGATTACGCACATGATTGGCGGAAACTAGGAAAAGTTGAGTCAGGTAAGCAAAGTCGATTGATCGCTGACATGAACTTCCGTGGATATATCAATGACGTTAATAATGCTCTAAAGCTTGATCTAAAAGACAAAGACATAGAAGAATTTAACACTCGCCTGAAGGCCGACTCACAAATGCTTTCTGAGCGCATTGCGTCAGCAGAGAAAATAGCTTCAGCCAATAACGTGTCTCAGGATGCTAGAAATCAGGCAACAATTGAAGCGAACAATGCTCGAGCGGTGTTGTCCGGTTTGGGTGATGGAACTAAGTTAGCCTTAATTGAAGGTCAGCAAAACGGGTTAAGCGGGACCGAACTAAATAATTTTGTTTCAACACGAGCTAAAGAGCTTGCCACCACAGATACTTTGACTGGGCCGGATAGTTTACGGAGACTAATTACAACCATCGTTCCTACGATTATGAAAGAAGAAGGCGTAGGATACGACGAAGCTGTTGGGCTTGTTCTTTACTCTGAGAATACAGAGCAATTCTTTGCAAAGGACTTAGCAGCCCTGGGCATTACTCCAAACCAAGACTCATCAACTGTTGGAGTCACTAAAGACCCTAATACGTTATCCGGAGCAGAGCTTAAAAACTTATGGGATTCGGGCGCAAGGATAATTACGTTTGACGGCGTTAACTATCCATTAGAAAATCCTGACGGATAACTGAGGGTCAAATGGCTGTTAAGTTAGGTGCTCCAGTTCAAACTACGGGGATTCGAGTAGGAAGCCCTGTTAAAGCTACAGAGGCTCCAGAAGAAGAAGGTGTTCTTCAAGAGATTGGAGAAGGCATTGCATCAGGTGCTATTGCTATCCCCCAGGGCATCGCTGAACTAGTTGGATCAGGTATTGACCTGATGTTTGACACCAACTACGGGTCAAATCCCAAAAGAAAAGCAGACGAACTTCGCGAGTTTTTAGGGTTAGACCCTGAAGGCTTTGCCGGTAAAGGCGCGGAGATTGTTACACAGTTCGTGGTCCCAGGTCTTGGTGCCGCGAGCGCAGTATCTAAAGGCTCGAAACTCGGTAAACTGCAACGCTCTGGCGCAGAACTAACCAAGCAACAAAAGTTTGCCCTTGGCGCAGAACAGGTGGCCGCAGCAGCGGGTGCCGACATGATGGTTTCCACGGACGGTGTTACTACAATTGGTGACTTCTTCGAGGGCGGACCCACTGAAACAACAAAAGACACCGGGCTTCAGGGAAGAGAAGAAGCTTTTCGTAAGCTCACCAACAAGCTAAAGATTGGGGTAGAAACCGGGGCGATTGTAACAGCCGCTCCACCTGTATTAGGTGCCGCTGGTGCCGCGTTGATGAAAACAGCCGATGTTGTTGGCGACGTAACAGCTCCAGTCTTGTCACCTATTGCACGAGGTATCAAAGAGTCTAGAGCCGTCACGGCTACCAAAGATTATTTGGACACTATCGAAGCAACGCGCATTTTCGCCCCTGAACAACAAGGCGCCTTTAAAAATACACTGGCCGATACACTAGGTGTTCTTCGATACAGAGGTCTTCTACCGGCAGAAGTTGCTGCACCTAAGTCATTGATTGCTAATATCGGTGATGCTGAAATTAAACAAGCACAAAATACCCTTAATCAGCTAGACACAGTAATCGAGGACATTGTTAAGAATAACTCTGAATTTACTCGAAAGCAGATACTGGATAATGTCGAAGCCTACCTCGACCCTTCGACGTTCACAAAGGGTAAGACCAAAGACTTGGCAAAAGCGCAGAAAGAAATTCTGGACAACTTGCCAACAGAGGTGCAAGGCATTGTCAAAGAAATGCGAAGTCACATTGACGACATGTCAAAAAAGATCTTAGATAGCGACCTGATTAAAAGGCTTAAAGAATCTGAGGCCATCAACAACAAAGGTGTCAATATTGGCGATGAACTTTCTACCACTATTGAGCACAATTTAAACACCTATTTAAGAAGAAAGTACCTTGCTCAATCTGATGAAGCGTACACACCCACCGACGAAGCAATGGAAGAAGCTATTCAAGGCTTCATGAAGAAAGAAAACGAAGAGACTACGCTTGAGATATTGCAAAGGCTTTACAAGCTAAACCCAAACGATTTTGCAAAGCTAGGATTATCTGAAGACGGAACCAGATTAGTTAACAATCAGATAAAACGTTCACAAGCAGAAATGGCTGCGAGAAAGTTTTTGGAAGACAAAAAAGCGGATTTTTCTTATAACACGACAGACGCCGCTGGACGGATTCCTTTAGACAAAATTAGGGCCGGTATGTTTACTAACCGGGAAAGAATGCCAAGCTATCAAAGAGCTTTGCTGGGCGAGGTCAGAAGTCCAGAAGAGGCTTATCTTAATACCATCGCAGACCTTGCCGAGTTTAAAGCTGTTGACGATTACTTCGGGAACATCCGACGACTTGCTGAAACTAGTGAATCAATTGGCCGCATGTTCATTGCTCCTGGGACTCGAGACGAAATTCCTTCTGGATATAGGGTTCTGGGTGAGGAAGGAAATTTAGCGAAAATAGATAACATTAAAAGTGCTAAATACGGGTCGTTGGAGGGGTATGCGGTTCCCGAGGCTATTTATAATCAATTAACTCGGGCGGCGAAACAAGATAACGGCGCATTCCAGAACGCATTAATGGCGACGTACTCAGGGTTTTTAAGAGCTAAAGGTTTTACTCAGTATGGTAAGACCGTATTGTCCCCTATCACACAGATACGAAACGTAACCTCTGCGGCGTTGTTCGCTACCGCGCAAGGTAACGTGGGCAAAGGAGCCAACCTCTGGGAGTCTGTTCGTCTGGTGCTTGACGACATTAAAAAACTAACACCTGAAGCGCAGCTTACGGAACTGCAAGACTTACAAAGAATCGGAGTGATTGGTTCTCAGGCCGAGCTTCAAGAAATACGACGTTTGATTAATGAAGGCGCGGGCACCGGTGCTCGGACCATAGAAAATGGTCGAGGAGTAGGTAGAGTTTTTGGGGAAAAGATAGCCCAGTCTCGTGGCGGTGAGTTTTTACATAGCGCGGGCAAGAAGATAGCGGGTGTTGGACAACGGGCCGAGGACCTTTATCAAGGCGGCGACAACATCTGGAAGATCTACAACTTTAAGTTTGAGCAGTCAAAACTGCGTAATGCTTTAAGTAAAATGGATGAAGCTTCTCGACTTCAATACGCACAGTCAAAGGGTTTTTCTAATGTGGACGACTTCATTAAGAGTGAGGCTGCTGAGATTGTTCGCAACACTGTACCGAACTACAACTTAGCCCCAGAGGCGATTAAAGGTTTGCGTAAGTTGCCTGTGGGTAACTTCATTGCATTCCCGTATGAAATTCTACGGACGAGTGCGAATACCATTGCTAGAGGGATTGATGAGTTAGCGTCAGAAGTTCCAGAGATTCAAAAGATTGGTATGCGCCGGTTAACAGGAGCTGCGACTACTTTTGCAGTGTTCCCTGCCGCACTGTCTGAGTTTGCATATCAAGTTAGTGGCGTGACCGAAGAAGAGATGGAAGCATTTAAACGGTCTCTTGCCGCTCCTTGGGAAAGAAACGCTCGCCTGATTCCAACGGGCCGTGACAAAGATGGGCTGCCCACATACATCAACTACAGTTATACCAACCCGTATGACATGTTAGAAAAGATTACTAACGGTGCCATCAACAAGTTTGAAGAAGGGCGCATGTTAGGTAAGTCTGGGGCACAGGCCACTGTCGAAGCATCCTTTGAAGGGCTGTCTGAGTTGTTCAGTCCGTTCCTTGAAGAGTCGATTATCACAGGTAAACTTCGGGACGTATTGCCGGTTGTTGCCGCAGGGCGTGGCGGACAGACAGTCACAGGTGCTCGAGTCTACAATCCAAATGAAGCTATTGGGGATCAACTGGCTAAATCCTTTGTGCATATAGCAGATGCTCTTATACCAAGTGCGGTTCCTGTCAATGTGTCAGGCGGAGAGTTTGAAGCAGGCCGGTTTGGGCGAGCATTTTTAGACGCTACAGGGCTAAACGAGTTGGTTGGAGTGTCTCCAAAAGACCGTCAGGATCGAGAACGGCAACTGTCAGGTGAGGTTGTGCGAGCTTTGACAGGGATTACTGAGAACGAAATCAATCCAAAACTTTCTCTGAAGTTTAAGGGTTATGAGTTTAGTGAAGCTAGAAAAAACAGCTCCAACATTTTTAACAGAATTGCTCGACGGCCAAATCTAACAAACTCTGGTGAGCTGCTCGACGCGTATCAAAGAGCCAACGAAGCTCGGTTCCAGTCGTTTAACAAGTTCAATCAGATTATTAAAGATCTACGGACTATTGGTATGGACGAACGGGATATTCGTAAAACTTTGCGTCAAGCTGGAGTTTCAGGGGTTAGTAAACTTCTTCGGGGCAAATATGAGCCGTTAAAGATTTCTAGCACTGTTCGAGGCGAGATGCGCCGTAACGGAACCTTGGATCTTTTGCCTAGAGACGAAATCAGAATGATCATTCGTGAGCAAAAGCAACGCGAGTTTGGACGACAAGAAGCACCGGCTGAACCGACCACCTCAACTATACGGTTAGGGGCTCCTATAGGCCAAACAACAGCTCCCGCTCCCACAGCTCCAACAACAGCTCCCGCTTCCGGGATAAGATTAGGAGCCCCCTTGTCACAAACAAGTAACTCAACGTCAGCTATTCTTAACCCCGACCCAACAACTCGCGCTTTAGCGGAAGAACTGGAGAGACGAAATGGACAGACAACGGCTAGCCGCACAGCTTAGGCTGCACGAAGGCGTAGAAAAGCTCCCCTATAAGTGTACCGCGGGATACTTAACCATCGGCGTGGGCCGCAACATCGAGGAACGCGGACTGTCAGACGATGAGATTGACTACATCCTTAACAATGATGTGGACATTGCCACTAGTGAGCTTGCTAGTTCATTTGATTGGTTTGCTGGTCTTGATGATGTTCGCATGCGCGTTGTGGTTGATATGGTGTTTAACCTCGGCATGCCGCGCTTTAAACAATTTCAGAATATGATCTCTGCCATAGAGGCAGAGGACTGGCCGGAGGCCGCCGCTCAAATGATGGACTCGCGTTGGGCTAAACAGGTAGGGGCTCGCGCCGAGCGCCTTCGTGACATGATGGAGACGGGTGGAGATTCATCTGACTTTTAAAAATGAAAGAGGTAGAAAAGGGGCGAGTAGGTGAGGTCATCTGCCTGCTCCGTCTTGCAAAGATGGGCATCGAATCGGAGATCGTGAACCTCGGAACTTCAGACATCATTTCATTTGCTTACGACTACACTTGGCGGATACAGGTCAAGTCGAGTCATATCAAGGGTAACAAAGGAGCTAAAGACTCTCGCAGTCCAGGTTATCAATTCTGTATTTCTAAAGGACTCAAGCCAAAGATGTCCCTTACTGAAGAAGATTGCGATATCGTTGCCTTAGTCGCAATACCACAAGAACGAGTGCTCTTTGCACCTGTTTCTACATTCAAAAACATTAAAACTAAAAGACTAAAGCCTGTAGACTACCTTGAGCCTGATATGGAATGGTCCTCTTGGGTAACCTGTATGTTATATTATGGAATCAACCCACCTCGCCCCAGTTGTCTCCCAATTCCTGATCCACTTTGCTCGGCACCCGAAGATCAACACAAGTCTCCATAATCTCCTTGATCCGGGCCGCTTGCTCCTCGGAACTGATAGAAAAACATAGCTCATCGTGCACTGTTAATAGAGGGATCAATCCCTCTTTAAAACAATCTGCCATTGCCTTCTTCGTTTGATCCGCGGCAGAACCCTGAATCAACTTGTTTAAGGCTTTGTAGGTAAACGCTCGACGTAGAATTCCTCCGTACACTTTTTGCGCTTCGTCATAAGGAAGAGGTTTTTTATAACCAAAACTGTTGGGCTCCCATAGATCAAACCGACAGCTCCGTCCAAGCAGTGTTCTTACCTGCCCCATTTGAGCGGCTCTAGTTGACACCCTGTCCGCTAAATCTTTAACGAACGGGACTTTGTCGTGGTACGTCTCAAGTAAACCCTTTGCCTCGTCCTGCGTAATGTCTAACGTCGCCGCCAGCTTACCCCGGCCCATGCCGTACATAATCCCAAGGTTCACGGTCTTTGCTTCTTTACGACCAATTCCTGCCATGTCTGCAACTAGCTGGTGAAAATCAACATCACCTTCTTGGTACGCATCAACAATTTTATCCACAGACGGGCTTGGTCGGCTGTCTGAAAGGATCGAACAGTAGTGGACTAAGAGCCTCGGTTCTTGAGACGAGTAGTCAAACGAGCCCCACTTCTCCCCCTCTTCCGGGACGAAGAGTCCGCGAATCATCTTCTTAATCTCAGGGTCTCTGGCAGGAATTTGCTGAAGGTTCGGGTTGCTCGAGCTGAAGCGACCCGTAACAGTTCCACCATCATCCGACCGTAACTGATTGAATTCGCAGTGAATTCGCCCGTCGGTGGTGTAGCGCAGGATAGAATCAATAAACGTGCTGTTTGCTTTGTTTAGTTCTCGTAGACGAAGAATTTCAGAGGCAATTTCATGAGGGCATGCCTGCAAGAACGCCTTGGTAACTGAGGGCTGATTCTTCTTACCGATGGTTGGGCACTCAATCCCGTAATGGTGCAGAACGGCACCAACGCTAGTTGCCACCCAAGGTTCCACCCGGATCCCGGTTTTGCGTTTAATGTCGTCTTTAATTTGTTGCTCACGTTTGGCAAGGTCCTTTTTTGTTTTTTCAGCTTGGTCTAAGTCTACACGGACACCCCTTGACCGCATCTCCAGCATCAAAGGTATTAAGCTGGTCTCTAGCTCAAAGATATGTGTCAACTCGTTCTTGTTCAGTTCGGTTTCAAAATGCTTCCACAACTTTAACGTAAGCGCCGCGTCTTGTTCAGCATACTCTCCCACAAACTTTGGAGGCAACCTCCACATGTCTGCTTTGGCGTTTAGCCCCCAACCTTTGGCTTCTAGCCGAAGTATCTTTTCGTTTTTGGTCTCACCTAAATAGTCTTTACCTAATGAGTTTAACGCATAGCTCCATCGATTTTCATTTAAAATAGGCGCGGCAATCATCGTATCAATTACCTTGCCTTCAACCTTTACACCCGCCCACTTTAACCATCCCAAGTCGTAGGTAGCGTTGTGGAAAACCTTGGGTATATCTGGTGTAGCCATTTGTTTTTTAAGCCATTTAAACACCATGTTAGGGGACAGATTGCCCCCCGGCTCGTGGCAGATCGGGAAATAACCTTGAAAGTCCCCGGCGGCTACTGCAACTCCGGCTATAAAGCCATCATTCCTTGCCCAACCCGGACCAAGGGTCATGAGGTTTGGGTCACAGGTCTCTAAATCTACAGCGATATACTTACTATCTGTTAAGTCTGGAAAGATCGCAGGGGGACACCAATCGATTTCGATGTTGTCCATATCCATACGGTCAAGAAAGTTCATTGTGCTTGTGTCTTGTCTACTCATCACTAAAACCGCTAATCTCTTCTATCTCGTCGATACCGCACCGCATTACAAACACAGGGGTCTGTTCGCCTACATACGCTCCGGCAATGTTGAACTCAAAATACTCAAGGGCTTCGTCGTAGGTCATCTCGTCACGCTCTTGTAAAACTTCAATGACTTCCATAGCGTCATATACAATGACGGGCGCGTCCCTCCCCCAGAGTTGAGCCACCCCTAAAATACAGTCGTTAAAGCCATCAGCCTTTAGCATTTTTCTCTCCGATTAGATGTTCGATAAACCATTTAGACTTCTGCAAATCAGCTTCTCCACCCTTCTCATCCCACCTCCAAAGGTATTTGATAGCACTGCCAGTGCAAAAAGCATCTATACCTTTAAGGTTCTGAACAGCGCCCTTGATTGCGTCAATGCACTCAATGCCGTCTCTTTTATAGTGATCAGGATTAATGTTGTCTTTCATAGTGGGTACCCGAACTTAGTTGCGTTTTCTACAATGTGAAGATGATGTTTTGTTCGAGTCACCGCAGTGTAAAATACTCGGTGCTCATCGTCTGGGTCCCCCTCAGTATACGACTTCCAAGGCATGTAGCCCATGTCGTTGAGCAATACAATGTTGTCATCCTCTCCGCCTTTCATCCGGTGGATAGTGCTTAACTTGATCAAAGGTTCTTCAAGTAAGTTGCCACCTCTTCGCTCGATGGCGTACAGGTAGTCCCTCTCGTCTTCCGATAAGTTAATCACCACTTCAGCGGGCGTGCCAAGCTCGACCAACAAACCGTGGTCCTCGACCAAAGCCTTATAAGTAATCGGCTTCATCGGATCGCACTCAGACAGAGTCTTTGTTTTACCCCAGGCTACCGCCGCCTTGTCCCCACGTTTAGGTAAGAACTCATAAAGGACGTTAGCCGAGTCAACCGAGACCGTTTGCTGTTCCTGAAGCTTCTTCCAAACCTGCATGGCTTCCGCCTTGTCCTGATCAAAGGACAAGCGGCCATTCTTCTTGTACAGAATTCCTTGTGCTTGAAGTGATTTACCAATCTCGTTGAGCTGCTTAGAGGTTCTCGCCATAACTGTCCATGAGCCTTCACTCATGTCGATGTCACTGACGTGCCGGTAGTAACTGACATTACCCTCCCGCTCGGTAGGACTCCAAATCTTTTCCTTACGATTCGAGATCTG
>Ga0208645_1001633_pt1 | contig 19246 bp, 17 predicted proteins | sample VirMetDEL_Sep_01_FD_184519 | JGI IMG/M metagenome (GOLD analysis project Ga0208645, IMG submission 184519) | Aqueous microbial communities from the Delaware River and Bay under freshwater to marine salinity gradient to study organic matter... | ecosystem: Environmental > Aquatic > Marine >... | reverse complement strand
CTCCAGGCGCTCGAACTGTCGTGACAGGCGATCCAGGCGTGTGGCCATGGCCAAACGCCTGGATCGCCTGTCACGTCAGTTCGAGCGCCTGGAGCGCGACCAGCACATCCTGATCGAGACCGTGGCGCTGTATGTGCGCTACTACCTCACGGTCAGCACACCTGTACCCGAGGCTCACCAAGAAGCAGCACGCGCGCAGGGCAAACTGCGCTTCAGCCAGTTCGTCGAGCAACTGGGGCGCCACCTGCAGCGCGGACGTAGCCTGGTCAGAGACGTGCACGAAGAGGTTCAGGCAGAGGCTCAGTTCTCGGGAGAGCGTCCATGACTGTCGCCTCCTCCCCAATGCTGAGCGCTGCGGCAATGTCCCTGGATCGCCGCACGCGCATGCTGCGCACGGCAATGGGCCCGCTGATCGCTGCCGCCCTGGACGACCCGGACGTGGTCGAGGTGATGCTCAACCCCGATGGTGTGCTCTGGCTGGATCGCCTGTCCACTGGCCGCGCCCGGTTTGGCACGCTGGCAGCTGCCGACGGTGAGCGGATCATCCGCCTGGTGGCAGCGCATGTCGGCCAGGAGGTACATCGCAACAAGCCGCTGCTGAGTGCCGAACTACCAGAGACTGGTGAGCGCTTCGAAGGTGTACTGCCGCCCGTAGTGGCCGGGCCGACCTTTGCCCTGCGCAAACGCGCCGCTGGCGTCATCCCGCTGCAGCAGTACATTGCCGACGGCATTCTCAGCGCCGCGCAGGCAGAACTCCTGCGCGTAGCCGTGCGTGAGCGGCAGAACATCCTCGTGGCCGGCGGCACCAGCAGCGGTAAGACCACTCTGGCCAATGCGCTGCTAGCCGAAGTGACCGGCAGCGGCGACCGCGTGCTGGTGCTGGAAGATACGGTCGAACTGCAGTGCCCGGCCCTCGATCACGTCGCTCTGCGCACCAAGCTTGGCGTGGTCTCCATGGCTGATCTGGTGCGCAGCACGCTGCGTCTACGCCCCGATCGCGTGGTGGTCGGCGAGGTTCGCGGCGGTGAGGCGCTGGATCTGATCAAGGCTTGGGGCACCGGCCATCCCGGCGGTATCGCCACCATTCACGCTGGCTCTGCACAGGGCGCGCTACTGCGCCTGGAGCAACTGATTCTGGAAGTCGCCCTGACCGCGCCGAGGGCGTTGATCGCCGAGGCGGTCAACCTGGTGGTCTTCCTCGCCGGGCGTGGCCGCACGCGCTATGTCCAGCAGATAGCCCGCGTCACCGGCTATGACGAGCGCGGCTATCAACTCACTTCCAGCGCCCCCGCATTCATTCCTTCGCTGCCTCAGGAAAACAGCCATGACTGCCTGCCATCCTCGCGTTGCTAATCGTCGCCGCTTCGTCGGCGCCTTGATGCTCGGTGCCCTTTACCTGGGCGCCTCCCTGCCTGTGCTCGCCGCTGGCTCCGGCATGCCCTGGGAAGGACCGCTGCAATCGATCCTTGACTCGGTACAGGGTCCGGTGGCGCGGATCATCGCGGTGATCATCATCATTACCACTGGCCTGACACTGGCTTTCGGCGACACAAGCGGCGGCTTTCGCAAGCTGATCCAGATCGTCTTTGGCCTGTCGATTGCCTTCGCCGCGTCGTCGTTCTTCCTCAGCTTCTTCAGCTTTGCCGGCGGGGCGGTGATCGCATGAACGGCGAGCGCGAACTCATCCCCGGTTTCGAGGTGCCACTGCACCGCTCGCTGGCCGAGCCAATTCTGCTCGGTGGCGCGCCGCGTAACGTGGCGATCCTCAACGGCACTCTGTCGGCAGTGGTCGGCCTGGGCCTACAGCTGTGGCTGCCGGGCCTGGTGCTGTGGCTGGTTGGCCACTCGCTGGCGGTGTGGGGCGCCCGTCTGGATCCGCAGTTCCTGCAGGTATTCGCACGACACATCAAGCAGCCGTCGCTGCTGGATGTGTGAGGAGGCCGCCATGCTGAACCTCACCGAATACCAGCGCCGCCCCGCCCAACTCGCCGACTGGCTGCCCTGGGCCGGTCTCGTTGCCCCAGGCGTGGTGTTGAACAAGGACGGTTCGCTCCAGCGCAGCTTGCGCTTTCGTGGGCCGGATCTGGACAGCGCCACCCAAGGCGAACTGGTAGCCACCTCGGCGCGCCTGAACAACGCCCTGCGTCGCCTCGGCTCGGGCTGGGCGCTGTTTGTAGAGGCCGAGCGCCTGGCGGCGGCGGATTACCCCAACAGCGACTTTCCCGAACCACTGTCCTGGCTGGTGGACGAGGAGCGCCGCGCCGCCTGCGAGGCCCAGGGCAGCCACTTCGAGAGCAGTTATCACCTGACGCTGCTCTACCTGCCGCCGGAGGAATCGCGCTCGCGCGCCGCCGGCCTGCTCTACGAGCACCGGCCGCAGCGCGGCGTCGACTGGCGCGAACGGCTAACTGCCTTCATCGCCGAGACGGATCGTTTCTTCGACCTGCTGGACGGAGTGATGCCAGAGCTCGCCTGGCTCGATGACAGCCAGACGCTGACTTACCTGCATGCCACGATTTCGCCCCATCGCCAGCGGGTGGCTGTACCCGAGGTGCCTTTCCATCTCGATGCTCTGCTGGCCGACAGTCCTTTGACCACGGGCCTGGCGCCACGCCTCGGCGAACAGCACCTGCGCACGCTGTCGGTACGTGGCTTCCCCACCTCGACGTGGCCAGGCGTGCTGGACGACCTCAACCGTCTGGGCTTCGCCTATCGCTGGTCGACCCGCTTTATCTGCCTGGACAAGGACGAGGCCGAGAAGGAACTGGTGCGCCTGCGCCGGCAGTGGTTTGCCAAACGCAAGGGTGTCCTGGCGCTGCTGCGCGAAGCAATCTTCCAGCAGGAAAGCCCACTGCTCGACAGCGACGCTGCGAACAAGGCCAGCGACGCCGACGCAGCGCTGCAAGAGCTTGGCGCCGACCAGGTCGCCTTCGGCTATGTGGCCGCCACCGTGACGGTGAGCGACTGCGACGCCCAGGTCGCCGACGAGAAGCTGCGCCGGGTCGAGCGGGTGATCCAGGGCCGTGGCTTCGTCACCATCGCCGAGGGCCTCAACGCTGTGGAGGCCTGGCTGTCATCGATCCCCGGCAACGCCTACGCCAATGTCCGCCAACCGTTGATCTCCACACTCAACCTGGCACACCTGATACCGGTCTCGGCAGTCTGGGCTGGCCCGGCACGCAACGAACATCTGGATGGCCCGCCATTGGTGATCACCCGCACCGATGGCGCAACGCCGTTTCGCCTGGTTACCCACGTCGGCGACGTCGGCCACACCCTGGTGGCCGGCCCCACCGGCATGGGCAAGTCGGTGTTGCTGGCGACTCTGGCACTGCAGTTTCGCCGCTACCCGGGCTCGCGCCTGTTTCTGTTCGATATGGGACGTTCGCTGCGCGCGACGGTGCTGGGCCTGGGTGGCGAGCACTACGACCTCGGCGGCGACGGCGACCTGGCATTCCAGCCTCTGGCGCGCATCGATCAGCCGGGATACCGAGCCTGGGCCGCCGAGTGGCTGGAGGCTCGCCTGCTGCAGGAAGGCGTGGCCGTCGGCCCCGAGCAGAAGGCCGCGCTGTGGACGGCGCTGGACAGTCTGGCCGGCGCGCCCGAAGCGCAGCGCACACTGACCGGTTTGTCCGTGCTGCTGCAGGACAACGCCCTGCGCCAGGCGCTGCAACCCTATGTACTGGGTGGTGCCCATGGCGCATTGCTGGATGCCGATCAGGATCGGCTGGGCAGCGCCGACGTGCAGTGCTTCGAGATGGAGGAACTGATGCACAGCAAGGCGGCGGTGGCCGCCGTGCTGAGCTACCTGTTCGCCCGTTTCGAGGAACGTTTCGACGGCGCGCCGACCCTGCTGATGCTCGACGAGGCCTGGCTGTTTCTCGACGATCCGCTGTTCGCCGCGCGCATCCGCCAGTGGCTCAAGACCCTGCGCAAGAAAAACGTCAGCGTCATCTTCGCCACCCAGTCACTGGCCGACATCAAGGACTCCAACATCGCTGCGGCAATCATCGAGAGCTGCGCCAGCCGCATTTTCCTGCCCAACCCGCAGGCGGGCGAGCCGCAGATCCGCGGCATCTACCAAGGCTTCGGCCTCTACGACCGACAGATCGAGATCGTCGCCCAGGCCACGCCCAAGCGTGATTACTACTACCAGTCGCGCCTGGGCAACCGCCTGTTCGACCTCGACCTGGGGCCGGTGGCGCTGGCCTTCGCCGCCTCGGCCAGCCCGGCCGAGCAGCGCGAGATCGACCGAATCCTGCAGGCGTCCGGCGCCGCCGGTTTCGCAGCTGCCTGGTTGCGTCACCGCGGCCTGGACTGGGCCGCCGACCTGCTCACTGCCTATCCGTCACCACGCAAGGAGTGCCTGTCATGAGATCCCCTGCCCACCGTTTCCCCCGCGCCACGCTGCTGGTGCTTGGCTTGCTGGCCGTGAAGCCGGCCAACGCTTTCACCGTAATCGATCCGACCAACTTGGTGCAGAACACCCTGACTGCAGTGCGCACCCTGGAGATGGCAAACAACCAGGTTCGCCAGTTACAGAACGAGACCCAGATGCTGCTGAACCAGGCCCGTCACCTGCAGCGTCTGGACTACAACGTGGTCAGCCAGTTGCGCGCGAGCTTGGCCAATACCGAGCGGCTGCTCGCCGAGGCGCGAGGGCTGGCCTACGAAGTGCAGCGCCTGGATCAGGAGTTCAGCCGACTCTACCCGAACGAGTACACCGCTGACGTCAGCAGCCAGCGCCTGGCAGAAGAAGCGCAGGAGCGCTGGCAGCAGGGCCTCGACGGGCTGCATACGGCGCTGCGTGTACAGGCTCAGGTGACGCAGAACCTGGCCGAGGACGAAAGCGCCTTGGCTGCTCTGGTGCAGCAGAGCCAATCCGCGGGTGGTGCCTTGCAGGCTGCCCAGGCTACCAATCAGTTGCTGGCCCTGCAGGCCAAGCAGTCGATCCAGGCGCAGCAGTTGCAGATCACCCAGAACCGTGCCGTCGCCCTGGAACTTGCCCGGCAGTCTGCAGCGGCCGAGGAGGCACGCGAACGGCGGCGTCGCTTTATGGGCAACGGCACGCCCTATACCCCCTACCCCGTGCAGTTCTATCGGTAGGGAGGCGACGCCATGAAATACCTGACATTGCTGCCGCTGATGGTGCTGGCCGCCTGCGGACAGGGCGACAACGGTGCCATGGCTAAGCAAGACGATGCGGATGAGCGCTTCTTCTCCGGCTGCGCCCGGCCCGGCGAGTTTCTCCGGCCTACAGACTTGCCCGCGATCCCGCCAAGCTTCGACGAGGACGTCCAATGAACGACGTCAGCGTGATCGATCGATTCCTCGAGGTGTTCGGGCTGTATATCGACACCGGCTTCGGCCTGCTCGGCGGTGAGGTGGCCTTTCTCACCATGACCCTGGTGGTGATCGACATGACCCTGGCCGGGCTGTTCTGGGCCATGGGCGGTGAGGACGTCAGCGCCAAGCTGATCCGCAAGACCCTCTATGTCGGTGCCTTCGCCTTCATCATCGGCAACTTCAATGCCCTGGCCAAGATCGTCTTCAACTCCTTCGCCGGGTTGGGTCTGCTGGCCTCAGGTTCCGGGTTGAGTCATGCGGAGTTTCTGCAGCCAGGGCGATTGGCCGCGATTGGGGTTGATGCCGGAGGGCCGCTACTTGAGCAGATCAGCAGCCTCAGCGGCTTTCCCGAGGTCTTCAGTAACCTGCACAGCATCCTGGTGTTGTTTCTGGCCTGGCTGGTGGTGATCGTCAGTTTCTTCTTCCTAGCCATTCAGCTGTTCGTCACCTTGGTCGAATTCAAGCTGACCACCCTCGCCGGCTTCGTGCTGGTGCCCTTCGCGCTGTGGAACAAGACCGCTTTTCTCGCCGAGAAGGTGCTGGGCAACGTGGTCGCGTCCGGCATCAAGGTGCTGGTGCTGGCGGTGATCGTCGGCATTGGCAGCGGGCTGTTCGCTGAATTCCAAGCCGTGCCGGACGAGCCCTCCATCGACCATGCGCTGGTGGTCATGCTCGCCTCGCTGGCCCTGCTGGGCCTGGGCATCTTCGGGCCGGGCATTGCCACCGGCTTGGTCTCCGGCTCACCGCAACTGGGTGCTGGTGCAGCAGCCGGTACCGCGCTAGGCGCAGCGGGCATGGCTGCTGGTGCTGCTGCAGTAGCAACAGGGGTGGGTGGCGCGGTGCTGGCCGGTGCACGCATGGCGCCTGGTGCGGCGCGCTTGGCAATGAGCGGCGCTCGCTCTCTGGCAGGAGCCTCTTCCGGCGCTGCAGCAAGTGGCGCCTCCGCCGCTTCCGATCCTGCAGCTGCTCCAACCAAACAGCCCGACTGGGCCAGACGCCTGCAGCGCAGACAACAACTCTCACAGGCCACCAGCACAGTCGCCCACACCCTGCGCGGCGGCGATGGCGGTGGTTCATCACCCGGGCCGCAGATCCGCGACCCATCGAATTCGTAAAGGAGGACGAGGATGCGATTCAGACGCCCACGGGTGCGCTACAGCGATACCCCTCAACCGGTCACCCCTTATCAGGCAGCGGCACAGGCCTGGGACCTGCGCATGGGCAGCAGCCTGGCGCAGGCACGCAATTGGCGACTGATAGCTTTCGGTTGCCTGGGCCTGGCGCTGCTGATGGCGGGCGGCCTGGTCTGGCGTTCGGCGCAGTCGTCGGTCACGCCCTACGTGGTGGAGGTCGACAACCTCGGCCAGGTGCGTGCCGTCGGCGAAGCCGACAGCCCCTACCAGCCCCAGGATGCGCAGATCGCCCATCACCTGGCGCGCTTTATCGAGCAGGTGCGCTCGCTATCGATCGATCCGGTGGTGGTGCGGCAGAACTGGCTGGAGGCCTATCACTCCACCACCGACCGCGGTGCGGCAACCCTCAATGATTATGCCCGCGCCAACGATCCCTTCACCCGGGTCGGCAAGGAGTCGGTATCGGTCGAGGTCACCAGCGTGGTGCGTGCCAGCGACAGTTCGTTCCAGGTGCGCTGGATCGAACGCCGTTTCATGAATGGATCAGCCGCCGGCCTGGAGCGCTGGACGGCGGTGATCTCGCTGGTACTGCAGCCTCCGCGTACCGAGGAAAAACTTCGTCGCAACCCGCTGGGCATCTACGTCAACGGCCTGTCCTGGAGCCGTGAGCTGGACACTACGGAAGGAGCCAAGAAACCATGAAAACCTCTCTTAACCTCTTAATCTGCCCTCTGCTGCTGAGCGTGCTGGCCGGCTGCGCCAGCCAGGAACCGCCAGTGATCGCGCTGGATGAACCGGTAGAAGCGCAGCGCCTGCCGGAGCCGCCCAAGCCCATCGAGGTAGTGGAAGTACCAAAGCCCCTGGCCCTGCCCGACCAGCTCAAGCCACTGCCGGAAACTCAGCGCAGCAAGCCGGCCAAGGAGCCGGCCGATGAGCGCGTGCGGGTCTCGCGCGCCAATCGTGACGCTCGGGTGGCGCCGAGCCGGGAGGGCTATATCAACGCCATCCAGGTCTGGCCTTACTCCGATGGCGCGCTGTATCAGGTGTACTCCAGCCCAGGGCGGGTAACCGTGATCAACCTGCAGCCCGGCGAGGAGTTGGTCACCGTGGCCGCTGGCGACACCGTGCGCTGGATCGTCGGCGACACCACCAGCGGAAGCGGAGGCGAGCTACGCACCAGCGTGCTGATCAAGCCGACGCGGGTCGACCTCAAGACCAACCTGGTGATCACCACCACGCGCCGCACCTACCTGATCGAGCTGAGTTCCACCGAGCAGGCTTGGATGGCGTCGGTGTCCTGGGACTATCCGAAGGATCGTATGCTCGCCCTGCAACGCCGCGCCAGTGAAGCCCAGGCTGCGGCGCCAGTGGATGCCGGCCTGGCGCTGGAGCAGCTGCGCTTTCGTTATGCAATCAGCGGTAGCAATCCACCCTGGAAACCGCTACGCGCCTTCGATGACGGCCGTAAGGTGTATATCCAGTTCCCCGCCGGTATCGCCCGGGGCGAGCTACCGCCGCTGTTCGTAATTGGCCCCGAAGGTGACGGGCAACTGGTCAACTATCGTTTCCGCTCGCCCTACTACATCGTCGACCGCCTGTTCGGCGCAGCCGAGCTGCGCCTGGGCGCCGACAAGGGTGACGTGGTGCGGATCGAGCGCACCGACGGCGTGGCACGGAGGCCATGAGCATGACGGCCAAGAACGAAAACCAAGCCGCAGCAACCTCGCTACCGCCCAAGGAGGCGCCGGAGTCGCTGGAGCTGCGCGCCAAGCCTCGCCCAGTCACCCGCCTCAATCCGCGCATGCTGGCGGTAGTGGTCGGCGGCCTGTCGGCTGCGGTACTCGGAGCCATGCTGTGGTCGCTGCAACCGCAGCAGCGCCGCCAGGGCGCCGAGCCGAACGAGCTATACAACGTCGACCGCGTGGCACGCTCCGAGGGGCTGGAGCAGTTGCCGGCCGACTACTCGCAGCTGCCGCCTCCACCTGCGCCCGAAGTACCGCAACTGGGGCCGCCGCTGCCCGGCGATCTGGGCGGGCCAATCCTCATGGCGGAGCAGCAGGCGCAAGGCTATGGGCATGGGCCAGATGCCGCCGAAGCAGAGCGCCTGGCCCTGCTCAAGGAAGCCGAGGAAGCAGCGCAGTCCTCGGTGTTTTTCCAGACCAGCAGCGCGCGGAAATCGAACGCTGTATCCGCTGGGAGTGCCCAACCCGATGCCATGCCCCTAGGTATGGCATCGTCAGGCACGGTAGCCGCAACTGCAGGAACGCCGACCCAGCAGGAACGGAACGAGGCGTTTCTCAGTAAATCCGTAAACGCACAAATCCGTAATTCCGGATTGCTGCAGATGCCTGAGTCGCCTTACCAGGTGATGGCCGGCACCATCATCGCGGCGGCGCTTGTAACTGGCATCAAGTCGGATCTACCCGGCGACGTGATCGCCACGGTGACCGAGCCGGTCTATGACAGCGCCACCGGTGAACACGTGCTGATCCCCCAAGGCACGCGCCTGCTGGGCCGATACAACAGCCAGGTGAACTACGGACAGAGCCGCGTGCAGGTGGTGTGGCAGCGGGTGATCCTGCCGGACACCTCGTCCTTCCAACTCGACAACCTGGTCGGAACCGATGCGGCCGGCTATGCCGGTCTCGAGGATGGCGTCGACTGGCACTGGGATCGGATCGTCGCTGGCGCGGCCATGACAAGCCTGCTGGGCATCGGTGCAGAGTTGGCGGCACCGACCAGTCGCACCGACGGCGACCGCATCATCATCGCCGGACGCGACAGCCTGCAAGACACGGTGAATCAGGTCGGCCAGGAGGTTACCCGCCGCAACCTCGATATTCAGCCCACGTTGACCCAACGCCCTGGCCTGCCCCTGCGCGTAATCGTCAATCGCGATCTGGTGCTGCGTCCATACCAGCCCATCACAGCTCAACAAAGGAACCCGCAATGAGCACGACCAAGCTACGCCTCGGCCCGCTGCCGAAAACCGAGAACACAAAGCTTACCTTCACCTGCCCGGCCAACCTGAAGGCCGACCTTGAGCGCTACGCGGCGCTGCACTCACAGACCTACGGTGAAGAAGTCGACGCCCTGACGCTCATTCCGCACATGCTGGAGGCCTTCATGGCGAGGGATCGGGTGTTCAAAAGAACTAACAAGCCTGCACTATCTGCTGCGCCACAAGCCACCGATCCACGCTGAACAGCGGAAAGTGGATTTTCTTATGCACCCAACTGAATTGATAAAAATCCTCAAGATCGTGAGGTTTTTGATGCTATCGATGGTCCACCGCCATTAATCCTCACGATCATGCGGATTGATGACTGGAACAGACTTATGACACACAGTCCGCTTGAGCATTGAAGGCCAGGGCGTGCGGTCTCTCCACCCCAGATCAATCTAGGTCAGGCAAAAAAACAATAGTCCATATTTGAACCAATAATAGCCATAATGACGTATAATGGATCTAAAATGAACCATTATACGAGGCTTATCCTTGGCCCTAACCCATTCTCTGCTCGCTCCAGGCGAACTGGCCCAGAAGATCGGCGCCAACGCTCGAGAAGCGCGACTCGCACAGAACCTCTCCCGCAAATCCTTGGCGAAGATGGCGGGTGTTTCAGAATCGACCATCAAGCGATTCGAGTCCACTGGGCAGATCACCCTTGATGCTCTGGTGCTCATCGCTACAGCACTTGGTGCAACACGCCAAATCGCTGAACTGTTCAAGCATGAGCGGCCTGTCTCGCTTGAAGAAATCAAACAAACAGGACGTACCCGGGGGCGCCAATGAAATCCATAAACACCGTAGAGGTATTGCTCGCAGGCACACCGGTCGGTGAGCTGGTTGCCAGTCGGCAGGGTATCTACTTTGCCTATCATCCACAGTGGGTGGCGCAAGGCTTCAATCTGTCACCCCTGAACATGGACTTCACAACCCAACCCCAGAAAGCGGCTGATCCAGTCCTTTTCGCAGGCCTACCAGGCGCGATTGCCGACTCCCTCCCAGACGGATGGGGCATGTTGCTAATGGATCGTTATTTCCTTGCCAATCATGGCATAGACCGTAGACACATTTCCCCGCTCGACCGGCTGGCTTACATGGCAGACAGGGGCATGGGTGCACTGGAATATCGCCCGGTGCTTGAGCACGCCACCGGTGAAGATGATATTGATCTGGCCCAGCTCTACCAGGAGTCCCAGGCGGTCTACGAAGGAGACACCTCGTCCATTCTTGATGCTCTGCGCCTCGCTGGTGGTTCCCCTGCCGGCGCTCGCCCCAAGGTCGTCGTTGCACTGTCCCCAGACAGAAAACAATGCAATACATCTTTCCAGCAGCTCCCAGCCGGCTACCAACACTGGCTAGTGAAATTCCGATCACCAACCGAACATCGTGATACCGGCACCATCGAATATGCCTACGCGCTCTTGGCAGAACGCGCTGGAGTGAAGATGGCTGCGAGCGACTTGCTCACAGTCAGCTCTGCAAACGGCACCGAGCGATTCTTTGCTGCTCAACGTTTCGACCGACACGGCAATAGCAAACTCCACATGATGACTGCCAGCGGTATTCTCTATGCAGATCACCGCGTGCCCTCACTGGACTATTCAGATCTCTTGAAAACAACCCACGCGGTCACCAACCATGCTGCGGAGGTAGAGCGCATGGCAAGACTCATGGTTTTTAATGCGCTGACCCACAACCATGATGATCACGCCAAGAACTTCGCATTCCTGCACGACCAAGGACGGTGGACGTTAGCTCCGGCCTATGACCTGACCTATGCCCCTGTCCAGGGATTCGCGGACGAGCACACTACCTCTTTCAATGGCTCCGGACTGGCAACACGTAAAAACCTCAAACAAGTCTGCTCTGCTTTCCGCTATCTGGATCCGGATCTTTACATCGAGCAGACCCTTGATGTGCTCTCTGGGTGGTCTTCACTATGCAATGAACTTGAGATCGATCCCAATCAGCAGAGAATAATTCAGCGGGCATTCAACGAAATCCGCAAGCGCCTCGACTGACGCAGGCATCGGTCGACGTCACGGACGTTGAATACACACCAAGAGGCAGGCACATACCTCCGGGTCGACAGGTTTATAAAATCCAGAAAATGCTCACCATCAGTGAGCATTTCCCGCACTTCGTAAACCCAGACAGCATCATTCTGAGCGCTCTCGAGGCCCCTTCCACTCCGGCAATGCCTGTATCACATCCAACTCACCAACAAGATCACGCGCTTGAGTATGAAGATCAGGACATGCCGACGCTCCCACCTGACCAATCTAGCCCAAGAAAATTAATGGATCATATTTGAGCCAATGCATAAACAAGAGCTAGTCAAGAATGATACGGTCGCTGATTACCGCAACGGAGTCAGTTAGTTAAGGGAGAGATTGCGCTGACTCGCATCATCAACGTTGATATGGCTCAGTCGACCCTGGTGGTCGAATAGCAACCAGTCAGCGCCCAGACAGCGCACTTGCACATCGTGCAGCGGCCATTGCAGCGTGGCGCAGAGGCGGTCACTGCTGTTATGGATGAAATGCCAGCGGGTGTCTTGGTCAGCGACGACATAGCCGATCAACAGCCAGTGTTCGAACAGAAACAGACGCAGCGGATCGTCATCGGCAAACCCTTCGACGCAACCCGGCAAACGATAGCCCTTGCGATTGCCACGCTGTTCCAGCACAAGAATTGGATCGTCCTGCCCCTCGGACTTGATCCAGAACTCAGTGACTTCGCTGGATGCACTAAACAGCTGGTAGCCGTCCCCACGAATCCTCGCGGGGATAGGTTCGCGGCTTAGCAGTCGGCGATCGGGTAGGCGATAGTGCCATAGCTGGCTGCCCTGCTCAGGATCTACCAACCACAGAAACTCTCCATGTGCATTGTCATGCATGCTCGCGATTCGGCCAGGTAAGTCACTGACATGCCACAGGGTTTCAAACCCGCGATCGACGTCCACTACCCGCAACTGATGGCCGCGGCCGATGGTCCAAGCCGAGCCATCGAATGACTTGGCGAATACGTCCAGCATCTGCACGCCTAGATCCGTCGCGGTACGGTTGACCATATCCAATTTGCTGATACGCCAGACGTCGCCGCGGCGGGCCAAAACCAGCGCCATCTGCCGGCTGTGGGCCAAGACGATGGCCTGCGCAGGTACCGGGAAATGAAATAGCGTCTTGCCAACTGCATCGATCACCAACGCCCCGGCCTCCCCCAGCGCCAGCAAGTAACGTGAATCGTCCAGCGGCACTGCATCGAGAATGGCCCGACTCCCCATCACCGGCGCGGTCAATTCGAGAGTCGAGTCGACGCTGCGCAGAGACAAGTCAGCAGGACGTGCCAACGCCTTAGCAGGCAGATCAGCTTGCAATAGTTTGTCCTTGCTCATCTTGACCAGCGTCTGTAGCTGACTCTGGGTTAACCGCCCACGACCGCAGGCCTGATCGGCAATGATGGCGTGTATTGTGGCGCGGGTAAGCCATGCCAGGGCTTCCGTCTGATTCTTGTGCAGCAGCAAGGTTTCGGCCAGGACAGCACGCTCGGTAAAGCGCTGGGGATCATCACGTAGTTGCTCGACCCAAACCCCGTAGGCCACCAAGGTATCGGGCAACAGTATCGCTCGTTTGACTAACGCACCAACGGCCAGACGTCCGCCGGCGGCTTCGGCATTGAGCAACCATTGGGCGGCCCGCTCACGCTCGGCCGGCAGGCTCCAGATTACATCCACGGCTTGCAGCCAAAGGCCCTTGCCGGTCAAGGACTCAGCCCACTCCAGGCGCAGACGGTCGGCGCTCTCGGGCCACCTGTCCTGCAGCATCACCACCGCATCGGCAAAGGCATCGTCACGACGCGCCACCAGCAACGCGCGCTGCCAGTTGTCGGCCAGACACAACAGACGCACGATCACTGCTGCCGGCATATCCCACGCCAGAGCAAGGTCGGCCGCTTGCTGGTGACGTCCGTGTTTTTCCAAGTAATCGAGGGATTCCTGGCGCACCTTGAGCAGTTCAGCGAGAACGAACACCGCTTCTTCGATACGCCCCTCACGATCCAGACGCTCAAAGGTGTGGCGGTATATTTGCCTCAGGTGCGACTCCAGATCTTGCTCGAACATCATCGAGCGAGTAGGACCGGTGTGCTGATTGACCACCAACTCCTGACGCCGCTGTGGCGTACCGAACTCTTGCTCGCCGACGCTCTGCCCACTGCCCAAGGGGATGGCATGGCGCAGTGCTTCTTCTAGATCCCCGTTCTCGAACATATCCAGCATGCGGCGCATATACGCGGCTTGGCGCCTGCCATACAGCGCGGAAAGGCGTGAATGCAGGGTCAGGCGGGTCAGCCAACGACGCCACGCAGCGGGCTTGTGCTGTACGGGCTTGGCGCGCGATGCAAGCGGTGGCTGTACCGAAGGTTGCGACGCCTTGCCTTGCACAGGTGTACGCCTCAGTAACTTGCGCACGCCCATCAGCAAAAGAGTGAACAGTAGCGCGCTGATCAGTGTTCCCATCAGCAAGCCGCCTATTTCGGTCCATACAGTTGTCACCGGGCTTGCCGACGCCTTGTAGAGATCCTGTTTATTGTCGTGCCCCCCTATCCAGAGCACGGCCGCCACCACTACAAAACACACGCTGAGCTTCAACCAGGTGCTTGAAGGCACTTCGGTACTCGTCCAGCTGCTGTCCACTGGCGTACTCGTGCTGGCTTTAGGGGATAGTTTTTTTGGAGTATTGCGCTGGCGCTCAAGCAGCGCTTGCATCACCGCCTCTCTCTCAGGGCTTACTGGCCCCACCCCGCCGCCAAGGATTTCTCGTACATCAGTTGACACCATGAGCGGCTCGAGCACCGGATCCGGTAGCGTACTGCGACAGTCATAGGTATCCAGCAAGGTGCAACCACTAACATCGATCCACTGCCCTGGCGCAAGCGGCACGGCGTCACGCAACTGCAAGGCACAGACGTGGCTGCCGCGTACGAGCCAGACATCACCGGTGGGCAAGCTGCGCATCTCCTCCGGATCAAGCAGTGCAGAACATAAGGCCCGGCCCTGACGTACCAACGGCCACCCGACTAGCGTTTCACACTGAACCGAAACCGGTTGGCAGAAACGCACCAAATCGCCTTCGGCAAAACGGTAGACGCTGGCACCGGTTTGCCACTGATCGATAATCAGGCGCACGCGTTCGAACTCATCAAAACGCTCGAAGGGAAACCACAACCCTTCGATCTGTTGATGACCGGTAAGCATCGGACGGCGAATCAATACCTCGTCGTACTCAAGCATCAGCACCGTCCTTGTGCTTTTCCGGCACCTGGTTACAGAACAATTGCAGGCGCATGCTATCCAAACGAACCGAGTACACCAGCAACTCACGGGCGCTGGTCAAAGCGGCGACAAGGCCACTCATGGGACAGAAGCTGACCTTGGCAATGGCACTGGAAGTCGTGAACAAGACTCGCTGCTGCCCGCCGCAGTACAGGGCGATGGTTTGCTGATTGGGGCTCAGCAGTATCAAGGAATAGTGCTCATCATTCTCTTGCAGCAGCAAACCCAAACCCTTCCAGCCCTTGGCTAGGTCGATGCGTTCTATCTGTTCTATGTGACTAGCAGCCGAAATTATCCGCCAGCTCTCGCTGCCCTTATCAACTGAGAGCAGCGCACAACCACCAAAAGACCGGCGCCAGAGGGAGCTGGCGGCAAACAACACTTGGCTCACGCCTTCAGCGACACCAACTACGTGTGGTGCAGATACGGCTCCATCGGCATTGATCGAATGGGCGTACAAGCGGCCACCATCATTGCGTACATAGGCCATTGTTTCGCCGTCGACCTTGGCCATACCCAGAACCCCACCGGCCAGACGATGGGTTTTCCCAGGCTGCGGCTGGGCAGTAGTTCCTCGAGTTTTTGCCGTCCAAAAAGCCAAATGGCCCAAGGCATCCAACATGAACAGGCGACAGGACGAGCGGCTGCGTAACCAAGCCACAGGTAACAATGTGGCCGTGCCGGGCGGTAACTGTAACTCTTCGCGACTGGGCTTATAGACGGGTATGAGGCCAGGCATATTCCAGAACGACAGATGCTGCTCGTCACTCAACACCGCGCCGGGGTTGCGATTCAGGAAGGTTACGGTCAGAGGCACCCGCCCGGCGCTCCAGAGGCTGCGGCGGATTTCCAAAGGCTTTTTCTGGTTTTGGGCTGGCAGCTTGATCACCACCATGCCAGCCTGATCAAGCATTTTCATTGCCACATGGGTGCCAGCACTGGAAATCACAGGTGGCAATGTCACGGCGACACGCGGCACACTATTTTTAAACGATGGCGCAACCACCACCTGGCCATCAAACTGACCTTTGAGCAACTGCAAGGCCAAACGCTCGTCAGGAATCGGCAGCGACACACGCCGGGTAGTCGCCGCGTGCATTTCAAAGGACAGGCTTCGACCGTCAAGGCTGCGGTGCAGATGAACCCGGTGGGTGCAGGACTGACTGTCGGTGTTGGGCAAACGCTGCCCCACCATCCAACATTCCCCGGCATCCTGTTGCTGTTCGGCCAACCAGACACGCCAGGCATGCCAGTGTTCGTCGCCCACCAACTGCCAGGTGCGGGCGTTGAGCAAGCGCTTGAGTTGCTCCGTGCTATCGAACTCATAGAGCCGAGGCGCGTCTTGCAAAATGCCCCAGCGCAACTCAGCGCCGGCCTCCAGAGCGCGCCGCGCGAGCAAGATCAGCAAAGCGAGGTGAACAAGCCGCGCCGCGCCCAATTGCAAGGGACCGGCATCAAACAACACGACAATCAGCCGGTTGGCCTGGTGCGCGCGGTACTGCGGAGCAAGGAACATATGCTCACCCACCGCCGCCCGGCGCAGGAATTCGTCGGGCACCTCGTCGGCCAGTAGCCATTCGCTGGACAACAGCCGCTCATAGGGACCACGGCGCTGCAGGTCACCCAAGCCATCGGGCTCGGGCACGCCACCCTGATGCCGGCCGCGCAATGGCCCCAACAACAGATTGAGCCGACCCAGCAGGTCTGCGAACAGCGGCAATTGCTCTGGCGCAAACCATTCCAACCATTGACGCCACGGGTGCAGGGCTTCAGGTAACTGCATCAAATTCCTGCCCAATAAGCATGGATTTTCTGCAAATGCTGCGGGGTCAACGGAAGTTGTCGATCCAGAGGAATCACTACCGACGGCTCGCGCCACAGCAACAGTGGGGAGCGTGTGAAACGCGCCGACAGCGCCTGGCCAAGCAGATCGGTCGGCACCTCAGGCTCCCAACTAGTAGGCAACCATAGTTCTGGCGCACGTTGATCCGCTGCCGCATATTCCACACCGTCGACCCAGGGTAGATCGCTGGCGCCACCCGACACCACTATCACGTCGCGGTTGGCCGTAACTTGTAAGCGTCCTGCCTGCTCGATTGGAATCAGCAACAACCTTGCATGCAGGCGTCGTGCGGTATCTCCCCAGGCCACGGCAGCCTGGGGTTCGGCAGGCGCCAGGCGAGGTCGCCAGGTCCAGCCCATTACCAAAACACTCATGTCGAGGGCTTCAAAAGGCCGGCCATTTGCCCTCGTAGTTCCTGCAACCGCGCGGGCATGGTTTCGCTATTGAAGTTGGCATCGATCTCTCGTAGCAGGCCTTCAAGCAACGAATTGGCTGGCGGTTCGCTACTCGCCAGGTATTCCTCAGCCGTTTCCAGCAGACGATTGAGCCGTGACATCGGCTGTAAGGTCGCCTCCTCCACAGCGCTGAACAAATGGCTATTGCTGGACTGCGCGAAGATTTCGCGCAGAACTTCGCGGCCATGCTGCTGGGCTTCCTTGGTTGGTAATACGTATAACAGCGGCCACAGATCAGCGTCAGTGGCTTCAAGACGCCCGCCGAGCAAAGCCGCAGCAGCGATCAACCGTTGCGATTTGACGATGCGTCGATCCGACAATTGGATGCCGGCTTCACGCAGACGGCGGATGGCCTGGGCCAGGGAAGGGCGAACCAGAGTAAGGTCGACCTGCTTCAACGCCTGACTGAGGGTGTCCAGTTGACTCAAACCAAGCAGTTGCTGAACCGGCCGCTGCTCGGATTGCCAACCCCCAGCTAACATCGCCTCCAGCTGATTATCCGATACTGACTCGACAAATAGATGCAATAGAAAGCGATCACCGAATGCCGCTAGGGCCTCGTCGTCCGGCAGGCCATTTGCTGCGCCGACACAGACCCGCAGCGGGCACTGGATCTGAGTATGGCCTCGACGAAAACGTCGCTCGTTGAGGACCCCCAGCAGCGTATTGAGGATTGCTGTAGATCCCAGGAAGACCTCATCGAGAAACACAATATCGGCTTCGGGCAGCATGCCGCTGACGTCAGTTTCCACCGTGCCTTCGCGCAGCTTTTTTAGGTCTACCGCACCGAACAGTTCCGATGGCTCGGTAAAACGGCCCAACAGGTATTCGAAATAGCGCCCGCCCATGGATTGCGCAACCCGACGTACCACAGCGCTTTTTGCGGTGCCCGGCGGGCCGATCACCAAGATGTGTTCTTGGGCAACGGCGGATAGAACAATCAGCTCAGCCAGTTGTTCACGCCCAACCAAGCCTTCGGTAGCGACACGAACAGCTTGGCGAATATGCGCGGCAGCACTTTGCAATGAAGCAATCATGAGATCTTCCCTGAAGCTGGAACCGGGAATTCTGCCTGAGTGCGAGGTTCTGTAACAAGTTAAGCGAAGACATGAGCAGCGACTTTTCAGTCGCCTCAATGCACGACTGACGGTGGGTAATGCAAATCTGGAAAGAACCAAGCTCAGCGCTCTTGAGGCCCCTTCCATTCCAGCAGCGCCTGTAGCGGATCCAGTTCGCCAATAAGCTCACGCGCTTGAGCGAGCTTGTCCACAGCAATGCATCGCTCGGTTTCGGACAGATTCGATACGGAGCTCTCCGCATCACTGAAAAAGGCCTGGATCCGCTTTATGTCATCCCAATGCTTGATGGCACTCAACAAATCAGTCCTCGCTTGCTCCCTTGCCTCGTTTTGCAGTCGAATCCGTTCTCTCTCCTCACACCGGCGAATCTGTTCCATTCCTTCCTGCTGACGAATTCTGGCCTGCTCCTCGGCCTCCTCTACCAATCGGGCAATTACAGGCGCGGCGTCCGTGAGCTGCTGGACGATCTCATCCAGCTGGCCACGTAGCGAGCCTTGCTTGGCATCCTTCCAACTCTGAGACCAATCAGTCCACGGATATGGCGAGAACGCCCTTATACATAGGCGGCCGGTCGCAAAGTCCATGCGGGTCGACCAGTTCCAGGTTGAGCTCAAGCGGCGCATCTGCTGCGACGGTATCTTGGAGGTGGGGATGTACTTGCCATCGATGTAGCGGGCCTCCAGTTCCTCAGTCATCTCAAACAACGTCAGCCCAATGGCAACCGTCCCGACGAAAACCACTGTGGGCTTGGATGGTGACCACAACGCCGGATGCCGGTGCCCTGGCTTCTTGGGTGGGTGTTCATGTTCATCAAACGAGGAGCGGGCATAGGTTCGGTCACTCGGTGCAAACATCACGCGATGGCCAGCAGCCTCCAGCTTGAGAAACAGCTGATTCGCCAGCTTCAGGGCAGGCTCAAGCTGAGGTTTGGTCACCACGACATCCACCAGGCGCTGCCTACCTGGCTTGAGGAATCCTTGGTCTATGACGCGCCCCTGCTCAAAGACCTCATACGCCCCCACGACAACAGGGTGCTGCCTTGATC
>Ga0208645_1001629_pt1 | contig 19280 bp, 22 predicted proteins | sample VirMetDEL_Sep_01_FD_184519 | JGI IMG/M metagenome (GOLD analysis project Ga0208645, IMG submission 184519) | Aqueous microbial communities from the Delaware River and Bay under freshwater to marine salinity gradient to study organic matter... | ecosystem: Environmental > Aquatic > Marine >... | reverse complement strand
CTTTAGATGGGGATGATGAGATAGAACAGTGTTACAATATACAAATAATAGGAAATGTTCAAATTTCAGGATGTACAGATTCTACTGCACTAAACTATAACTCTGCTGCTACTATTGGTGATGGTTCATGTAACTATCCTAGTGCTGGCGATGGTTGTGGAGTTTTAGATTTTACTTTACAGCGCGCATGTCACTTTGATAATCAGGAAAATATTAATGATACAAATGATGGTCCATCAGATAGAAATGGAGTTTGGTATGGAGGCTGGGACAATGAAGCATTTTTAGAATGGGTTGCAAACGGGCGAATACTTACTCAAGGGCCGATGGCTGGAGTTTCTCTTGCTAACAATAATGTAATTGATAGTGGTGAACAGATTTGGATAATTAGTGAAGTATTTTGTTTTGATTCAACTGAAAATGAATCTAATTTTAATAACTTTTTTACTCTTACTAATCCTGCATATCAAGAGAATGCCAATCTTCTAATGTATCAGCCAGCTGTTTATTCTTTTTCTGGTGCATATCCAGAACAAAGTGATAGTGGTGTTGTTCAAAATAATAATGAAGTATACGGCTCATTTAACTATGCAGGTGGTCCCAACTATGGAGTTTATAGTAATAATTTACAAGATGCTCCATTTGCAACTCAAGGCCTCGACTTTTTTATAGTTGATTTTACAGTAACATATTCTGATGGATCTTCTACATTGTTTTCAAGAAGCTTACGGGATCTTATCTTTGGTCCTTTAGATTTTATTTCCGAAACTAGTAGAGATTGTCCATCTACAGTATATCCTGTTAGTTACAGTTATACATATAATTATGGAACCTTTGGTGTATATGAATATACTTATAGTAGTCCTGAAAAGTTCTTTGAAGGAGAATTTCAAGCTGAAGGTTGTTGCACAGATATAATTACAACAATCGAATGTACTGATCCAACAGCAACTAATTATTGCTGTCCAGCAGGCACAGAAGGAGTTGTAACTGATAATTCGCTTTGTCAGTATGACGAGGAACCACAAGAAATACCTGGATGTACTAATCCTAATTCTCCTAATTTTAATCCTCTTGCTACCATTGATGATGGAAGTTGTGTATCTCTTCCGCCTACAGTAGGTTCTTGGTTTTGCTCAAATGCGGCAGCAGGAGAATGTGAATACATACTAGGTAACCAAGATGGGTACGGAACACAACAAGAGTGCGAGTCTAACTGTCAAGATATTGAAGAACCGGACGATTGTTTAGAGTTAAGCAATTGGGTTAATACTAACAGTGGTGGTATGAACGCTACTACTACAAACGCTACGGGTGTATACAATGAAACTGCAGGATTCTGTGACGTTGGTGAAGGAGGATCAATAATAATTAATATTCCTAGCACTGCTGATCTTAACATAGTAAACCCTAACGGAGTTCTGTTTGTTGTTCAAATTTATCAAACTGATAACGCTGGATTTCTTACTTCATATGCTAATTATTATGAAAATGGTCAAACACCATTTGGCAGTGCTACTGATGGTCCAAGCGCTGTTGCATTATCAGGGGACCCAGCTGAGTTTCTTTCTTTATCAGATTATCAAGGAGGAACGTATACATTTAATAATGTGCCTGGAGGATGTTGGAGCTATTCTATTGCATTTTACTCCGATGTTATATCTACATCATTTGGAATAGTGCCTGCAAACCCTTCCACGTATTGTGAAGGATTTACTAACTCTGTTTGTATAGACTATACTTGTGATATTCCAGATGGAGGAGGGGGAGGAGAGATTATAATTGGATGTACTGACCCAGAGGCAGAAAATTATAATCCTGATGCTGAGGTAGATAATGGCACATGTAATTACCCTTGTGATCCTTGTGAGGGAGAATGTTTATGCCCTGATGGCACTTATAGCTCAGAGTGCTGTACACCTGATCCTCAAAGTGGTTGTACAGATCCATTAGCAAATAATTATAATCCTAATGCATCTTTAGATGATGGTTCTTGCGACTATGATCTAGTAGGATGTACTGGACCATGCTGTGATGGTGGCTGCGATGGTGACGGCGGAGGCGGAGATGTTGACGATGGTACAAATAGTATTATACCAGGATGTACTCCTCAAAACATAGATAGCCTTTTAGAATATAATAATAAATGCATAGCTTCTTCTGGTAGTAGATTCTATACTAAACTAGTTACAGGTTTAGGAGATGATTGTAGTACAATGGAAGCTTGGAAAATGATTATCATACAAGAAATATTAAACAGAAAAGGTTTACCTTGTATTTATAATTGTACAGATAGTTCGACTCCAGCTATAGGAGCGGCTACAAATAACTGTACTCAAAAATGGGAAGATGGCGGATCTATATATTGGAATCCTACAGACGCAGTAGGTTTTGGATTAGGAACAATTGTAAAAAGAGCAAATGGAGGACTGGGCGGAGTTATATACATAGCAGTATCTACTAGCGGTCTAACTATAGATCCTTTCTCTTCAGACTCAAACAGCGGTTGGAAAAAATGCGTTACTATAAAAGCTCCTACAGATAATTCGGATTATTTGGAAAAATTTGTTAGCTTTGCTAAAAGCTACTGTAGAGACTGTGGAATACCACCGTACACTCAGGAGACAGAAGTTAATGTACAAGTTACAACTAACTTTACTGTAGGAGGTTCATCAATAACTAATGACGGAGTCTCATTTGGGCCTTCTAATAATTAAAATATAAAATGGCAGAAATAACATCATTAAGCAGTTTAGCAAAAACAAGTGTAGCTACTACAGATTTTTTATTAGTAGCAAACTCAACTACAAAAGCTGCTAAAAAGTTTCAACTTTCATCATTGTTCCCATCAGTATCTACAGGTGGGGCAGGATCAGAGGCACTATATACAAGTGCTACACTTACTAATAAAAATCAAATTGTATTCAAAGGATTAAAATCTGCTGATGCAAAAGTAACTGTAACTACTGCTACAGATAACTTGATAATTACTTTAGTAGAAGCACAGATAGATCTTAACGCTTGTGATAACAGTAGCGCAGGGTTTTTGAAAAATATAGACTTTGATACAGTTACAATGACTAACGAGCTAGGAGTAGTTAACGGAGGTACAGGTTTATCTAGTATTGCTAAAGGAGCACTTTTGTATGCAAGCGCAACTGATACAATTTCTGCAACAGCGGCTATGTCTACAAACGGACAGCTACTTATTGGTAATACAACTAATGGGTATCCTTCAGTAGCAACACTAACAGCTGGTTCTAATGTAACTATAACTAACGGAGCAGGCTCTATAACTATAGCAGCTACTCTTGCTACTTTAGCAGCTAACTTAGATACAGATAGCTACAACATTGATTTGAATACTAACTATATCAGTGATGATGGATCTGATAGAGGTATATATGTACATACTAATGGTAAGACAATCCTTAATGATAGTGGTTCAACTCTTACAACAAGTGAGGCTGTAGCACAGTTAAATTTCCAAGGTAATAATGCAGAAGCTATTAGAATAGGTAATCCTGGAGCTTCTCAAAGCACTTACTTTATTAGAGCTATAGATGGTACAAGTGGATCAGCTGGTTCTAGATTATATATTTATTCAGGTAGTGGAGAAGGAAACGGAGCTGGAGGTTCAGTAGCTTTAAATGCAGGAGATGGCGCAGGGTCAGGTGCTGGAGGAGATGCTCTTATTTATGGTGGTGATTCAGCCAGTGGAACTCCAGGTGATGTAGGGCTTTATACATATAATAGCTCAGGAACATCAGGTGTAGGACTTCTTGTAGCTGGAGATACTAGAGATACATCAGTTTACGCTAATCTATTTGTAGTTAATAACCCTGTATATGCTAGAGGCGGTTTTCGTAATAAGCAAGCTGCAGTTCCTGTATTAGCAGATAATACTGATGCATTAACAACAGCTCAAGTACTTACAGGAGTTTTAAAGATTACTCCAACTGCAGATAGAACTAAAGCAACACCAACTGCTACAAACCTAGTAACAGATTTAAGTTTAACATCTGACAATGATTCTTTTGATTTTACAATTGTTAACTTAGCTACAGACGGCACATCAGATCTTACTTTATCTGCAGGTGTTGGAGTAACAATTATAGGTAGCCCAATAGTAAAATCACGAGATGATGCTGATGATGCAGGCTATTCAGGCTCAGGTCTGTTTAGAATAAGAAGAAGCAGTTCTAGTACGATAGACTTAATAAGAATTGCATAACAATAACCAATTAATTATATAGACAAATGAAAAAAGTAAAAATGAAAAATGGAGAGTTTGTTAATTTATTTAACGGACTTAATGAAGTTAAATCTCTTCCAGGAGTTAAATTTGGATTATTAGTCGCTAAGAATCTTAGGATTATTGAAACAGAACTAAAAGACATAGAAACTTTTAGTCAGCCTAGCGCAGAGTTTGTAGAGCTTTCTAGAAAGTACAATGAGCTTAAAGAATCCGGAGCTGATGAAAAGAAGTTAAATAAACTTGAAAAAGATAATGACAAGATTATTAAGGCTCGTCAAAAACAGATAGATGAAGTTAATAGTTTGTTATCTGAGGAAGTAGAGATTCAGTTACATTCAATATCAGAAGAAGCTTTACCAGAAAGCATTACTGGGCAGCAAATTATTAACATTGATAAAATTATAGAATAATGGCAACATTAACAGCAAAATTAACATTAACTAGTAGTGGAGTATCCAGTGACGCTTTAAATCTAACAGTCTCTGATTCCTTAGTAGTAACAAACCCTGCCGTAAGTTCAGCAAGACAAACTATTTTACACACCGCTCCAACAAATATTCTTACCACTTCTGCTAATACTGCTATAACTTATGTGTATCTTAAGAACATAGATGCTACTAATATTATAACAGTTAAGACAGATGATGCTACTGCTTTTGTAGACTTAGGTCCAAAAGAGTTTGTGTTCTTACCAATTAAAGGTGCAGTAGGATTAGAAGTTCAAGCAGACACAGCTAGTTGTATATTAGAATATGGATACTGGACAAAGGCATAACAATAGGGGTTTAAAAAAAGCTAAAAACTTGTTTTGGTATTCAGACTCTGAACCAAATGAAGTGTTGATAGCTTTTTGCCATCTAGTTTGTTTACCGCTAGCAATAACCTACGACTTTAAAGATGCTCACTGGGCTTTAATGTTTTTTGGCATTGCTTCTGGAGCTTTTCAATTATGGGCGGTTTTGTGGTCTAATTGTTTAAGATATAGACTACTAGCAGTACAAGCTGCTACTTTAATAGCAATATCTACTTGTGTAAACATGTATATGGAAGATTTGCTGCAAGGTAGTAACACTGGTTGGGTTATTATTTTAATTTTTGCTATTTGGAACACTATAAGAGTTGTAAAAGAAAAAATAGAAAAAAGTGTTTAAAAGATTAAAGCAAATATGGAGCTATAGTGATAGCCAACCAACAGAAATAACACTGGCAATGTGTAATTTATTATTAACTCATTTGGCAGTTGGTTTAGAAATTGGTGGCTTGTGGTTTTTACGTATAATAATAGTACTATCCGCACTGTATCAACTATACTGTGTTAGTCAAGAAGACATAAGCTGTAGAGTAAAGGCTGCTATGATTACATTTGGTATTTATACAACTGTTACTATAATATATTTAATGCATATTGGATTACCAACGCCAACACACTGGGGCTGGTTTGTTTTAATGTTCGCTTCATTTGGAAGCATGAGAAGGTTGATTTTAGAAAAAATACACAAAGATTTGAAAGATGGATAATTTAACTCAAATAATAATAACCGTAGCTACTGTAGCTGGTTCTGCTGGTATATGGAAGTTCTTTGAAGCTAGGCTAAAAGTTAAAGCGGAGGAAAGAAAAAATGATATTCAAAATAACGACGGGGTGCAGTACAGAGACGATTTAAAAGATAGAGTTAGAAACTTAGAAGCATTGCTTGCTAAATCAGCTGACGAGAAAGATGAGCTACGAGACACAGTTTTAAAATTAACTGGGGAGGTTCAAGCCCTTAGAGTTAAGGTTGAGTTCTTAGAAAAAGAAAATGAACGACTAAAAATGAAATAATGGAATTAGAAGATTATTTTCAAACAGAAGAATTTAAAAACTTAAGATGGTGTAAAAAGCTATTTATAAGAATTAAAATCGCTTTCATCCAGATGATAAAAACATTTTAATGAAGCTACAAGTATTAAGTGAATTTATCAAGAAAAATGATAAGTAAAAACCTTGAAATATCAGTTGGTAATATAATATGGATAATAGGTATTATATTCACCATGGGTATAGCTTACAGTCAAATTGGCCAGCTAGACGAGGATATAAAAGTCTTAGAGCAAAGACTTGAAAAGAAAATAAAAGTTATCAACGAGAACGAAGATCGCATTGTTGAACTTGAAAAAGAAATAGCTAAACTAAAATCTTGCAAATGAAATTACAAGTATTAAGATTTAGCAGCCAGACAGATTCAACGTCTGGTTTGTTATTTGAAATAAATGAGCTAGGCAAACACTTTTTATGCTATACGCTTGAAGATGAGGCTAGAGTTTTAAAAGTAAAAGGTGAAACTAGAGTACCTGCAGGAACGTATAAAATTGAATTAAGAACTGAAGGAGGATTTCATGAAAGATATAGTAGAAAATATCCTAATATACATATTGGTATGCTTCATATCGTTAATGTTCCTGGGTTTGAGTATATTCTTATACATACTGGAAACACTGATGAACATACTGCTGGTTGTCTTCTCGTTGGGGATACCCAGGAAAATAATGTTATTATTCGGGACGGTTTTGTTGGAAAAAGTAATAATGCCTATAAAAGAATTTATCCACGTATTGCGAAAGCAATAGAAAGTGGAGAAGATGTAACTATTGAGTATGTTGATTTTGATTAATGAGATGGATAGGACAGCACATATGGGATTTTATATCCAGGTTCAGGAACAGTGTATATCTTGAAGATGTTACCGAGCATGTAGATTATGATGCTGAAACATTAGTAAAAGATAATACTACTGGACTTATACAATGGACCAAGCGAGCAAATGCTGGGGTAGTTCATTTCTATGTAAAAGCTGCTGAAGATCTTAAAAAAGGACATGCTGTATATGCTTCAGGGGCTGTTGGTAATTCACAAGCTATTGAAGTAAGTAAATATATAGCTAACAATACTATAGATGAAAGAAGATTTCTTGGTATTGTGGAAGCAGACATAGATAGTGGTGAGTTTGGTTATGCTATAACAGTTGGTACGCTAAAAGGTATAGATGCTACCGGCGATGGCATAACAGAGGCAATAGGTGAAACTTGGCTAGACGGAGATATTTTATTTGCTTCTGATAGTTATGCTGGAGAACTTACAAAAGTTCAACCTAGCGCTCCTAATCAAGTTATACCGTGTGCTTTTGTATTGAAGAATAACCGTAACGGTACAATAGCTATTAGAGCATATGATTTAGGTTATCATGTTAATGAGTTGCATGATATTGAGGTTACAAGTCCAACTGAAGGTCAGGTACTAACCTATAATGAAACACTTGGCATTTGGGAGAATACAAGCTCTGCGGACAAACACTATACACATAGCCAAGACGTAGCTTCAGCACAATGGGTAATTACTCATAACTTAAATAAATACCCAGCTGTGCAGGTTATTGATTCTGCAGGATGCTGGGTTATAGGACAAGTAACCTACAACTCTGTAAATCAATTAACCTTAGATTTTAGAGGAGCTTTTAGTGGTAAAGCATATATGAATTAAAAATAAATTAAAGATAAAATAAATGGCAATTAAATTTTTACAAAACGTAAGCCTTGAAGGTGGTGAATTACAAAATGTTATTTTACACCCTCTTTCTAGTGATCCAAGCGGATTAGGTGCTAGTGACCAAGGTAGAATACATTATAATACTACTAGTGACGTAGTTAAATATTGGAACGGTAGTGCTTTTATAACACTAAGCTCTTCTGTAGGGGATATAACATCTGTTCAAGATGGTAATGGTTTAACAGGTGGAGCTGACTCAGGTGATGTTACTTTATCTGTTGGTGCTGGTACAGGTATAACTGTTAACACAGATGATGTTGCTGTTTCAGCTACTCAAACAGGTATAACTTCTATATTAAATCCCTCGCTAGTTATCGGTAGAGATGCTGATAATCAAATTAAGTTTAGTACAGACGACCAAATTATATTTAGAGTTGGCGGTGGCGACGGTGTAATATTTAAAGCTTCAGGTGAAATTGAGGCTACTAAGTTTGACGGTGCTTTAGAAGGTAATGCAGATACAGCTACTGCTTTAGCTACGGCTAGAACTATTAATGGAGTAAGTTTTGATGGTACTGCAAATATAACAGTTACAGCTGCAGCAGGTACATTGACTGGGAGTACATTAAACTCTGGTGTAACTGCTTCTTCATTAACTTCTGTAGGTACAATTGCAACAGGTGTTTGGAACGGTACAGCTATAGCTCATGATTATATAGGACTTGATGCTATTGATGATACAAATATAGCAGACAGTTCTATTAAGAGTGAACATCTTAATACCCTAGCTATAACAGGCTTTGCAGACATAGGCGCTGCTCTTGCAGATGAAGATACGTTTTTAGTTCATGATGATACTGCAGGCGCTTTGAAAGAAGCAACGATGGATAGACTGCAAACATATATGCAGAACAACCTTGCGTTTACTACAAATACCAACACAGGTGTTGACATGACTAATGCCACCTTGTTAACTAAGCTAGCAAACTTAGAATCTGCAAGTGGTGCTGCAGATGAAAATATCGTCATAGGTACTGACTCAGGTGATACAATTGTTATCACTGGTAACTTACAAGTACAAGGTACTACAACAACAGTAGACTCAACCACTGTAAATATAGGAGATCATAATATAGTTTTAGACTCTGACAACGCTACTTCAGGTGTAGTTGACGGCGCTGGTATAACTCTTGAAGGTGGAACTGGTAATGACGTAACATTTATGTGGTCTGCTGCTAACTCAAGAATGGAGTTAAAAGAAGGCGGTAGTGCTACAGATTTATTAGCAGGTAGTTTTATAGGTTCCCTTGATGGTAACGCATCTACAGCCACTACTGCAACAAATGTAACTGCTACAGCAAACAACTCTGCTAATGAAACCGTATACTTAACGTTTGTTGACGGAGCTACAGGCAGCCAAGGAATAGAAACTGACACAGGGTTAAACTATAATCCTTCTACAGGAGTTTTAACTACAACTTCTGTAACTGGTGATCTAACAGGTAACGCTGCCACAGCTACTAAAATTGCTAGTATTACAAATAGTAACATTGTTCAGTTAACTACTACACAAACGCTAACTAACAAAACTTTAACTGCACCTACATTAACATCACCAGTTTTAGGAGTACCTGTATCTGGTAATTTAGTTAATTGTACATTCCCAACTCTAAATCAAAATACTACAGGGTCTGCGGCTACACTTACTACTGCTAGAACAATAAATGGTGAACCGTTTGACGGATCAGCAAATATTTCTACAGGGTATGCAGATCCTACAGTTGGTGATAATAGTGCTACTTCTATTACTGTAAATCATGGTCTTGGGTCTAGAAATGTTGTAGTACAAGTATTTGAAACTGATTCTCCTTATACTCAAGTATTCTGTGAGATTGAAAGAACAGACGCTAATAATGTAGAACTTAAATTTAGAACTGCTCCTACTACTGACCAGTATACATGCGTAGTAAATAGAGTAGTATAAACAACAATATATGGGATTAAAATTTTTACAAGATGCAATTATTAGCGGCAGCTTAACTGTTACATCCGGAACTTCTGGAGATGCTACTCTCATAATATCTGCTGATACAGATAATAGTGAAGAGGCCGATAGCCCAAGATTGTGGTTTAAAGCTGACGGTGATATAACTGAAGGCGCTATACAACACAACGACAACACCTTTGATTTTATAAGTAACGTTAGTTCAAGTGGGGGTTTTAGGTTTTTAACAGGTACTACGAATAATACAGGTACGACAGATCCTTCAACAGGTGCTACTCAAATGATGAGCCTAGACGCTGACGGTCTTCTTACTTTAGGGAGCGCTTCTTACACTGGAGGAGGTTTATATGTTACGGGATCAGCATCAGATAACACTTACGATGTTTTTGTTGGTAAAAGAAAGTATCCTAGAATAAGACTTATAGATGATGCTGCGCCAGGTGATACAGAGTTTTCAATATGGAACTTAGGTGATGAGCTTAGATTTGGTACAGATGCTGGATCTAGTCCTAATGCTTCTTTAATTATAGAAGAAGGTGCCGCAGCTTTAGTTAAAGTAAATGGACAGTTTGAAACTGGTGGAGACACTACTATAGGCGGTCATTTAGATATAACAAATAGTTCTCCAACTGGTAGTCCACTTATAAGATTTAATCAAACTACTACTCGTAGAGGTTTTATACAGATGTCTGACACTAACAATAATCTTAGAGTAGCGTCTGAATATGGTAGCGTATCATTAGAAGCAGCTTCTTCAGAAGGTGCAGACTCAGATACTTCTTATATTAGAATACAACCAGGTGGAACAGTAGAAATTGGCGCGGTTGATGGAGATGCAACTATAGCGACTGACGGTAACATGACGTTTAGAATTGATGCCGACAACGATGAGACTTCTCAAAAGTTTGCTTTTCAAAACAATGCTGGTACGGAAATAGCTAGTTTAAGTGAAAGAGGTGATTTAGAATTAAACGGCGTTATAGAGCTAGGCGGCGGATCAGACACTACAATAGCTAGATCTGCAGCTGGTGAAGTTACAATTGAAGGTGCGCCTATTCAGACTACACAGATGAGTATGAGCCATCATAACTTTTACTTTAATACAACTAGTACAACAGTAGATTACTTTGTACCTTTTAACAATTTAACAGAGTCGTCTAATCCAACTACAACTAATTACTATGGTAGAATGGTTGCTCCTTACGATGGTAGAATTGTAAAAGCAGTTATAAATACTACTGCAGCTATAGGTACAGCCTGTAGCGCTCAATTTTGGGTTGCAACATCTTCAGGTACATTTTCACCATCACCAGCGGAAACAGTTTCAAATATAAACTTAAATACAGCGAACGCGGCGGCAACAGCAACATTTAGTGGTACATCTACAGCTGAATTTGTTGAAGGTGACGTTGTGGGATTATCAATACAAAAATCAGGAACAGCCTCAACAGCTTACATACAAGTAACTATTGTTTGGGAATATACAGTTTAATTATGGCATTAGGAGATAGAAAATCATCAGATATATTTAATACTAGAACAGGAGAAAGTAAAGACTCCAAGAGTATAGATGAAGCTGACAAATCAAGAATAGAAAATTCATTTAACAATGGAGATCATATCGCTGACTTAGGTATGTTTGAAAACTTAGCCCCAGCTTTATATGCAATACAACAGTTAGCTGAAGATATAGAAGAGCTTAGAAGATATATTACAGCAGAGGTTGGCGATGGAGCTCAAGGACCACAAGGTCCTCAGGGGCCAACTGGGCCACAAGGGCCTACCGGAGCTACTGGAGCCGCGGGAAGAGATGGCGCACCAGGTAGAGATGGTGCTACAGGGCCTGCTGGTGCTGATGGAGCAGACGGTGTAGATGGAACAACACCAAGTATAACAGACTTAGACGGTAGTAGTTTACCTACAAGATCTGGAGCTAGAGGAACGCTTTGGAACGATAGAGGAATAGTTAAAGTATCGTAATATAAAAAGAAAATGGAATATGTAAGAAAAAATATATCAGGCAGTGAAGCTGTAAAAGTAATCAGAGGGATAGACTTGGATAGGAATGCTACTAAGATTAATAAGATTACAAAATGTTTAATAGCAAATACATATACAGCAGATGTAACTGTAGATGTTTATTTAGAAGCGGTAGACAATGCTGCAACTAATAGAAAGTACGGATCAAATCTTGTAGATAAAGTAGCAGAAACTTTTTATATAATAAAACAAATTGTAATACCTACAGGAGTTTCATTAGAAATATTTGATGGGCAGTCTTGCACAGCAGATAATAGATATAGTTTTTATGTAAAGTTAAACGGGGCAGCAGAAACTGTGGACGTATCAATAGATTATGAATCTACAAATATAGTAGGTAATAGAACAGTTAGAAATCAATATTAAAAATTATGATGCAGAATATATTAGGAGGGTTGTTTGGAAAAGTAGTTGAGAATGCTGAAGGCATACTTGATAAAGTAATTACAACTGATAAAGAAAGAGAACAAGCAAAGTTTGAACTTAAGAGAATAATGTTAGAAGCAGAGCGTGAAGCCTTTGCAAAAGAGGTAGAAGATCGCAAATCTGCACGTGAAATGTACAAAGATGACGCAATTATACAGAAAGTTCTTGCATCTTTATTCACAATTGCGTATTTTGGGCTCACCTATGTCATGTTTAAATACTTCGTTATGAGCACTATTGATCTTAGTGACTATGAAATAGGGTTTATTTCTACAGTATTTGGAGCAATGTCAGCCAAGGTAAATACAATTGTTGACTTCTTTTTCGGCGGAAGTTCAAAAAAGAATCAAGAACCACAGAAATAACCAATAACCAATATTATGACTAAAGATGAAATTAAAGCTTTTTTAATAGAAAAGCCAGGCTACCTAAAAGAAGGAGCTGCTAGACTATCAGAGAAGTTAAATTGTAGCGTAGAAACTTGCAGACATGCATTAACGGAAGCAAGATTAGACGCAAAAGGATCTGACTTTGATTTGGATAACGTAAGTACTTCAGAGATAAGTGAGTTCAAACAGTTCTTAAAAGAGAATGAGATAGACGAAAACGACGTCAAGTCAGTTAAGTTCTGGCAGAACATGCAGGGAGACCACAGGTTTTCTGTAGTAGTCAAAGGCGAGGACGATCTAGTAAAGAAAGCAAAGGAAGAAATGATTGCTATACTAGAATCCTACAGCCCAAAAGCTGAAAAAGACTACGCGCCAGTAACAGACTGTGTAGCATATGAAATATCATTACCTGATATTCATTATGGAAAGTACACTGGTCAAACTCTTGACGAAGCTGAGGAAGAGTATATGAATACTGTCAAAGATTTGATAAGCAAAGCGGACGGCTTAAACATTGAACGAATCTTATTACCAATAGGTAACGATGGTATGAACTCTGAGGGATATTCCCGCGCTACCACAAAAGGTACACCTCAGCACGATTCAGCGGAATGGCAGGAGACATTTGTAGGGTACTGTAATTTAATGGTACGAGCTATAAATTATTTAGCCAAGACTGCACCAGTAGATGTGGTTGTTGTACAAGGTAATCACGACTACGAAAGAATGTTTTACTCAGGAGAATACTTGAGAGCATTCTTTAAAAACGATGATAGAGTCAACGTTGATAATAATTTTGACTCTAGAAAATATTATAAATACGGAGTTAACTTAATTATGTTTACACACGGAGATAAAGAGAAGCCTGCTGAGATGCCACTTATAATGGCGACAGAGCAACCTTTGTTATTTGCACAGACTAAGTTTAGAGAAGTGCACTGTGGACATAAGCATAAAGAAATGGTTAATGAGTATAGAGGAATAAAAGTAAGATTTATACCTTCTATCTGTGCTAACGATGCTTGGCATAAGATGATGGGGTATGAAGCTAAAAGGACAGGCCAAGCCCATATATGGAGTAAAGAACGCGGATACGAAGGTTATTTACAAACTAACATATAACAAATGACATTAAACGAGATTGCATATAATATTTTAAATTTAGTTAGAGGAGGTAGATCTAGTAATAACGATCATATTTCTACTAGTCAGATTAAGTTTAATATTAAGTATTACAGAGCAATGCTTATCAGGAGAGACTTTGCTAGAAACGGCATGGTCACCAGACATCTAGAACAAGATTTAGGATGTTTAGAATTAATAAAAGTAGATGCTTCTAAATGCTGCAATCTTCCTGTAGAGTGTGCTGTATATAGAACAAAAAAGAAAATACCTAAGACTGTAAGGTTTAATTTTAAAGATGCTATAACGCATGTAAGTGACGTTACAGGATTAGGAACTATACCTATAGTAGAATCACATACGGTACAATGGTTGCCTTATGAGAAGTATACTGGACTTAAGTACAAAGCATATATGATTGAAGACTACATGTATATATATAATGCAGATGGTCTTGGTTATATAAATGTTAGAGGAATATTTGAAGACCCAGAAGATGTTGCTCTATTTGATTGTGATGGCTCTGATTGCTACGATGATGATATGGACTTTCCAATACCTATGGATATGTTACAGACTATTACGCAAGGCATTATGAGCGGAGAGCTTATGCTTTTGTCAGGATCAATAAATGACACAACTAACGATACGTTGCAAGACCAGGGTAGTCCTGCAGCGCCTAAACAATAATTATAATTATGAAAAAGAAAATGATGTACGGTGGTACAAAAAAGAAAAAAATGATGTACGGCGGCAAAAAGAAAATGCAAGCTGGCGGAGCAAAGCCTGATTATCTTGACTTTGATAAAGATGGTAACAAAAAAGAATCTATGAAATCTGCACTAGCTTCTAAAAAGAAAATGCAGAAAGGTGGAAAACTAGCCCCTGCTGGTAGTTATCCAGGAGGTCCTACTAATGCTTTTGTTGATGAGATGTCTGTAGTAAAAAAAGACTCTATGAAAACAACTATTAAAAAGGATATTAAAAAGAAGCCTGCAGCTAAGAAGGCTAAGCCAGCTCCTAAGAAAATGGGTGGCGCAAAAAAGATGATGTACAAGTCTGGTGGATTTTTAGAAATGCCTGTATTTGATTTAGATAGAGACTAAATGCAACACACAATCTCACACATATATAATGATTACGTTACTAGAGATGATAGCGTGTCAAAAGAAACATTCGTAGATATATGTAGTGAGTTTAACATTATGATTATTGACTACATTCTAGATGGTAAAGAGTTTAATATGGGTAGTAACCTATCAACTCTTTCCATCGTAAGAATGGAGCGTGATCCTAGATCTCCTGCAATAGACTGGGGAGAATCTAATAAATATAAAGCTGAGCTTATTAAACAAGGGAAAGAGCTTTATAGTAAAGAAACCGGTCAAGGAGTCAAATGGCAACTTTACTACACTGACAAAGAGTATTTAAAATACTATTGGAGAAAAGGTAAATGTAAAGTTAAAAACAAATCTGTCTATAGGTTTGATGCTACTAGAGGTATTAAAGGAAACAAAGGAAAGCTTAAGCTAATAGATGAGTTAGATTATTTAAAATTTAAAAAGAACTAAGAGATGGCAAAAGATGCATGTTATCATAAAGTAAAAGCAAGATACTCAGTTTGGCCTTCAGCTTATGCAAGTGGTGCTTTAGCTAAGTGTCGTAAAGTTGGTGCTGCTAACTGGGGTAATAAAAGTAAAAAAGAAGACGGTGGATTAGCTCGTAGCATTATGTCGGATAGATATAGTATGGGCGGACTTAAAAAGAAAAAGTAATGGCTGTAAGAAGAACTGCTAAAGGATTAGCTCTTAAAAGATGGTTTAAAGAAAATTGGACTACTCCTTCGGGTAATAAAGACTACTCTAAAGGTGAAAATACTTTTAGGCCTACAAAAAAGATAAGTAAGAAAACACCAAAGACTTGGAGTGAACTTACAGATGCTGAAAAAGCTGCCGCTAAGAAAGAAAAGAATACTAAAGGTAGAGTTAGTAAGTATAAAGCTGGGGGAGCTTGGCAAAGAAAAGCTGGTAAAAATCCTAGTGGAGGTTTAAATGAAGCAGGTCGTAGATCTTATGAAAAAGAGAATCCAGGATCTGATTTAAAAGCACCTAGTAAAAAGAAAGGAAACAAAAGACGTTCTAGCTTTTGTAGTAGAATGTGTGGAATGAAGAAAAGGCTTACATCAGCTAAGACCGCTAGAGATCCACAATCAAGAATTAACAAATCGCTACGCGCATGGAACTGCGGTAGCTGTAGCAACTGGTAAAAATTATGGCAGTATATAAAAACATATCAAGTAAAATGATTATTAGAAAGGTTATGAGAGACCTTAAACCTAATAATGCAGATTGGATTGATGATAGTATTGAATGGATAGGAGAAGCTCTAGAGCACATAGGAGCATCATCTCAACTATGTCAGAAGCAATGCGTTATTGATATAAAAGATCACAAAGGGTGCTTGCCTGGAGATTTATATTTTATCAATCAAGTAGCCATAAGCTCTAGCGTTAATCCATCAACAAGTGATGAGCTAGACGCACTTACAAAACAAGTTAGAGAATTAAAAGCTAACATAGCAGAATATAATAGAACATTAGAGGAGGACGTAGCTAATAGTGCTACAATAACAACTACGGTTGTAGATAGGTATGATACTCAATACAAAGCAAACGTAGCAGAGCTTAGAGAATTGATTAGTAGGATAACAGTTTTAGAGGGAATTTATTTTAATACTAGTAATGGGGGTGCAGGCCTAGAGCCTTTAAGTTATAGTGCCAGCGCTTTCCATAAATCTATGCACTGTGAGAATTGCGTAAATGAGTTTGCAAACCATAAGGAGAGTTACATTGTAGATTGTGACTACATCAAAACATCATTTGCATCAGGTAAAGTATGTATTAGTTATACAGCTTTTCCAGTAGATGAAGATTGCTATCCTATGGTTCCAGATGACATAAGCTACAAAGAAGCTATGTTCTGGTATATATATAAGCAAATGTTATTGGGAGGATACGACAAGCCTAGCAATAGAATAGATTACAACTTTGCAGACGCTAAGTGGAAATACTATTGCACGCAGGCTAGAAATGCTGCAAACTATCCAGACATAGATAGATATGAATCTTACATGAATCAGTGGGTACGTTTAGTACCAGACATTAATCGTCACGCTGCATTTTTTGAAACACTTAACGATAGAGAAACACTTTATAGAAGCTAATGGCTAAATTTGTAAAAGGATTAAATAAAGACGCAGGAAAAGTAGATCAGCCTGAAGGATCATATAGATATGCTAAGAATGTATTATCTAATGAGACTGCTGGTGCAATATCTAATGAACCAGGCACTTCAACTAGAAGAGGAAGACTAGCAGCAGGTCAAAGAGCTATTGGTACTATAGAAACTACTACAGACCTTATAGTAATTTTTGCTGTAGATACAAATGGTAACTCTTCAATATATTTATACAATAGCAATACTGATACTATTTCTACTTTACTAAATACATCTCCAGGTGCTGCTCCTAATGGTAACGACTTTGACTTAAAGTTTAGTTTAGATTATCCCATTGAAGGTACTTATAAGATTGATCCAGATGAAAATTTAATTGTATACTGGACAGATAATAATAATCCTCCTAGAAGTTTAAATGTTACTAGGCAACAAACAAGTCCTGCTACTAGAATATATAATGTAAATCCTGCTACATCTCCTAATAAAAATTACATAGACAGACTTAACTTATTTCCGCATACCGGCCCAGTGCCTAGCATTACTTTTAGCGAGATTGCTGAGGGTGGAGCACTGAAGTCAGGTGTGTATTACTTGTTCTTAGCATATGTAGATGAAAACTTTACACAGACTAACTATGTATCATACTCACTTGGAGTACCTATTGTAGAAGATGTAGAATCTGTATTACCAATAGAGAGATATGACGGAGCTCCAGCTGACACTCAAACAGGTAAGTCTATTGTATGGACTGCTAGTAATCTTAATACTGATTATGAATACCTAAGACCTATAGTAGTAGCTAGAGTAGGAGGAGTAGAAAGAGCATATAGATTAAATGATTTAGACATAGCAGGAGCTACTAGTAGAACTATTATATTTTCATTACTAGAAGGCTATGAGGAGTCTTCAGTAGAAGAAGCTATTATAGATACTGTAGCATATGACACTGCAAAAACTATCACACAACTAGACGGTATATTATACTTAGGTAATCTAAAAGGAAGTAGAGATATAGGATACCAAAAGCATGCAAACTTTATTAAGCTAGAGACTGTAACAAGTAGGCTTGAGCCTTTTGATCCGTACGGAATATCTTCAGATAATCTTATGTATGGATACTTAGACGAGACCCCGCCCAATGAAGATAAAGAGCAAGGTTATAGAGGTATCAATAATCTAGCAAGTGTTTTAAATAAGAAAGGGTACATGCGTGATGAAGTATATGCATTCTATATTGCATTTATACTAAATGATGGCACTATGTCATACGCATACCACATACCGGGTAGAGCAGAACTCTCTAATGTAGATCAAAACTTGATTGCTAAAAAAGGATATAGTACAAATTTTGGCCCAGGACTTGTTAATGAAACGCAAGATGTTACAATAGGAGTAGATTCAGAGCTACATAAAATGACACAAGGAGCAGGTAAAGCATTTCATTTCTATGACTTTGCAAATGCTACTCCTTATAAAACAAACTTTTGGGAAAATAAAAATGAACTGTATCCTAACACAGATGACTATAAAGTATTTGATGGCATAACAGAAATTGCAGCAGATAGTCTTCAGGGCTCAAATGTTAGACATCACAGAATGCCTACCAATGCTACGGTTCCTGCAATAAGCCCAGAGTTTGACGAAGAGTTTGAAATAAATACTACTACAACATCAACAACTTACTATGTAGCTGTTGGAAATGGTCCCGGCAGCGGAGGTCAAAATCTTGGTAATGTTATAAATGGAGCTGATCCACAAGAAGTTCTAACTATGATGTCTGATGCGTTTACTTCAGAAATATATACTACTGCAGGTAATAATAACTCTTACAATGAGAACTTTGAGTATATTACAGGTGGAGGTGGTTTTGGTCCTACAAATGAGTGGGTATACGATGAAGATCCTCCAATAGACCAGGCTGGATATTTTATATGGACTAGAGGAGATAATGCACTTTCTAGTGATGGAGGAGGAACTGCTTCGGTAGATGATATTAATTCTGATGGAATAAGAATTGAACAGTTTGGAGATTATCCAAATAATAATCTAGATGCTATTGAATATGCACTATTTGTTTGGAAAACAACAATTAATGAAGTCACAACTTCAGGTAGTATTAGTAATAAGGTAGACGCGTTAGGTATTAAACTTAGCGATATAAAAATACCTAAACCTATTGCAAATAAAGTACAAGGTTTTAGAATATACTACGCAGAAAGAAATCACAACAACAGAAGAATACTTGGGCAGGATGTTATTAAAAGCATGCCTAATCTAAATG
>Ga0208645_1001624_pt1 | contig 19299 bp, 23 predicted proteins | sample VirMetDEL_Sep_01_FD_184519 | JGI IMG/M metagenome (GOLD analysis project Ga0208645, IMG submission 184519) | Aqueous microbial communities from the Delaware River and Bay under freshwater to marine salinity gradient to study organic matter... | ecosystem: Environmental > Aquatic > Marine >... | reverse complement strand
AATTTTTTTGAGCAACGAGCACTTAAAAATCAAATCGCAGAACGCAGTAGATTATTAAACCAAGAAAAAACTAAATTAGCAGAAGAAGAGAAACAAGAATTACAAAAGCATAATGAAGTTAAAAAGGAAGAGATGCAAGTTAGAGAAGATGCTGTTGCTGAATTATCTACTATTATGGAACGAGAACCGAGAACCCCCGAACAATTAACAAAAGCAAAAATGCTATATCCTAACAGGCGTAATTTTCCAAAAAGTGCTGAAAGCATACAGGCGTTAATTGATAAGGCAGGTGGAAAACCTAATTACCAAGAACCAACACAGGGTTCTCTCGCTCGTGAAGCACAAGCGGAATATGACCGCCGTAGAAGATTAAAAGAAGAGTATATTAAAACTGGTATTCCTCCAAGAGTTAGTGATGATTAATCTTCTTCTATAAATTTTAATTTATTGAAATTTTTATAATATGTATTATCTCGTTGATTGTAAAATAAGAAATTGTATTTTTCGTCAAATGTGTAATCCAATAAAGTTTTCAAATCTTTTCTATCCAAAGAAAATACATCTTCGGCAAAACTCTGGATTTCTATTATAGATTTTGGACGGAATACTATATAACAATCTATTAGAGAACGCAACGATTTAGGAAGCGAACGGAGTGTGAGTAGTGTGATTATGATATTTAGACGATAATGTCTGTGTTTAAATATCAACTTCTTTAATGCTTTTTCTATCTTCTTATCTTTCATTTCCTCACTCCAATCGTCCAGTATCAAACAACTCTCGCCATCTTCCTCTTTTACTGCTATTGCTTTTTCTGCTATTTCTTCCAACATAGGAACTGATAAATTAAAATATGTTCTCTCTTTACTATGGTCTTTAAAAGGGTGGTTTTCTTCACTTTCATACACTTCTTGTGGTGTGCTGTAATATACCTCTTCAAATACTCTTTTAAATACTTTGTCCTTTCCTCCTGCAGTCATTAAACTATTTGTAAAGGTGCTCTTCCCTGACCCCATAGACCCAGTTATCACATAGACTGCACACTTATCTATAAAAGGGGGTGGAACTCCTAATGATTTATCTATCGTCTGCTTCGTCTTCTTTATTTTTAACTCACTATGGTCTATTTCTTCTATTTTCATAATATTATATTATAATACGATATAATATTAATCACCATTATCACTACTGCTACTGCTCGGTAGTTCTTCGCTACTTTGTAATATTTCTATTCCTATATGTTCGCTGGTTCTCGGCATTTCAAATAAAGGGTCTTCGTATTTCCGTGTTAGAATATTTGCGTTCTCGGTTATTTTTCTAAACCGATTATACATCTCATCTAAACAATCTTTTCCTGTTTGTAATCTATGAATTCTATTAAGTGAGAGAACCTTATATATATCGGTTGCTAAAAAATAGTAATCTTTACTCGCTACTAAATCTATTTCCATATGTGCCTGTATTCCTAAATATTGTTCTATACTTCCTATGATTACTACCAGCAACGCCATCAAACAAGTTGCTCCTGAAATGTATTGTTGTGCTAAATACTTTTCAAGTCCCACACTCGCCACAGAATTCAAAGAACTGATTATAATTATCGGGATTTTGTAATACTTCAAGATACTCTTGTTCTGTAAATGATTTTTTTTGTGGCGTTTGTGTAGTTTGGTCGCATCTTGTCTTATTTTCTCCAATACGATTTCTTGGTCGTCGCTCCAATCCATTTACATTATCATTATGTTTTTTTGTTTTTAAATGTCGTGCCTTTATTGTATAACTATATTCCTGATTACATACATCACAAGTCCATCTCCATTTTGATATTTTATCATTCCAGTATTTCGTTTTTTCAGGGTATTTTTCTCTATATTTTGCTCGTGCTTTGTTTCTTATAACACGTCTTTCTTCGCTGGTTAAATATGCTCTTACGCTGTTTAAAGATGGTTTCAATTCATTCATATAGTATTGTTCCCGTTGTCTAATACTCGTTCTGTCTTCTGCTTTATTTTCTTCTAAACTTTCAAAAACCCAGTTGGAGAACCCCCCGTTTAATTTCATACAATTATATAATTTTATTGCGGGTTTTTCATCGTAATCCTTTTTGTGGAATTTTATACGTTTCTCTAAATCTATTGTTGAACCTATATAAATATCCTTTACGGAATTGTCCTTACAATAGCATTTATAAATAATGTAATTCATTATACATTATTTATACATTATTTTTTGGGATTTATTTGGATACATTAACAGACCCGTCCATCATATTGATTTCAAGAATGAGGTCGTGGACAGCAAACACATCGACATCCATAGAAAGATTGTTTGTATCACATTTAATCTCAAGGAAGGAATTAGAGTTTATGGTATCCATACCTGAGACGAGACCACGAACTTGCCCGTAACCTGTCTCTTCGAAGTCCAGTCCGAGAGCGTAAGCACCATTTCCAGCGTCAGCGCCCGAAGTTACACCATCACCATAGAGGTAATCGTCGTTGTTATAGACAACATCAAAATCAGGGGAGTGTTGAGCGTGGAAACATTTAACGAGTTCTTGGAAACCCTCGCCAGCGTAGGACGTAGTTCCATCACTCAAATTAATAGGAACAGACGGGTATTGACGACCCTCAATACGCCAAACATATTGTTGTATGTTAGGGAAGTAGCGTCCGCCAGTTGTGTTTTTACTCGCCTTTCCAGTTCCGTTAGCACCATCAGCATCGTTTCTACGGAATACTGCAAAGTAATTTTTAATGGAAGAGAAACGAGCGGGGACAAGAATGGTGTGATTACCAGCGGGGGCGGCGGTGCTGTTGAAATTTGAGCAACCTGACCCGTGGATTTTGAATACGCCCCCTGCCTCTTGCACGAGAGCAGAATAAACGGCGGGGTTGATATCTAAATAGTCACAATTCAAACTGATTTTATCCATAGTGTAAGCAGGACTTCCCGAAGAGTATTGAAGTGCCTCGTCGTTAGGACTGAGGGTCAATCTCAATCTGATCCCGTCCACTGCGGGACAGTATTGAGAGCACATAGTTCCAATAACAGCACTGTAAAGAGGGATAGAAACACGGATTTTGGTGGTAAGGTCTTTACCCGACTTTTTAGCATCTACAAGGGCAGTTCCAAGCGTAGCACCAGTGTCATCGTCAGTAGTTGGAACATTAGGAGCAAACTGGGCGTGTCCTGAAAGGATAGAACCGATGTTCTGCGCTCTGCTCTTATTTTGGTGGTCTTCAACTAAAGCGGCGAACACGTTGTAGCGGTCCAGTAATTCTACGGATTGATTACCAATTATGAGTTCTAAACCACGAATGAGCGAAGAAGCAGAACCATTACACAAAGTAGCAGCAGCAGAAGTTTTTAGGTCAAAGCAAAGGGACGAGTTCTGTCCATTCAAAAACACGGAATTTCCTGCAGGCAGTGCAAAATAGATGTCCTGGGTTCCTGAATTTCCAGTAATAGATTGAGTGTTCTCGGGTTGAACCGAAACAAGGCGGGATTTGGCAGAACCCATAGAGCGGAAACCAGTAAGGTCGAGATGAGGCGTAATCGCAGTATCCATTATATAATATACAATTATATAATAAATTAATACTCACAAACATCTATTTGAAAACTCACTAAAAATAAACTCGCTTCTGTAAATGTTTCCTGAACCAAATGTTCTAACTGAATTGTAAAATCACTTAATGGTAATTCATTCATTATAAATTGAGGTTGGTGTGTTATGTGAGAACTTCCTTTATTATTTGTCGTTGTTACATTACCGCCTAAAACACCTAATAGACAACGATTATTTCTAACTATACTATTTCCACTTACATCTAAAACATTACACTTTCCTGTTAATTCGGGAATTCCACTTAAAAAAACCACGTGGGGTTCTAAATCACTTGAATTCGCTGCGGTAAAAAACGATATTTGATTTACACTTAATTTTATTTTATTACTCGGGTCTTTCTTATAAACCCGTGTAAAGTTGAATTTTTGAGATGTTGAAGCACCCGAGCAAATAAAGGTCTGTTGATACGTGTCTAATACTTTAACCATTATATATTACATACATATAATAGTTTATCTGCGAAGAGCATTCAACTCTTTACCAGCACCATACGCTGCTGAACTTTGCCGTCTTGTTTCACTCAACGCCGCTCTTCCTGCTAAACCCGCCTGAATTACATTAGCGGTTCCACCCGCAGTATCGCCGCTTGCTATTTGTTTAGCACCACGAACTATTCCTTTACCTGCCTGTAATCCAGCACCAGCACTTCTTGCCCCAGCACTTACAGCACTCGAACCTCGTTTCGCTATTTCAACAGCAGGTAGGAATTCAGGAGCAACAGCACCTACCAAAGGTTCTACCATCGTTAAACCCTTCGCAATTCCACCAGCAACCTTTTCAACTGCAGGTAATGCTTTTTCACCAAATTCAACCGCAGTATGTAAAGCGTGTCCCGCTTTGTGTCCGAACCTTTTTAAAGCACCACCCGCTTTGTGCCCGAAACGTTTTATACTTTGAGATGCTTTCTTGAACCACGACATTATATATTAATTATTTCATTTTTTGTTTTTTTCTTGTTCTTGGTTCTCCTCCCGTATCCTATCCTTCAATTTATTTCCACGAACTGGTAAATATTGTAATGCCTTTCTAAATGTATTTACTAATGTATCTTCTAATACTAAATCATCTACCCTTATATAATCTACTCTTATTGTTAAGAAAAATTGATGGTCGCCATTCAAACTTAAAAACTCCCTTTCGTCATCGTGAAGACTTACATTCAATTGTGTTATACTCCTATTGTTGATTGTTGCTAAAAAAGGTTGATTATTAAAATATTGTAGCATCGTATTCGGTGGTGTTGTTATTGGTAATCTTATCATAGTTGAACCTCCTTGTCCGCTTTGGTATGTATCTATATTGTTCGTTGTTATATTGTTTATCCTTACTACAACTCCACTCGTGTATGTTAAATTTAATATTTCATCAAAACGATATGGTAATGAATGACTGCCTACCGAGAACCCTAACAAAATATCTGCGTGATTTGCTATATCGTCAAATGTTATACTTGATAGGGTTGTTGATGTTAGTTGATACTTGCTTAATATATCGTTAAATGTGAATGTCAAATCCTTTTCTCCCATTAGTCCATTCAATACTGGGGTTAATTGAGATACTCTATAATTTCCTTCGGGGATTGTATATACAACACTATCTATTGAGAACTTGTTATTTTTTTCATTTATTGTGTAAAATGATAATGGAATTGAAGCACTCTCTATTCCTAAAACCATCTTGTGCGGGTCTTCGGGGTGTAATAATAATGGTGGTGATATATCAAATACATAATTGCTGTTATTTATTTTGTGTGCTGATGGTGATGAACTATCTAAAAATATCTTATGACTTGAATGTGTTATACTCATATATACTAATATATGACTATATTTTATAATCTTCGTAATCTTGGCGGGGGTTGTATCGGTGTGGGTTCTCTATAATCATCTTCGTAAGTTACTCTTGGTGCTGGTTTCTTCTTACGAATTACACGGCGTTCAATAATTTCTTCGTCACTACTTTCTTCTTCTACTACTTCTATAATCTTCTTCTTCTTCTTCTTGGGTGCTTTTTTTACTGCTTGTTTTTCCTCTTGTGCTTGTTTTTCTAACTCCTTCATTAGTGCGGTTTCACTATTATAGGATTTTCGCTTCGCTCTCTTTGGTTTCTCTAAATCACTTCTTTCTTCTTCTACTGGGGGTTCAACGATGTTTTCAACTGGGGGTTCAACGATGTTTTCTTCGGGGGGTTCAACGATGTTTTCTTCAGGAGTTGGTTCTAAAGGTGGTGTCTGCCCGACTGCTTTTATATGCTTCTGTGTCTTCAAATGACGCTGGTAGTTCTTCTTCAAATTCGTTTGAAACTCACACGCTTCACAAGTATATTCAACCATTATACATTACTCGTAGATATTCTTTTTATTCTTTTCTTAATATTTTTTTACTAAAAAAGGAATAATTATAATATTATGGGGGTTGTGAATGATGATTGTTTATTTAACCCGCTCATTTCTCTTAACCCGCTCATTAACCCGCTCAACCCCATACTTTTTTTTCTCTCTCTTTTTATTCTATTTCCTTACCATTTACCCTCTTATATCTATTCTTATATAATAGAATAAATAACATAGAGCGGGTTGAGCGGGTTGAGCGGGTTAAAATGAAACCAGCATAGAAAAGTGATAGAAGGGGGGAATTCCCCCAAATAAGAATTTTATGAACGGAGTTCAAACCCCCCAAAAACCCGCTCAACCGAACAACCCGCTCATTACAATTGGGGATTATCATCATTCCCCAAAGAAATCCCCAAAACAACCCTCGTATCCTTATTAAAAGACCAACCCTTCATACGAGAATAACCAATTTGGACTTTCTCCATACCTTTCAATCTTAAATTCGCAAGACGACACGAAAATTGTAATTTATTACATTCGTATTTATAACCACTTCTGTCCGTCCATTTTTTCAACTCTATAAATAATTCATCAGTAGATTTTTCAAAATTATCCCCAGTCATATTATCTAATAAATAGTCAGTAAGGAACAATTTTAGTGGTGGAACAGCAACCGCCTTTAATTCCTTATGATACTCACTCTGTGGTAAATCCGCTTTAAGAATAGAACGGGCATCAGGTAAATTCTTAAAGAATTCATACATAGTCTTAATAGCATTAGTATCTCCAAGATACTCATAAAATTTATTAAAGTATTCTTTATTGCCTTTTAACTCATCGCTACACATAACAAAGAACTTACGCCTATCGTCTGCGGTAGTATTCATAGGTTCATTACCATATTCGTCAGGATTAGCAAATGCTATAAATTTATGATAAGACTTAATAGGAAATGCCGATTTACCCTTATCGTTAATATTAAGGGTAGGTTCAGTAATAAGTCCCTTGATTTTACCCTCACACCCCGCCATCTCTTTCTTATTAATCTCGTCTAAACATACGATATAAGCACCGAGCATTAGGTTATTAAATTTCCCCCAAACATATTGTGAGGGTTCTTGTGTAGATAAAATTTTAGAACCTCCCAACATAGCAGTAAATAATTGTAAAAGACTACCCTTACCCGAACCTTCTTTGGATACAAACACAGGCATAGGTAATTTAATAGAAGGATATTGAATACACATCGCAATCCATTTAATAAAGTAATCAAAACATTCTTCGTTGCGGTCGCATAAAATGTTAATATGGTTTAACATAAAATCCACAACACCATCATCAGGAATATATTTATTAACATTCTCCATAGCAAAAGGTCGCCAACAATTATAAATATCGTCAGGGCAGGTTAAGTCAGGGGGGTAAATACCAACATCTCTCTTACGATTAATACTGCCATCTTTCAACCATTCAGCAACGAAGGATTTATCACGATTTTCACCTTTTACAACAACATTAAACCTCAAATGTTCGTAAGAAGTAAGAAGGTGTTGTTTAGTCATATTAATATCCTTATCAGGTTCGCTCTTAAAGAAAGTTCCCAAATTAACGATTTTAGTGTGTGTCTTCTCAAATTCAGTTTTCATACTCTCATAAGTATATCCTTCTTCAAGTTCATCACACAACGGAATACCACCTTTCAACTGCTCGTCAAATGGTTTAACCGCCCAACCAATATCAAACCCAAATGTATCCTTAATACACTTCTCCATTTCCTTTGTAATAGTATCCAAGTCCCCAAATATATCACGGAACTTTTCAATTTCCGTCTTTAATAGCATAAACCCGTCTTGTGAAGGAACAATCGCATTCAAATCAAACCCAAAATGCTCTACAATAGATGATATACAGGTTTCTTGAAGCATACGCTCCACAGATTGCCCCCACAACCCCATAACAGAACGCTTCTTCTCGTTAATAGTTTTTCTCCTCCATCGCTCATCACCAATAAGCAAATCGTCAATCATATCAACATTATATTTATAGATTTTATCCATAACATTTACAATCTCTGTTTCCATACCAACAACAATATCCATATCACAATTTTCAGCGTTGTAAGTCTTCTTCCATTCATTATAAGTTCCACCAAAACACAAAGATAGAAATAATTTCTTCGCTTGTTCGTAAGATGATAATGTAGTCTCGGTTTCCTTATCGTATATAGGTTTAAGATTGTGATGCTTTGCGACATCATAACGGAATTTTTTAGGATTAGCACAATACTCAATAAAGTTCTTATTATGAATTCCATTCTGTAAGCAAACTTGGTTAAAGGCACTCGGTTGTGCGTTAATCATATCAAAATCCACATAATAGTCATTACAAAGTGAATGTCGTGTAGGACGATGAAATAAGGATAATGAGAGAGAACCTTCGGGTTGAACCCTACCCCATTTATGTCTCGCCATTTTATATTTAACCGCCACTCTATCACCTACCATATTCTCTCTGTATTTTCTAATTTGTTGTTGTTCGTGTTCGTAAGGGCAATTCTTAAATTTACCTTTTCGTAGTTTAACCCCCATCTTGTGATTTAAGAACCCGTTAATCATCTTTGGATTAACAACCTCGTAGCATTCAGCATCACAAAAGATGGATTTCTCAAAAGCGGTTCGGTCAAGGGCAAACAGAAATTTCATTCCTTTCTATATCAAGAGAAGTTATTTCTAAATCAATTCCGCAATTTATTAAATTCTATAACTTATTTTTGTAAAATCAATTTTTACAAAAATTATTTTGGGTCAAAATCATCAATCAGTATATTCCTAAATTCTTTACAAATCTTTTTATAAGCGTATCTTTTTCGTTCGCTCAATTTCGCAATTTCTCTATAACGTTCCCTGTTCTGCTCTCGCCAATTGTAAATGTGTGATTTATTCTGTGCGTAAGAAGGGGGCATATTGATATAGTATATATATAATATTTATATATTTTGATAATCAATTTTTTAAAAAGGTGTTTCAACTTTAAGTCTAATATCGTATTTCAAAAATGCCGTCCATATATCGGGGTCAATAACAACTGCTTTTTCCTCCCCTCCTTTTCCTTTAAAAAGTAATCCTCGAATACCATTAGGAACACATTTTTTAAATCCCCCCTTATTCATTCGTTTAGCACATTTAATAAGAGTTTTCAAATGTTCCAATTGTTCGTAAGTCATAGTTTTATTATCCGTAGGTGGTGTTGGTGGTAGGTTAAAACCCTCTGCTATGCTGTGTGAAGGTTCAACTGGTTTCTCCTCAACGATAATATTATCACTCATCTATATAGTATATATAGATGAAAAAAATGGTAAAATTTAACTTTAAAATGTGGTTGTATTCATTACCGCTCCCAATAGATGTATTACGTATAATAAAAGAGTTTGTAGGTGTTTTTCCTAAACCTGTGAAAATTCCTCGTGATTTTGAGTTCTTTACCTTTCGGTTAAAAAATAGGCATAGAAAATTAACCCTTTAATTCTTGTATTGTATTACGCTGGTATTCCTTCGCAAGTTTCCAAGCATACTCACTCGGTAAATTAGCGTGTATTAAAGTGTGATACATTCGCATCATTTTATTATAGACAAAATCCGCCTGACTTTGAGTTAGGTTCTCTTCTTTCATCAGTTGCTGTATGTGTTTTAACATATATATTATTTATACATTTTATTTGTGTTTTTATTTTAAGAATGCTTCAACGCCCTCCCAATCTTCTCCACCATATTCCCACCATATTCCGTCTTTTTTGTTTTTTTTCTTCCACCCCATACTTCCAAACTTTAACTCATCGCCTTTACGATATGCTAATAGACAATTTTGAAAGCAACTATTAAAGCGGGGTTCTCTTTTCTGCTTTACCATATTTTGCTTGAATGTTTCCATAGTCAAACCCACATTCTCCAAACATTTCATAAATAATTTAATCATTAATTTCTGTGTATTTTCATCTGCTTCTTTATAAATCATTTCACCCCTACACCCATTAACCTTTTTAATCCAACCATATTCTTTAAAATCTGTGTCTATAATCCGCCCGTGTCTAACAATCCAAAAGTGTCCGTCAATTGTAGGGAACATTATGCTGTGGTTGTAATAAAAAATAGGTTTTATTATTACAATTCAATTTTTACATTTTATTTGTAATTTGTGTTTTACGAGGCGATAATACGATGCGACACATAAATACAGCATACGTGCTCTTCACCTCCATACGTTCCGCTACTATAAAACATATCAATCGCACCGCTCTTCCTGATGTCCTCCATACGTTCAAGAGTTTTTCGGGACATACGCCCATTATAAGGATTAAAATCTTCCGCCCCTCTACGATGAGTATTATCATCGCTAACTTGGTAATCTTCATTCTTCTCCACTTCCTCATCAGTTAAAAGTCTAAATAATCCAGTTCTACGGGAGTGAGTAGTATCTAACTCCGCCCCACCCTCGCTGTAATCTATCTCTGTTCTAATTTGGATATACGTTACTTCCCATACCTTATAGGGGGGTTTAACATACTCCATAATCTCGTGTTTAACAATATCGTTTGGTAGATTGTTAATACTCATAATTGCTGTGATTATAATAAAAAATAGGTTTTATTATTACAATTCAATTTTTACATTTTTTTTGTAATTTTATAAAAATACAAAATTACAAATTAAATCGTTTCTTGAAATCATTAACGCTTTCAGTAAATGTTTTTTTATTCCACAAAATCCAGCGTGATAAACTCCCAGCATTATAGGGGGTCGTCCAATCTTCATTAACCCGATGTCTTGCTAAATACGCATCTTTTTTTTTAGTATCCTTATGGTCTATAAAGGTAGAACCACCCTTACTACCGAAGTGAATAGTTTTCTTACCATCAAAAACTGCTTTGTATCGTTTAGTAGTTTTATCACTCTTTGTAATAACTAACGGCATTTATTATAATACGAGAAATTAAGAAATTGCTAAACCACCTTGATAAAAAAATACCTTAATGACAATTTCACCAGCGTATCCATTAGGGTTCATAGAAGAAACATACAACCCCCAACTACGATCTGCTTGAATAATTTGAGGACTTGAAAAAACTGCAAATGTTGCGACATTTTCCTCCAGAGAAACATTAGCAGAACCCATAATATCGGTAGATCCAGTATCTAAATTAGCAATATTCGCTGTATCACCTCTTGCTCTAACTTGAAAAGTAAAAGCAGTTAAACTTTCGGTATCACTATCAGAAGAAACAGAAATGGCGTAAGGAATAATAGGCACAGGTGTTTTAACACCACGAACAGAATTGTATTGATTACTATCAAATGTGGGAGAGTGATGCAACCAACTCCCTTGAGACCAATTATTAGAAGAATTGGTGGGTTGTATGAATGAATGAACTTGACTAATTAACGGATAATCTCCGTGAGTTTTATAATAATAAGAAGATATAGTGCTTTCAACACCAACAACACCACCAACAACCAAATCATCATCAATACCAACATTACCATTAACAACTAATGCTTCTTGTGTATTAGTAGTTCCTATTCCTACATTACCATTAAAAATAACATTATCACTACCACGAACTATATAGAAAGCATCTACGGGGGTGTTTCCTGCCGTTCCAAAAATAAGGCGATTAGCATTACCATCATAACGGACACTTCCACCATAATAATTTGTTTCACTCGCATAACCTTCAGTTAAATATAAACCAGCAGTATTCGGGTTGTTCGTTTCTACTAATATATTTAAATTTGCCCCTGAATTTTTAAGATGTAATCTTTCATCAGGGGTTGATGTTCCAATACCTATATTACCATCAATAGATATATTACCCGACACATCCAAATCGTTATAACAATGTAAATTACCACCAGTATTACCCCCAACACTAACATCACTATTAGAGTGATAATTTAAGTATAATTTTCTTCCAAACGCCCCCAAAAGTCCCTCGCCATAAGTATCTATATGATGTGGTTCTCTACTTCTTCTAACTGATGTTCCAGTCAGTATAAACTCTTGGTTGTTATCATTAGCACTTGATACAATCTGTGTGTATTTACCATTTCCTGATATATCATCACCAATAGATAAATTTTTATTAATTTCCACATTTCCCACGCTTGTTATTTTCATACGTTTATAAGCATTATCTTCAGGGTGAGACGCTGGGTTTATGTTGCCTGTTTTAAAAATAATACCACCATCATTCGAGACAGAATTAGCAATATTAAGTGCGTTATTGTCCGTATATATAGAACTCCAAATCTTACCATTATCTTGTTTGAAATCTATATAGCACGTATCATTCTCATCATTATTATCAGTATCCGCTTCCAAAGTTAAAACACAATTTCCACTCGTCCCACTGCTAATATGTAAATTTGAAGAAGGGTCGTTAGTTCCTATGCCTACGTTATTTGAGAAAGTTTTTACACCACCAATATTTTGGTCGGTTGTTGTATCAACAAAAGTCGTAGAATTAGGAGGAAGCAAGTCATCTAATGTCTGTCCCTTATAGTAAATTACGTTGGAAGGATTGATCGTAAGATCTCCATTTATAGTTGTAGCACTAACATCTAACGTCCCATTTATAGTTGTAGCACCAGCACTTAACGTTCCATCTAACGTTAAATTCCCAGTCATCGTATCCCCACTCTTACTAACTTTTAACGCATCTCCATCAATACGGGCAGTTTCTTCATTATCAATATTCGTCTGTAAAGTTGTATCAGCACTCGCACGGGTAGATGCTTCACTATCAATATTTCCTTGTAAAGTATTGTCAGCAGTATCAACATATGATTTATTAGTTAAATGTGTATCGTCAGTCGGGTCAGAAGCAGAGATAATATTACCACTCCCCCTATTTATTCGCAGTGCCTCAACTCTTGGAGTATCATTTCCAGTATAATTGTTCTGTGTTCCAATCACAAAAAAATTATTATTAGGATCACCATTATATTCCATATAAGCACCTTGTATTCTATTCCTATTGATAAATCGTTCTGTTAAAAATATAGAAGATATACCTTCATAAGGCACGCTATTTTGATTACTATTGAGTAAAATATACGGGTCAAAATCCCCTGTATTAGAAGAGTGTTCTATGGTTAAATTCCCATCTTGTATAGTTAAATCCCCAGTCATCGTATCCCCACTCTTACTAACTTTTGTGGCAACATTCGTAAAAACTTCGTTTAATGATAAATCGTTATTTTCAATTTCATTTTGTAATTCAACCAAAGTATCATAACCTGAACCAGCATTACCAATAAGAGCATTAATAGCAGTAGTTATAAGAGTTCCAACTTGTGTAGCAGTCTGTAAAGTAGAAATAGTTTTAGAACCAAAAATAGCATCACCATCTGCTTGTATAGTAAAATTCTCACCTGAAACACTTTTGAGATTACTAATAGAAGCATTTGAACCCGAAGCAGTTTTAAAATTGAGAGTATCTAAACCTTCAATAGAAGAACCTGAAAAGGATAATACATTAACACCTGTGATATTATTACCATTAAGATTTATATTACCATTCACATTAACAGCACTATTACCAGTAATATTAATAGTATCACCTGAAATAGTAGTAATAATACTATAAATATCAGTAAAAGCAGGTGTAATTTGTGTGTCCCCAGTTCCGTATCCAGTAGCAGAAGTAAAACCATTAGCAGATATAACATCAGCAGTAATATCAGTAGAACTAATATCAGTAGCAGTAATTTCATTAGCATCAATTAATCCCGACGAAGTAATATTATAAATCCCTGCTTCGTTTGTTTGTAAAAGTGGAAGAGGAAACGCACTATCAACCAAATTAATCTGTCTGCTCTGTTCTAATGCTTCAATTGCGATTGCTTGTTCTACATTAGTAGCGTTTGCGGTAGCAGCAGCAGCAACACCCGCCAAAGCAGTCGTATATGCAGAATATGCTAATGTTGCGACAGTTGCGAGTGATACAACCGTTCCTGCTCCAAAAATAGCATCAAAGACACTAATACCAGTATCGGGGTCAGTAACATTAATATTATCTAACTCGTTCTGTAAATTTTGTAGTGTATTTTCAACATCAGTAATACGACTATCATTTAACGAAATATCAGCAATATTAACCTGAACCAATCCTGAAATGTCTTCAATATTAGAAATGTTAATCGCAACATTTCCAGATAAATCCACAACAACATTTTGAAGTGCGTAATGATTGCTTGATAAATCATAATGAGAACTGGAAATATCAGCAATATCAGCAGATAAATCTTGTATAGTGGCGTTCTGTAATACATAAAAATTAGTAGATAAATCCACGACGACTTCCTGTAACGCATAATGATTACTGGATAAATCAGTAAGAGTATTTGAAATATTAATAATATTTGCTCCGTGTTCAGTTGTATAAAAATTAGTAGATAAATCCGTAACCACATCATTAAGTGCGTAATGATTACTGGTTAAATTCGAAAATGACGAGATTAAATTAGGTATAGTAGTTCCGTTTATTGTGTTTATTTGATTAATAGCAGTTGTTGAGTTTGATAATGCTAATGTTGTATTTGTATCTAATGCCGACATACTAATTTCACTTTCACTACCAGCGTTGGCAATTACGTCCCCAACACATTTAAGGGTAGTTTGCCCTCTATCCGCCCAAAGCAGTTTAACATCAGCATAATTATTGATCGTCCCTATTTCAAGGTCATTAACAACCCCGTCGTATGCTATATAACTCCCGTATTGCCTTGAACTGCCTTCACCACTTAAAAGTAATTTCGGGCGACTATTTTGACCCTTGTGAATAGTAATATCTTCTGTAAAAGTTTTATCACCCGCTATGGATTGGTCGCCACTTAATTTAACAACCTGTGTATCAAGTGTATCAAGAGAACCTGAAATGTCCTGAACCTGTATATCAAGTGTATTAAGAGAAGAAGATACATCGTTAATTAATAAGGTGTTATTATTAATAAGTGATTGATTATCAGATGTAGTATTTGCTAAATTAAGTAATGTATCGTTAATATCGTCAATATTATCACCCCCAGTTAAAGACAGAGAATTAGTGTTTGTTCCGTAATCCATTTTTATATATATAGTATGTATATATAAATGAGTGCTTTTTCACCATTAGGGCAGAGAGGTTTTAATCCAATAACAACACCACTACCTCACAGCGAACAGACTAATCGTCGTGAGTTTGAACCATTAAGAGGAGAAGTTCGTATAGCGAGAAATATTCCAGTATCTGATAAAACACATTTCCGACCAATAGTAAAGACACATAATAGTAATGCAAGTCCTGATATATTTGAACCACCAGCAACACGTAGAAAATTAAACAAAGATGTTTCATTTCCAGATTTTTAAAATCTAATAATATACAAATGGTAGAGAAGAAGGATATATTATTAGCGTGTGGATTAGGAGGTTTAGTATATACGTTTTATGAATTCATAACACCAAAAATAGTTTCCAAAGAAGTAAAGGAGAACATAGATAAAACATTAGATAGTTATGTATTAATAACAGGATTACAAAATTTATCAAAAGTATTTAACCAACAGGAAGAAGAATTATAATTATATATATATATAATGGGTGGCGGTGTTTCAAGACCATTAGGAAACTCTCACGGCAATCACGCACAACTACATCGTGAGTTAGTAGCACAAGCATTATTGCGTAGAGAAGATTTACAGGATATGTCGGCAAGAGGAGCAAGATATAACACTGAATTGAGAAAATTAGCACAACGTGCAGTAAGAGAGGTAGAAAGAGAAGGAGAAGACGACGAGCAGGTTGCTATGTATAGCGAAGATACAAGAGCACAGATGAGAAACGCAGAGAGGAATAGTCAATATTTCGAAAGAAACAAAATGGCGAAAGAAGATAAAAAAGGAAAACGAAAAGGTGGAAGAAGAAGAGATTAATAAAATAAATCCTAAATAAATCTAAAAAGAACAAAAATATTACATTATTATGAGATTTACGATAAAAAACCTCATAATATACTCTTTTTATGGTCTTTTTATACCTTTTTTGAGGGTTATAATATAGAAACCCGCGGGTTTCTATATTATAACCCGTTCTAAACGCTCAAAAAGACCTTTTATTATGAGTTTTTTATCATAAATCTCATAATAATCCTTGTAAATATGTTTTTTTTAGTCCTTTTTAGATTTATTTAGGATTTTTTTTATTAATCATTCTTAATATAGTTCTTCTGTTCCGACAAAGTGTGCGCCATCATCTCTGCATCCCGTTTCATCTCGTCCAAATTATCACCATATTTCCCAGTCAAATAAATATGTCTTAACATACTCACACTTATCTTCTTACCAAACAGAATATTTAAATGGTTTCCTATCCAAGCGATTGATGTAGGCGGATTTCCCATACTCATACGAAGTAATTTTTCACCCTTCTTAATATCATAAAACTCAATATGTCTTTCCAACACACTCTTCAAATCATCAGGAACTTTAATCCTATCTTGTCCGCCGTGCTTCGCCGTCTTGTAATTATTAAATACGAACTCATTTTTTTCCCTATCATAATAATTCTTCTGCTTATCATCGTCAGCATCATCTACATACATCTCAAAATAATCTAATGTCCTACGGGGCGGTATTAATACATATAACGCCAATAGCATTACTCGTGCTACTTTTTCACGGGCATTTTTATCTCTCATTATTTCCTTCTTCGTATCTTCGTCCAATAACCCATCTACATAACGATTTAATTTCTCATAGCGTTTTAATACATCTTCCCAGTCAATCCAATTTTCTTCTTGTCTTTCTGTCTTCGTGTTTGAATTTTCATAAGTCCTTGCTTCATTCATCGCATCTTTCATCATCTTACCATAATAATTAAGCAAAGTCTTCGGTGTGTTTTTATTTGCGTTTAACACTCCCATTATAGCGGATAATGTATTTTTTCGTGTTGATGGATTTTTAATACCATCTAATTTTTCTGTTATTTCATCTTTCTTTTTTAAGAAAGCAATACTTTTAAAATCCTTTCCGTCATTTAGTTTTCTCACTTTTCCTAAATATAAATTTGCGGAATTTTCGCTTTTTCCGCTTTCCTTCATAGCATCTGCTATTTTTACCATAAAAGCATTAACCATATTATAGTATGTAATTAGATTTTTTTTAAGTATTTTTTAAAATCAATTTTTACATTTATTAAATCTAATTTCACAATTACTGCCTTTTTTCATAGATACATATTCAGGGTATTTCACACATAATATTTTCGCCATTACTTCATTTATTTTTTTACGAGGTTCTCCATTTCCACAACCACCCTTACTATGTTTTTGTTGTTTTACACAGATGTTATTATACCTTGTTATACAACCATCTCGTTCATACATTTTTATACACATTTCGTAATCTTCCTTTTCTGCCAGTTCAGGGTAATACTTTGTATCGTGATGATTTATTATTCCGTAAAAACAACCAGCACAAAATCTTAAATCGGTAGTTAGGTTCTCTTTTAGTGAGAACCAACTATCATTTTCATCTACTTCTTTCGGTTTCATAAAAAATGGATTGGATACTGGATACACTCCCCACATTTTACTTTTATTTAGTCTATAAAATGATTGCCTTATTAATTGATGTAGGTTCTCCACTTTACTCAAAGTTTCATTATCTTTTGCTTGAAACACACCAGTTATATCATCATCTATAAATACCAGTTCTGTCCTTTCATTAAAATAATCCATTATAAAACGCCGTTGCTTACATATTCCTAATTCTCCTACCACTATCTTCTTATAGAGTTCCTTCGGCACTCGTTCCCTATATAATTTCTTTTCTTCTTTGTTTGCTACGAATATATAAATACACGATTTTGGAACTCTCCCTTCTTGTAAGGTTCTCAAAGTCTTTTCTGTTATTATATCACTTCTGTTATAACTCGGTATTGCTACTCGGTATTTTGCTATATAATCTGTGAGTTGTTTCGGTGTTAAATCTATTGTGTAATATACTAATGAATATCGTGTTCCTTCCAAATCGTCAGTATTCCAGTGTTCCTTTTCCTTACCATCAAAATATACTGGGTTCTCTCTTGTTTCCAAATGTTCTCCCTCTACCATTAATTTACAACCTTTATAATTTCCAAACGATACTATCATACTAATACCAGTATTTCCTTTATCCTTATGTGGCGGACATACCACATTTTTATTTACGTGTATGTTTGTAAATTCAAAATTACAATACTTATTTCCATACTCTACTAATGCTTCAAATACATCAGGGTAATTAATACTTGGTGTTGTTAAACCTACTGCTTCGTATTCTATATTTCTCATACCAAATGTTAATTTTTCGTGAGTATTAAACCCTCGTGAATATTGACCTCCTTTTTCTTTCAAATTCCATTTTAATTCAGGGTTCTCCAATAAGTCAAATAATTTCTTGTATTCAGGTTTCATTATATATTAGTATATACAAAAAATATTATCCTAATATATAATGACGAAACATAAAGGTTCTAAAATCCACAAACAACAACAAGTTCAATCTGTTAGACAATCAGTTCATATTCATTTAGACACACGCAAGAAACAAAGACGAAGAAAGAAGGCACGGGCGTTTAGACCTGTTGCTATGCCTCCCCCAGTTATGCGTGTTGTTAGTAATCATATTGTATTACCTGAAAATGCTGGTATTCCACCTCAAAATTTTTTCGAGCAACGAGCACTTAAAAATCAAATCGCAGAACGCAGTAGATTATTAAACCAAGAAAAAACTAAATTAGCAGAAGAAGAGAAACAAGAATTACAAAAGCATAATGAAGTTAAGAAGGAAGAAATGCAAGTTAGAGAAGATGCTGTTGCTGAATTATCTACTATTATGGAACGAGAACCGAGAACCCCCGAACAATTACAAAAAGCAAAAATGCTATATCCTAACAGGCGTAATTTTCCAAAAAGTGCTGAAAGCATACAGGCGTTAATTGATAAGGCAGGTGGAAAACCTAATTACCAAGAACCAACACAGGGTTCTCTCGCTCGTGAAGCACAAGCGGAATATGAACGCCGTAGAAGAAGATTAAAAGAAGAGTATATTAAAACTGGTATTCCTCCAAGAGTTAGTGATGATTAATCTTCTTCTATAAATTTTAATTTATTGAAATTTTTATAATACGTATTATCTCGTTGATTGTAAAATAAGAAATTGTATTTTTCGTCAAATGTGTAATCCAATAAAGTTTTCAAATCTTTTCTATCCAAAGAAAATACATCTTCTGCAAAACTCTGTATTTCTATTATAGATTT
>Ga0208645_1001622_pt1 | contig 19309 bp, 18 predicted proteins | sample VirMetDEL_Sep_01_FD_184519 | JGI IMG/M metagenome (GOLD analysis project Ga0208645, IMG submission 184519) | Aqueous microbial communities from the Delaware River and Bay under freshwater to marine salinity gradient to study organic matter... | ecosystem: Environmental > Aquatic > Marine >... | reverse complement strand
TTCATTACAACACTTCTTCTCATACTTCCAATCAGCTTTAAATGGTCGGTAAGATCTAAACCTTGGCATAATAGTTTCTGTTTTCATGCTGCTAGTTTTCTTTTCTTTGCTTCTTGTTTTACTAAATGTGTAATTTGCATACCTGCCGAACGGTCATCTTGCTCGGCAAGTTTCAGTAATAATTTGTACGTATCAACGGCCACTGCCACCGACTTGAACTTTTTGATATTCATTTTCATCCTCTGGTTTATCATCGTACTTGTGATTCAACAACTCAACGTCACCAAGGTCAATTGTTGGTTGACTTGATGAGTGGGCCGCGGTCGGTGTAAAGCGTCTCCCGCAATTACGAGCAAGCTTCGTCCATGTTTCCGCATATTCTTGATAGTGCTTCATCATTGGTTCATCACCAATCATTCGTGAATCATTAGCACGCATTAAATTTATTTTAGCTCTAGCTAGTCTAGTGCCAAGTCTGAAGCCTTCTTTAAAACAAGCTTCATAATCTTCTTTTAATATAGTCATATCTTTCTCCTTCATTAAGTGAGTAGGGGGATTCTTTGACTACCCCCAACCTTTTCGCGACAAGTCAAACTGTCCTAGCTTAACTACTACTTCAGTACCAACCCTCACACCCTCAGTCATTCGACCATACCTTGTGAGAATCGTGCCTTACTACCTTGTTACAGTTGTTCAGCCATACTCAGAAGATGTTGCACCATCTTCATTTAATATCGCATTTAATCTAATTTAATGGGACAGTCAAGAACTATTTTCAACAAACATACTGGATTCAAGGCACCATGTTTGTACGTATATAGGTTCAATACCTACCTCAGCAGCTCTTTGATACACATTGTTTTCCACAATAACACGGCGGTTTTCACAGATGTCTTGATTAAAATATAATTCTGCTTGATGCTTAACAGACGACATACCAGGAACAGAGAACATCGAAATTAATAACCAAATCTTAATCACCTGCATCGCCCCAGTTGTCACCGCATTCAACGTCGACTTTACTAGGGACGGCTAATTCAACACAGTTTTCCATAATGTCTTTAATCTTATCCTTATCTGCATCACTTGCAACAGAAAAGTCTAACTCATCATGAACTTGTATATGTGCTAAATATCCTTCTTTGTGTAATTCTAACATGGCTTTCTTTGTTTGATCAGCAGCAGAGCCTTGTATTAATCTATTAAGTGCTTTGTAGGTCCATGCACGTTTGATCATACTTTCGCCGTATTGTTGCTGGGCCTCGGTCAGTGGTAGGGCTTTCTGGCCCCATTCATTCGTTGGCTCCCATAAATCAAAACGGCAACGCCTACCCTCCAACGTAGACAAATAACCTTTCTTACCTGCTTTGTTCATGGTATCATTCATCAATTGCTTAACAAAAGGAACGCGTTCATTGTACGCCGCTAATAGGTCACTAGCTGTCTCTAAATTAACACCAAGCTGTGACATGAGTTTACCCTTACCCATACCGTAAAATAGCCCTAAATTGATCGTTTTAGCCTGTTTACGAGGTATATCAGCCATCTTTGATACCATTTTATGAAAGTCCGTTGTTGGATCTTCTTGATACGATTCAACAAACTTACCAGCTCCTGTAAAATGACGGAGACTAGCATAGTGTACCACGAGCCGTGGTTCTTGTTGCGAGTAATCAAAGATACCCCACTCACAATCTTTTTCAGGAATAAAGATACTTCTGATCAGTGGGCCGAGAATCGCGTGCCGTGCAGGAATTTGCTGTAAATTAGGATTCGAGTAACTAAATCTCCCTGTTACCGTTCCTCCTTGATCCGAACGCATTTGGTGGATCTCAGCGTGAATCCTCCCTCGGTACGAATGCTTGGTAATGCTTTCGATGAAAGTGGTTCGTGCTTTGTTAATCTCTCTTGCTTCGACAACCATCTTGGCAAGCGGACTATCGTGCGTTGCCAAAAAGTTTTTATCAAACTTTGGTTGACCTGTCGGTGTGCGGTCGTACTTGATGTTAAGCGCATCAAAAGCTTTTGATACAGAGGCAGCAGCCCATACTTCCACATCTTGGTTCGTAAGTTTCTTAATAGAGCGAAGAATTTTATTTTCTTTTTCTTGTAGATCATTTTTGATGGCCTCCGCTTTTTCTAAATCAACACGTACCCCGCGTTGTTTCATCTCAAATAAAACAGGAAACAGATCTGTTTCCAATTCAAAAATATTAATTAAGTTTTGTTTTTGTATTTCCGTGCGTAAATGATGCCATAACTTTAATGTTACAGCAGCATCTTGCTCTGCGTATTCTCCTACGTGTGAGGCTGGAAGCTTCCATAGCTCTCCTTTCGGATCTAGACCCCACATTTTGGCAGCTTCGTAGAGTTGGGTTTCCGATTTCGACTCTTGTAGATAGTCTTTACTTAATGAGTTTAGATCGAAACGAAACCTATTCTCATCTACTAAAGGTGCCGCAATAAGAGTATCAATTATTTTACCTTTGATGTCAACACCCATCGCTTTTAACCAGCCTACATCATAGAAAGCATTGTGAAATATATAATTTTTATCTTCATACGAGCATTGTTTTTTAATCCAACGCGTAACAATTTCTTTGTCCATGTTTGGCGGTGTGTCGTGAGCAATGGGGTAGTAACCACACCACCCTTCGACGGCGACGGCGATGCCCACAACTTCACCATGTTTACGAATATAACCTGGACCTGTATCTTTGATACCAGGATCGCGTGTCTCTAAGTCAATAGCTATCTCGTCGTAACCAGATAGGTCAGGAAAATGATCAGGCATCACCCATTCACTGGGCATGCGGTGTACTTTAGGAAACCAATTAGGTTGTTCTTTCATCTATTTCTCCTGCGATGGCCGCATAAGCTGCAAGATCGACGTAACTATCTTTTTTATGCGCGTGTTTTAATCTGGCAATTTTTACCAACCCCATACAAATAGCAACATCATGCGGTGTAATTTCTTTATCAAGATACGCACTCCATAAGTTTGCAATGTTTTGATGGTTCGTTAGTTTATCACCGTAGTCTTCTTGACGATCACCGCCAACAAGAGTTTTAGCTTCTTCTAATATTTTCTGACATATCATATGTATTACCTTGTTGTATAAATATTGATTCAAATTCAAACTGACCTTCTGTTCGGTGAACCACGACTAATTGTTCTTTAGCCCTTGTTGCCCCCACATAAAAAACGCGTGTTTCATCATCCATTCCTTGTCGTGAATCTTTCATCGAACTATACGGACCGTATGATAAATCCGTTAACAACATCACATTATCTCTTTCGCCACCTTTACTTGCGTGTATGGTAGATACTTCGATACGCGGTGTATCATCTAGTTTATTTCCTTCGCGCATAATCGCTCTGAGATAATTTATTCTCTTTCTAAATCCTTTCGCATTTAATACATCATACCATTTCATGTCACGTACGTCCACGTCTTTAATTTTTTCACGAAGTCCAAACTCTTTGATGAGTGTTTCTAAAGAATAAATACCACTTAGTTCGCCTTTAAATGTACCATAATTTCTTTTGATACGTGTGCTATCCATAAATTGATATAACGTATCACATTGTTGTCCTGAAACTTTGTGTCCTTTTTGTAAACGTGTCCACGCTTTGATAGCTTCAATATATTTTAAATTAATAACAGATTGACCATAGCGTTTATATAACCAACCATACATCTCTAATGACTCACATACTTGCTTTACAATTTCATGTGTTCGACATAAAATTAACCACTCTCCTTCTTGCAATCCTTTGTTTAAAGGTCTGATATTTAAGAACTTTACCTCTCCTTCTTCTTCGCGTGGATTGTATGTTTTATCAATTCTTTTTGAAATTCGCTGTGCTAATTTTGTGGCAATAATGTGCACACTCTTTGGTATACGATATGATTGTTTTAACGGAATAACATTATTGGTAGGATCCATCGCCATATCAATAAAGTGTTCAATGTCTGCACCAGCCCAACGAAAGATTGCTTGATCATCATCACCAGCAACATATGTTTCAATTGGTTGTGCTACTTCTTCTATCATACTTATTACTTTCCATTGATGAGCGGATAGATCTTGTGCTTCGTCAACAAATAAATATTTTAATTGTGGTGGATTTCTTTTTTCTAAAAAACGGTTAAAATAATCAACGTATTCTAATTTTTGTCTATCACGTTTAAAGTTTTTTAAATCTAAATCCATTTGTTCAATCGTGTTCCGTGCGCCGTAGTCATTGAGCTTTACTGTTTGAAACACGCGTCGTAGTCTATCTTCTTTATTAGGATATTTTGCGTATGCTAAATTAATGATGTCTTGATATTCACTCTTTGCTGTCGGCATGGATATATCAACACCATTACCTTTTTTCATTTTATTAACAAAGAGACGACCCGTGATCCGTGAAAGTTCTTCATAGTCCTGTTCATCCATGATGTCCGTTCCCTGCAGCTGTAGACGCTTGTAGGCAAGCGAGTGCAACGTACAAAAGTATGGATACATTTTCTTTAATTCATCTTCACTCCACTTAATAGTATTAACTCTATCACGTATTTCTTCTGCCGCTTTTACCGTAAAACTAAAGTATCCAATTTCATCAGGACGACAGTGACCTTCGTTAATTAATCTATCTACTTTCTTTTTTAGAAAGGTTGTTTTACCTGTGCCAGGAGGGCCTATAACTATATTTCTACGCATCTTCATCCTCTTTCATTTCCCTTTCATGTCTTTCACGTAATTTGTCTTTGATTAAAGCTCTGTTTCCTTTATTAACATTTTCACTCGATGTGTTTTCTTTATAAGAAGCCCATTCTAAATTACTTATTCTAAAATCATGGTTTTGATTGTTTTTATGGTTTATTAATTTTTTTACAGAGGGGTTGTCATTTACAATAAAAGCACAGCCAACTAACCTATGAATTAAATGATAGTATGTTTTTTTTGTGACAGAACAAGAAAATCCAAAATGAACATATTCATCTTTTCTAATATGCGGCTGAAGAAATTTTTTTGATAAATTACTATACAAAGAAGGAAAAACATTTCCGTAAAGATAAAGTGCAGGGTGTGTATATCCTGTTCTATAAAGAAAATAATCGCCTCTTTGAATTTGATTTAATAAAGGATAACACTGTCTTGCAGGATCATATATATCAACAACGTCAATCTTATCAATATTGTAATATTCACTAAACGTTTCATTTTTAAATAATTCTAACTGCATATTAATATGGATCCTCTTCCGTAAAGTCTTTTTCTTTTAATTTATATTCTGTCTCAATTATATTAGATGGTATCTTCCATACATGCTCTGACTTTGTGCCAACACGAAGCTTTGCAGAATTACCACTAAACTCAGAAAATACTTTAAACATGTGCGAATCAGACATTTTATTAAATCGCTTTGTCTTTAAAAAATCTCTAAATGATTGAGGTTTAAAGAATAAATAATCTTTATGTTCGTACACCATACCTGTGAGAACATCTTGTCTATCTTTTGCACCACCATTATTCTCTAAGAATATTTTTAATTGATCTAAGAATTGACCTTTTGCTGTAACTTCGCCAGGTAAATGTATGTAATCACCTTCACCCATGTTCTTTAATAAACCATCAACAATATCTGCCCATATTGCAGGGGCGATGGGCCGCGGGCTTTCATTCGCTTGCGCTATACATTGTTTTCTATACTCACCGTGATTGGCTAATTGATCAAGTGATAAGATAATAACTTTACCGTTATGTGTCACTTCATACATCGGATTATCAGACACCCACTTTTTTAAACTGGTAATGTCATTCGACGCAGAATTACCAATACCGAACTTCTGTGATTGACATTTAATCTTTTCACACACGGATTTAAACGTTGGTTCTTCACACCGATAAAAATATTTTTTATCTTCTACTTGTTTAAATATTGTTAGCACCTCTCTACTTGGTAAAGGTGGATTAAAATATTTTGTATTATACTGATCTAATTTTTGTTCTAATTGATCAGGAAAACGTTGTCGTAAATAAATACCTAATTGAAATAAACATTGATTGCGTGAGCCTTCAGCAAAGCCTTGTGATGCCAAGGTAATGAGACACGGAGGAGCGCCTTTGAAATCATCATTTGATTTTTCGGTAACAGGTTTGTCGATAATAACCATGCTGAGATTCGATACGACTTTACTTTCATAATGCGTTATAAACATACCCAATTCAATCAATGCATTACCTTCATCATCTAACGCATATCTTGTCGGATACTCTGGGTGGTTATACGGCAAGTTTAAAAAGTTACCTGTACCTTTTGAGTTCAGTTCAATTTGTTTTGGAAATATCTCACTCTCACCGTAGCCTAACCATGCAGCTATCTCTGTTAGTTTTATTTGCATATCTCTTGCAGTGCATGGCTCATCTACAAATAAAAATACATGAGCACCGCCGCTTTTTGATTTACATACAACCAACGGCAATTTCTTATCAAGTATTTGGGTGATTAATTTTTTATGATCGAATCCATCGTAGGTATCTATGTCTATAGCGCCCCATCGACACGTGTTATCGTCTCTAATTGGTATAATACCAAGGGATGGTTCTTTACCATCTAAGTGATTATTCCATTGTAATTCTGTAAGTTCTTGTTTTTCTATCCAAGATTTGGCTTCTATCTTGCCATTTTGATTTTTAGATCGGCTTTCAGTTTGACCGTACGCTCTGGTTAGCCCAGAAAATATTTCAATAAATTTTTGTCTCTCTTCCATAATTTCTCATTCATAGTTGAGGGAGCAGTATTTTTTTGTAGGAGGAAAAATGATGCTCCCTCGGTGTTAACTAAGTGTCTAGTACGCGTCGGAAGCCGCGTTGTCAACACTTTCGTCTTCGTGCTTAACTTTTATCTCACCAGCATCAACAGACGCGGAGAAAGCCTTTGCTTGTGAATACAAGTCAGCATCTTCGATTGGACCGACTCTAGAGACGTCCCAACCAAACCATTCACCCAAATCATTCGATTCTGCAATCGTTTTCAAAGAATAAATGTGAGAGTATGAAGGTGGTGTAAATAACCCCTTCGAACCTTTTAACTTTAACCCAAGCATCAAAGAGTTCCATCTTTTCGATTTCTTTCTTTGCGTGCTTTTCATCGCAATAAGAGCTTGTGACCAAACTCCATTATCACTTTTGACTAAACAAAAATGATTAGCCGTATCTTCGATATAATTGCCATTACTCAATCTATCTTTACGTTGATCATCTCGTTGAGTTTTTGACAGTATGTCACTGTCACCAGAATAGATATTGACAGGAGCACCAGTGCCCTTGCCTCTATCTTGCCATTCAATATATTGACGTTGGTAAGAGCATGGAATAACATCCACACCTTTTGTTCCGTCAAATATTTCTTTTGTTAGCGTATTGTAGATCATTCCACTTTCCGCTCCCTCAATGTATTGAGGATCTCTCTTCTTAATCTGTGGTGACGTATCACTTAGAATACGAAGAAAAGGAATTGCAAGATCATCCATGCCTAGTTGCCCTAGCCCTTGATTAGCGTCTGCTTCAAACATGCTAGGATCAAATGCAACAACGTTTCCTGCTTCTTTAGTCTTTACAGCGTTTGCCATATTTACTCCTTATTTTTTCTTGGTTATTTTTGTCTTCTGTCCGATAAACAAACTAAACGTATTGTCTGGGACAGATTTTCCTTCTTCGTGCCACTTTTTAATAGTGGCTTTCAGTGTCGAAGGATGCACTGAAACTTTTACTTCAGGAATGAGGCCCATGTTTTTTATCTCTTCTTCAAGATGTTTAGCCATGTTGCCTTCTCCCTTACCGAAACTTATACCCACTTGGTTTTTAATTATATCTCCCAAGCCGTTGTCTTCTAACCATTCATAACAAGCCTTAGATTTCTCAGCATCTTTAGGTATAGATACATAAATATCCTCTACCACATCTACTTTAGAACCGTCCATCATAGTAGTGGATGTCATTCCTAATTCTTGCATTTTACCTGGTATAACCTCACCAGATAATTTTCTGTGTTGTTCTTTTAAATCTTTTAATGCTGCTTCTGTATCCTCAATCTCGGACTCCATCTGTAACTGCTTACGAAGCAATTCTGCAACAGATTCTAATCCTGTTTGATCAATATTAGCAACATCTTCTTCAAAGTTTATCTTGCTCATCTATTTCGCCTTTCTCGTTCAAGTTAACACTTACAGGATAATAGCGCTGTGCTTTCTTATCCCACTTTAAAATATTGAATTTACCTCTGTTCATTTCAGCGGCAACACAACAAGCAATACCCATCGCTGCAGGATCACCCATCATCAATAAATAATCATCATCACTAAAATCTTTTAATTTTCTTTTTAACTTACGTATGGCAGGTTGTGGACTAAACATAATTTGTTGACCACTCTCAAACAATACCACAATTTCGCCATAATCAGCGGCACTTAACACACTGATGTAAGGATTTTCTTGTACTAAAAATACAGTAGGTTTGCCTTCTGTTTTTTCTTTTTTATATATTTCACTCATACTTTCTGTCCTACGTCTTTACACTTGTATTTTTATAATGCAAGTAGTATATACCATTCTTAGAAAGAAATAAATGGATTATTATGGAATACAGATTTAAAACAAAACCTTTTCAACATCAATTAGATGCATTGAAAGAGAGTTGGAACAAAGAAGTTTGGGCCTTATTCATGGAGATGGGCACAGGAAAAACAAAGGTTTGCATTGATAATATTGCTATTTTGTATGACAAAGGCAAGATAAATGCTGCTTTGATCGTTGTACCAAACGGTATCAAACGTAACTGGCGCAACGAATTAGGCATACATATGGCAGATCATATTAACTATCGTGTCGCTGTGTGGTCAGCATCGCCAAAGAAAAAAGAAAAAGAAGAGCTTGATCAGTTGTCCGTGGTCGTTGATGACTTAACCGTTCTTGTTATGAACATCGAAGCGTTATCCACGGTTCGTGGTCGGGACTTCGCAAAAAGTTTTCTCATGAAGAATAATGCATTGATGTGTGTCGATGAGTCTACGACGATTAAAAATCATTCGGCAGCACGTACAAAAAATATAATTAAGATAGCAGAGCTTGCAAAGTACAGACGTATCATGACAGGTTCACCTGTTACGAAGTCACCACTTGATTTGTTTTCACAAGTTCAGTTCCTTGATCCGTGGTTGTTGGACCAACAATCGTATTACAGTTTCCGTGCACGGTACGCCGTGATCGTTCAGCGTAGTGTCGGCACCCATTCTTTCCAACATATTGTCAGATACCAGCGATTAGACGAATTACAGGCAAAATTACAAAATTTTTCGACGCGTGTCTTAAAAAACGACTGTTTAGACCTACCTGAGAAGGTTTATACGAAGCGAGCTGTGTCATTGACCGCGGAACAGGTAAAAGCTTACACAGAGATGAAAAAAGCGGCAATAACGTTCTTTGAGGAAAATGTGATGACCGCTGCCTCTGTTTTGACACAAATGATACGACTTCATCAAATTACCTGTGGTCATGTCAAGACCGATGACGGAGAAGTCAAATCTATCAAGAGTAATCGTATAAAAGAATTACTGGAGGTACTCGAAGAGACAGATGGTAAGGTTATTATCTGGGCCGTGTACCGTTATGACATACAAGAAATAGAAAAAACATTAGGAGAGAAATATGGCAAAGAAACTGTGGCAACTTATTATGGTGATACCAAAGATAGTATACGTCAGTCTATTGTTGACCGCTTTATGGATCCTGGAGACAGTTTACGTTTTTTTGTGGGAAACCCCAAGACAGGAGGCTATGGTCTTACTCTTACTTCTAGTCACACTGTTGTGTATTACTCTAACGATTACTCATTAGAAGTACGATTACAATCAGAAGACCGAGCGCATAGAATAGGGCAAACATCGAAAGTGACATACGTAGATTTAATGGCAGAACATACCATCGATGAAAAGATTGTAAAAGCGTTGAATAATAAAATAGATTTAGCGAGTCAAGTGATGGGTGAAGATCCGAAGAAAATATTATTTGAGTGAAGCAGTCTGTGTTTTTAAAAGTAAATCCATTTTTGTTTCAAGTCTTACTAATCGTTCATTCATTTCTGGTATTTCTTTTAGGACTATTGCTTCTAGTGTGTCTGCTTTTTGTTCAACAGCCTCTAGCCTTGATGACAGCATCATATAAGAAGCACCAGCACCAAAAACAATAAGTGCTAACCAAACAGCGTCTCTAAAAGTTAAGTCTTTCATAATTTAAATTCCCGCGTCAAAGTTTGGAGCTAAGTCTACCTCATTTTGATTCATCATGCCACCCATATTTTTATAATCTAATGCTGTGCCGCCTTGCATGTGAAAATTTCCAGGTTGGCTAGGATCTATACTTCTTAATGTTTTTAAAGCCTCTCTTGCTTCAGGTGTATTACCAAATGCCACATTACCACCATAAAAATCTAAACCTGTGTCAAAAGGAGTAATACCTTCTCTCTTTCTTAAAGCCTCTATTCCTGAAGGTGTTGTCTTTTCATCAACTTCAATATCGTATTTTTTCTTTGCTTCTTTTATTTCACCTAGTGTTAACGGTAAATTTGGTTTTTTTGTAATTTCTATTTGTGCAAACACACCATCAGCCGCGTTTATAAGGCCACCATCTTTTGCATTCAAAGCTCCTGTTAATAGGTTTTGAAGAGGACTGTTGGATGCATACGTGTCTACTGTTTCTTGTGCATCTGGATAAACAATATCTGCTGTACCAAGATCAGGCATCGCAAAGTCTTGTGTTGTATCTGTTGTATCAGATCCAGAACCTGAATCACCACCTCCTTGATTATACGCAGATGATATACCTGAGCCACCTTGTTGAGGATTACCTGTAAAAGGATTTTTACCCATGCGATCAAGTTCTGCTCTTGCAGCAAATATTTTGTCTGCAAGTCCTGGATATTTTGATGCATCAAGTTTAGCTAAATCTACCAATTGACCTGTTGTTTGATTTAAATTTGGATTAGCATCATAAAAAGCAGTAGGGTCACTTGAATATTGTGCATATTTACCAAGTTTACCTGTTTTAGCAGTTGCTAAAGCGTCATCTAATTTTTGATCAAATATTTCTTCTATTGATTTTGGATTTTTATCAGCATATTCACTTGTTCCTGCATCAAAATTTAAATCATCACCGAATGCCTCTTTTAAAAGATCGCCGTGATCACTTAAATATTGTTTTTTAAAATTTGGATTGTCTTTATTTTTTTCAAATAATAAAGCTAATTGTGTTAATGCTTGTGGATCTTGAAATGTTTCAACAGTCGGTTCTGCTAACATTTTAAATGGTGTCATTAATACTCCACCCAAGCCTCCCATAGTTGTATAATCTTTAAAAAAATCATAACCAGCATTAATACCTGTTCCTAAAGCATTACTTATGTCACTAAACATCTGACTAGCAGGATTTTTCTTTTTTTCATATTCACCTGCCTCAATCTGATCTTGAACATCTTGCATGGAAGTTCCATACAGTTCTTCTCCTTGACTCTGTGATTCTTGTGCTTGTGGACTTTGATCTAAAGTTATATTACCTGATCCTCCTTGATTATTACCAAAACCTCCTCCCACGTCTGCAGCTTGCTGTGCTTGTGCTGCTGCCTGTGAAGGTGTGCTTCCAGTGTTTTCAAAAAAAGATTGTAACGATTCTTGCGTTTGACCTGGCATTATTTTTTCCTTGTGCTAGCAATACCACCTTGATTCATTCTAGAAGCAATTGCTTGGTTAAGATTACCTGTGGACATTGCAATTCGTTGTTGTTGATTTAATTTATTTTGATCAACCTTTGGTCTGTTAAATAAATTAAGAGGGTTTGGAAAACCAACAAGCGGACTGTTCATCACAGGTGCTATGTTTGTTTGATAAAACTTACCAAGATTAGTTAAAAACGGATTTGGTGATCCTGCTTTTCTTGGTATTCCTTCTGGATACATTTTTTGTAGCCCTGCACTAAAAGATCCTGGTTTGATTGGTTGATAATAAGTAGAATCACCTGTTGTTCCTTGAACACCGCTTAGTGCTGCATTAGCCGCTTGAGCTTCTGCATAATTAGCAACTCGTTGCCCTTGTTCCTCACCAAAAATATCTTTTGCTAATTTTTCTGCTGGATCCATGTTTGCTAATAAGAATTGTTGTTCATCAAATTTATTTGCTCCTACACCGCCTGGCGCTTTTACTGGTACAAGTTCACCTGATCGTGGATCTGTTTTAAACTTCATGTATTTAGAATATTCTGAGCCTGGTGCTTCCTTTGCTTTAGAAACAAAGTAATTTAATATTTCTGGTATACTTAATGCTTCAATTTTTTTGTCATAGAAATCTTCAATACCAAGAACAGTTTTCTGTGCTTTTTTACGTGACTTTTCTTTTTCAGGTGCTTCTCTTGTAATTAACGTTGAGCCTGATCCTGCTACATTAATTGGTGATGGTTCAATAGCACCTTTTTCTTTATCAAAAAGAATTTCATCATCAACAAACTTTGCAACTTCTATCAACGCATCTCTTCGAAGAGCAGGTGATAAATTATCATCAAGACCTTTCATAATATTTGCATATGCTTTTGGACTTGCTAAAAATTTAGATATACCTCTTGTTAGTAAAATCATACCAAGAGCACCAAGTGGATTAGCAAAACCAACACCAACCGTAGCTGCTGTTGTTAAAGCTTTTGGTCCAGCGAGAACTCCTCTTCGTTGTACGAATTTAGAAACATCTGCTACATCAAAACTTTGTACTCTCTCTGCTAATGTTAATAGATCATCAATTTTTTTATATGCTTCGACACCGCCTTTACCCATTAAGTTAAACATATTTGTCATTGCAAGAGACGTGGAGCGTGCTTCCATACCACCTATTGCATCAGCACCTACTTTATCTAAACCTAATGTCTTACGTAATCCTGATACATCTATAACGGGAACACCTGCAGATAATCCTCTGACATCACCAAAGTCTTTTAAAGAACCTCGTTGTTGCATTACAATACCGTCTTTTGTTTTAATAGGCATCACGTTTGTATCGTACACAGTGATGTATTTAGAAACTTGTTTATCTAACCAACCATTGGATAATCTGTTGAACATGTCAGGACCAACTTGTCGGTACAATTCATTTTGCGCTTTCATACTTGTTTGAATTGTTTTGGTATCCATAATTATATCAAACAATTGATCTGTTTGTACAATACCTGGTGCTTTTGGTGCACCTGGTTGCATAAACCGTGAATCAACAGTTGTCTCTATTGCTTGTCCTACTCTTGTTGCTCCTTGACCCGCGAAGAAAGAAGCAAAATCATCTTTGTTAGAATAGAAGAATGTATTAGCATCTGTTAAACGTTGTTTAGCAACTTCAGCTAGCACTTGGTTTCTACCGCTCATCTTTTTCCAATTAGTTAAATCATCCAAATCAGTACGTAAGTTTTTTGAAATCATACCAAGAATTTTACTTACCGCAGGAGATGATCCAGCTGATACACCACCTGTGCTTGGATTTAATTTTTTTATAGCTTCATTTACAGCTTGTTGTACGTCTCTAAATTGTGAAGCGGTGAGATACTCAGGCATACTACCCAATGCTGTTAAAGCTTGTACCATGTTTTGTTGTGCATTTGGATCACCTGTTACTAAGCCTAATGCTTCTCTTACGTTATAAACATATCGACTACCTACATCTACACTTGACAAAGGAATGTCAGATTTTTGAGCAGGAACGATACTGTTTAAATAACCAGTAACACGTTTAGTTGGAATAAAAGGTTCTGATATTTCTTTTGCAATATCATCATATGCCTCGTAAAGTGATGCTTTCATACCACTAAAGTTTTCAAAATTTTGTTTAAATGCTTTATATGAATCATCACCTAATGCTTGAATAGTATCTAAAGTTTTTTGATAAGGTGCTAACTCAACAAAAGTTTTTTGTAATTGTGTATTAATTGCTTGTTTTGCTGCATCCTGACTTTTTCGTATCGGTCCACCAACAAAAGGGAATACACCAACAACTCTTGCATAACCTTTAACACTATCAGAAGGCGTTGCCGCAATAATCGACATTGGAATATTATATTGTGCTGCCATTTGTTGTAATTCTTTTTGTGTCATGCTTGTTGGGCTGACACCTGTTCCTTTACTAACAAAGTTTTTCCATAACTTTTGTGCACCAAGAACACCTGCTGCTGCTCCGCCTGAGAAAGCCGCCTCCCACATAGCAGAGTCCATCGTAGACAGCATGTCTTCTGTAATACTCGGTTGTTTTGGTATTTTATTTCCTTTTTTATCTAATTTAAAAGTACCATCTTCATTCATTTCAAAAGCTGTTGGAAATGAATTTCTGTAAGCTCTATTAGCCCAGTTGTACGCAATATCATATGTAGCACTCGCTATACCACTGGTTGCACCTACGGTTGCACCTGTTGTTAGCACACCACCTTGTGATGCTTTATTTAAACCTTCCATAACTTTTGGCATTAAAAAATTTGAATATTGCGGACCCCAAGGAGTGTTGGCTAAGTTTGCTTTTTTCAAAGCAGCCATTAATCCTAAATCTGCAGCAACGACTGTAGCAATTCTACCTGACTCACCAGGATCTCTCGGCATTCTTCTTTTTGCAAATGTGATTGCATCAGCAACAATATTATCAAGTGTTGCAGGTAAGCCACCTTCTTCATCTCCTGCTATCCACGGAATAGGTATAACACCTCCGACATTTATTGTGTCTGTTTTATACGGAGTAGTTTGTCCTTCAAACTTCATTAATGAGGATTGAAAACCAATTGGATCTTCTTGTCGTCGTTCCGCTGTTTCAATAACTTTCGCTACTTCACCTTTCATCTGTCCAGACTGGCCTTCTGCAGCATATTTAGATAAATACTCCATTGCAGGTTCAGGAAAGTTTCCTGTGTTCAATTGCATCTTTTGACCTTGTTGAAAGATTGCTTGTAGTAACATGTTTCTCTCGTCTTCATTACGAGGGAAAGGACTGTTTTTAATGTTTCTGGATACACCATTAGGTGCTTTTACAACTTGATCTACCATAAACTCAAATTGGTGATCATTAAAACCTAATTCTGCACTAAACTCTCCTGGTAATCTATATTTAACTTGTGCCATTAGTCGTCTACTACCTCTCCTGTTATTTGTATATCCATTGTACCACCAGCAGTGTTGGTTCCTAAAACTCCTATATCATTAACATCTCTGAATGTCGCTCTATTATAGTAATTTTCAGGTAACGCATCTTGTGCAAATGGCGATAGATAAGCAGGTATATAATACCCTCTATCTATCCAATCCGTCATCCATGAAACAAAAGGATCTCTACCTGAAGTATCTCGCGGATTGTGCGCTGCTTGTTTAAAACCAGATACTTGATCACGAAGATATGTTTGAAATTCTCTTTGAACTTCACGAAGAGACGCATCAATACCTAAATCTGATTTACCATAAAGGTTTAATGTTAAAGAAGCTCTTTCAATGTCGTCTTTGTTTAATCGTCCTGATGCTTTACGTGCTCTTGCTAGAGCGTAAATTAACGATTGAATACGTACTTCGTTTCGTGGCAGATCAGGATCGTAACCTGAACCATTATTAAACAACGAAGGATAAACAAGATCTCCTTGTTCAATGTCCATCATTGTGCCGTCAGTTAATTTAAACTCTTTTAATCCTTCCGCTTTTGCTGCTCGGTATGCTTCATTGTCTTGAGCTAACATTGTTTGACCTGCTGTAACAGCTGCTGTTAATCCTTTTTGTTGTTCAGGAGATAAGATATTCTCTCTAATAATATTTCCTGCACCATCCTCTACTTGTATTGTTCCGAGGTCCTCGGTCAGTAAATCAGTAACCCAGTATCGTTTATTTGCTGTTGGTTTATAAAATTCTGAGTCTATGTCTTCATTAGCAAATTCACCTGTTAAAGACTGCCATGCAACAGTTACGTTTCTGTATGCATCTTGCCAAACACTTCTTGCTAAACCTGCCCAACCTGCACGGTCTGGTCGTTCTTGTAGTGATGTTCTAAGTTGTGATAAACCAACCATTGCAGCTGCTGTTTGATTGAGTGAACTTTGATAGTCGTTAAATCCTTGTATGTCTTTTACAGTCAAACCTTCTGCACCAGGTAATTCACCACCTGATGAGAATGTAATACCACCATTATCAATACTCATGTCTGCGTATAAACTTGCGTCTACCATAAGTGGCATACCGTCTGCTCCTGCAAGACCTGGGTGTATAGATAAATCCGCTGGTATCGCTACACGGCCGTCATTCATACGCATACCAATCATTGGTTTTGATGGTGTGCCTGTTCTTTTATTCATAAATTGTACAACACCAGGTTCTCCACCATGTTTTTCTTTTAAATAATCAGCATATAAATCAAAGTTTTTTTCGTAAGTTGCTCTTGTGTTGGCATTATTAATTGTTCTGTTTTCTTTATCAATGTCGTATGTTACATTTGCTAACTGTGTTTCAACATCTAATCCTTTTGTTATAGCGTTCCACTCCATAGATAATTGTTCAGCTCTATTTTGCTGTTGCGCATCCATAACAGCTTTTTGACCTTCTCGTTTAACACCTAGAAGAGCTGCTTTTCTTTCTCTTGCAGATGCTTTTTTACTTGCATTTATTTTTGCCAAGTTATCAATTAATTGTTGCCCTGCTTCAGCAATAATAGGAAAAGGTTTACCACCAAGAGAACGACCACCTGCTAAAGATAAACCAAACTGTGCCAGAGCCATTTTCTTTTCAAAGCTCATGTCGTCTTGTTGATATAGTTCTTTTATATCTTCTTCTTGATCAGCGTAGAAAGATTTTATTTCTTCTAAATCTCTTGCTGGGTTATTTGCATATTTTTTAACAAAAGCATCTATTTTTGCTCTTTCCGCATCAACACCTTCTCTGTATTTTTTTGGGTCTGCTTTTTCTAAATCAGCACTAAGAGCTAGTTCATTTTGTGTTAAAGCATTTTGTAATAAATTATATTGGTTTGCTGCTGAATCACCAATAACAAACTTTGCTAGTCCTGGATTTTTTGTTAAGTAATCAGCATCTGCTGCTTGATTAATACCAGAGAAATATTCATTCATGGTATTTTGTGCATTTGCCAATACATCTTCTCTTGGTGATTGTTCAACACTTGCAATACCACCCGCACCTGTTTCATACGGAGCTCCTGCTGATTGTCCTGAACCTAAATTTGTTCCGTCTGTATATACTTGTCTGTTTGTTGGTAAATCATAAATACCTACAAAGTCACTTTGATTAGGCATATTAGGGACATTATATCCAAAAGGATTATTAGCACTGTTAGGGTAATCTTGTGTTTTTAAATTTAAATTAAATGTTTTTTGTTGCATTCCTCATCCTCTACGACTTAGCACCTAATGCTTGCATGAACGAATTGTTAGGGAAAGCATCCCCAAATGCACTCAAGCCACTAAGTCCTGCAATACCTAAACCTGCGTATTGTAAAAGAGGATTTGTTGTTGGCACTGTAGTGTAGGTAGTTTGACCACTTGGTACACCACGAAGAATATCACTTGCAAATTGCATTCTTCTAAATGGTTCTTGTTGCGCTTGAAGCATATTTGATCTTGCAACATCAAGTCCTGCTTGACCCATCTGTTGTTGTAATCCACCAATACCAAGTAAACTTTTTACATCTTGACTTTGAAGACCTTGTTGTAATTGACCAAAGCCACCAAAAATACCACCAAGTTGTCCTTGTGTTTTAGCTAAGTTTCCTAGTTGTTGACCTGCCATTAGTTCTCTTCGTTCTTGTGATTCTTGTCCAGCCATCGCTGCTTTCAACGCTGAATCAAAAGCTTTTTGTGATGCTAAACCAATCTGTCCTGCAATACCTTTGTCTAATTCTGCTTCCTGTACAGCGTACCGTGAGCCACCAAAAGCACCGCCCATAGTCGCTTGTCCAGCTAATTTTGTTTTTGCAATATCACCTTGTCTTCTTATTTCATCCATCACATAAGTGTTGTATTGATTCATGTATGGATCGACCATTGTAGAAGGATCAAAGCCTTCTGTTGCTCCCGCTATTGTTTGTCCTGCTACTCCCGCTGTCGTTGCAGCATCCATCGCTTGTGCTGTTCCTAAATTTAAGAAAGGTTGAAAAGCACCAATACCTTGTTGTGCTGCTTGAAACGCTTGAAGTTGAGGTTGTGTAAACCCTGCTAATTGTTGTGCTGGTACAGGTTGTGATACACCTGATAAACCAAATTTACGATACTTAAATGCTTCATCTGTTTCTCCTGCTTGCTGTACTGCATTAGGATCACCAAATACAGATGCTAATAATTGTTCACCTCTCTCTTCGATATACGGAGGTTGTCTTACAATTTGTTCTGTTGTTTCTGCCATTATACTACCTTTTTACCAAATGGTTCGAGTTCTTTTTGTTGTTTATAAAAAAACTCTGCACCTTTATTTCTTGCCTCTTCTTTTGTTTTTGCACCACCATACTTTACACCAGCTCCTAACACACTTACAGCTTTAGTTACAAATTCTCCATCACTTAACATAGCAGGAATATCATCACTTGTCATCGTTCCTGGACCTGCTATTTCACCATTTTTACGATTAAATGCTTCTATACCACCTTGTTCAGCAACAGTACCCCCTTCTTTTAATCCTACAATACCACCATTTGCAAAACCATATACATTAATTGGATCTACTGGGGCAGGATATATTATATCAGTTGGAGTAACGTCAAACGGAGGAACACTACCAATTTCAACATCAGGTCTCATTTTAACATCATCTTTATCATCTTGGTTTAACAAAGCTGTAACTGCTCCACCTATTATAGGTAGTTTTGCCATGCTAAGATAATCTGCTATTCCGCCACCAAATCTAACTGGCTTTCCACCTATAGTTTGTCCTGGACCTGTTGGTTGTCCCGCTACTAAATTCATTAACGCCTCTTTAGTTGTTAAGCCTGATCCTGCTACACCTTTAGTTCCAAGCAACTTTCCAGTGGTTGCATAATTACCAGCTAAACCACCAATACCACCAAGCATAGCTCCTTGAAGAGCTCCTTTAGTTCCACCGTATTGACCAAGTAAAGCACCAATACCCGCGCCAGCTAATGGTCCAAAAGCAAAACCTGCAATAGGGGCTGCAATAGGTGCAATCTTTTTTGCCGTTTCTCTGACTTTTCTAAAAAATTTTTTTAACATGTACTCCTAGCAATCATGACTTGTTTTGGGCAAGGAGGCTGGCCTT
>Ga0208645_1001619_pt1 | contig 19325 bp, 27 predicted proteins | sample VirMetDEL_Sep_01_FD_184519 | JGI IMG/M metagenome (GOLD analysis project Ga0208645, IMG submission 184519) | Aqueous microbial communities from the Delaware River and Bay under freshwater to marine salinity gradient to study organic matter... | ecosystem: Environmental > Aquatic > Marine >... | reverse complement strand
GTACCACGTTATCCACAACCAAAAAAATGGCTGTGGATTTTATGTGGATATCTTTACCAGTTGCGTGAAGGTGTTGACGTAATGCGAGTCACCGTTGTTTGCACGTTGGTTGGTGTCTGTTCACGTTTGACACGTGCAGCTATCTTGGCTAGTTCTCCGTTGCAATGTTTGCAGGCTGCTCGCAGGTTGGACGGGTCGTACCATGCACCGCCTAGTGCTACGGGTTGTATGTGGTCTACTGAGTCTGCGACGCTTGCACAGCCGGGTAGCCCTATTTGGCAGGTGTTGTTGTCTCTTGCCAGTATTTGTTTGCGTATGGTACGCCATTGTCCGCGGTATACGGGGTTTGCACCTTTGTAGTTATTGTTTCGCATTGCACAATGCTTTGTATAAGTCTGTTTGTTGTGCGTGTTGTCCTGAAGTGCAGTTGCATGGTGTCACATACGTGTAGTGGTGACCGTTGCGTTCAATGGTTTGTTCTGTGCCGTCTGTGTCGTGTTGATATGACCAGCCTGAACCATGGCATGTAAGGCATGACGTGTTGGTTGTGAAGGTTTGTTTGTTTGGTCTCCGTCGTGCCATGTCACGGAATTGGTATAGCGATGGCCAGCGGGTGTTGCCTTCTGCTGTCCATTTGTCGAATAGCTGCCGTATGTCGTTGGCTTCCATGTTGCGTGCAATGGTGGCGTTTACCCATTCGTCTAGCACGCTGTCGTCTGTGTTCCATGGTGGCGTTGCGGGTCGCATTGCTTTTGCGATGCGTTGCAACGTTTGTTTTGCTTCTGTTGTTAGCACGGGTCGCTTCTCCTTGGCTTCGTCCCTCGCCGTCGTCGCTCCCCGGTGTAAGTGTTGGGGTGAGTCTAGTAACGCTGTCAAGGGCTGTCAAATATGGTCATCTTGCAGGGGTTTTACGTTTTCCACATATCCACAGCGACGGTCATTCTTCTAACCGTTCGCCTTTTGCAAGTGCTTCTATGGCTTCGATATCGGACGGTCGCCATATATACATTTCCACACCGGCTTTAATGAGTGCGTCCCGCCATTGTGCTTGTTTGCTTGACACGCGACCAGTTATTGTTTTTAGTTCAGCCAAGATAAATCCGTGTTCCGGGTGGACAGCTGCAATGTCTGGCCAACCGCTGTCACCTTGTGTTGGTGTTGTCCAACTGCCGTTGCGGTGTTGTGCCGGTAACGGGTGATATACAAGCCAACCGTGCCACCTGAGTAGGTTTACGACTTTGCTGGTAAACATTTTTTCTGACTCGGCTACTTTTTGTAGGTTCCAACATGGTGTTGTGCAGTATCCGTGTGTCATTGCCATTTCTGGCATACGTCGTCTGCATTGTTTGCATGTTTTCATGTGCCGGTCTCCCTACGTATGGCTTCCAACACAAGCACCGCGTTACGCAGTTCAATTACTTGTGCTTCTAACGTGTCGATACGTTCAGCTGCTAGGTGAAGTAACGCTGTCACGTCATTGTCTTTACCTAATGCACGTAACCGGTCTTGTAGTGACATTTCGTATGGCATTAGTTGTCCTGCATCTCTTCAATTTTTTTACTGCACGCAAACTTGTCTGCTTCAAGTTCCGCTAACTCTTCTGCCGTCATCACAACTTTCTGTTGCTGCAATAACCGTTTCAAATATCCCATTTGGGCTTTACTTGCAGGCTGCTTGCCACGTGGCTTCTGTTCACGCTCATAGGTGGGTGTTTCCCGTGTCCGTTCGCGTGCCAACACAACTTCGTCTTTGCTTGCCATGCCCGCTTCAATAGCGATACCCATAAGCCCTAAACACCTGCCCAAGCTGCTGGTGCTTGCGTTCTGCTGTTCGCTACCACGTGTGTACGGTGTAGTACCGGGGTAAGGCTCCCAACAAGAAGCGATACATGGCAGGGTGTCGTCAGGTGACCGCCACACGGTAGTGGTCACTTGAATAAATGTTTGCCCGTCTGTGTGTATTAGTTGCGGTTCAGATTCCTGTACCCGTAGGTCTGGCCATTTCTGTATGGCGTGCTTTAACCGTTCATTGACGGTCACATACCCGGTTAAGTCGAACCCCATCAGAACCAATCCAAACGTGTATGCATTGTTTTTGACAGTTGTTCACTAGACCGGATAACGCACCACAACCCCCACACAACTTCCCGGTATAGGTCAGCTGCTGTAGCGTCACCCTGTATTTGTAAATCATCTAGGTGTTCGTCAATGTCCCGGTCTGCTAACGCGAGTTTTGATTGCCAATCCAACATTGCTGCTAACAGTTTGTCGTTTCGATACATCACCAAACCCTTCATGTCCGGTGATGTCTCATAATTCATTTCCATGTTCTGCCCTCCTTGTGGCTTCCTTATGCCGTTGTTGCGGTGTCATACCGCCAAATACCCCTATCCATGGATAAGGGAACGAAAGTGCATAGTCCAAACATTCTGTCTGAACGGTGCAACACTTGCAGATTGCTAACGCACGTCTAGTTGTTTTAGATTCGGCGTTGCGACCGTCACCGGCAAACCACCAACGTAACGGTTTACCAAAACAGTTTGCGTCAATCGTCCACCGTAAATCTGTGTCACGTTGCCATTGGGTGTGTATTGACACCATCTCAGATTCAACGTTGTTTTTGTTGCGTTCACGTTGATATTTAGCGTTGGCACCCCGGCACAGCTCGCACCGGCACCCGTACGTGTATTTTGTGTACGTTCCACAGTCATATTTGGTTAAGTCTTTACCCATCACAAAGTTGCCATGGGTTTACGCTTGAATACCATGGCTGCCACCCGCAACCGTACTGTCTGTCAGCCCATTGGTAAAGAATCCGGGCAGCTACCACGTTTTGTGCAGGGTTCATAAGGTCGTCTGCGGTGATGCCCCACCCGGAAAGATAGTCAAGGTTTATAGCGTTGACTTGGAATAGTCCGTGGTCACCATAACCGATACGTCCAACGTCTGACCGGTGCAAATTCTGACAGCGTGTTTCTGCCCATATCACACGGTCTGCTTGTCGTAGTAGGTGTTCTGGCCAAAACGCTTCAAGCGTTGACCACCATTCCGGACACAACACACCGTCCGGCACCGTGACAACCGTTTTAATGCGTTGCGTTGTGACCGGCACAACCGTTGTTGTTGGTATCGGTGTGAACGTTATAACCACTTCGCTTGTAGTGGTGCTAGACGACGTTGTGACGGTTCTAAATTGGTCTGTGCCATATATAGACCGGTCAGCAAATTGGAACGCTACAACGGCAGCTGCGACCGTGAACACCGCAAGGCTTGCGACACGTAACCGCATCACACATCTTCTTTTAATGCACAAACCGGGCAAATATCGACATACTTACTGTCAATAACAAGTGTAACCCAACCATGGGCTTGCAATGCCCTAGTTATGTCGTGTTCACTTTGTGTTTCAAATTCCCTGCCGTTATCGCAGTATCGACAAATCACCTCGGTGATATAGAAACGTGTTGGAAGGTGTGTGTTTGTCCCCGTTGTTTTGTTCATGTCTCAAGTATGCAATAGCTGCTAACACATTGCAATAGGTAATGTCATTTGCATTTGCAACAACTACCAACCTTCAGTTTTGCGGTCACCCGACAAAATAGGTGCAGTCCACGTTTTGCCATGCTCCGGTGTCATCAGCCACGCAGCTTGCTGCGCCGGTTCAAACTCAAAACTGTTCATGTGGGCGTACTCGTCATACCCCTTCATAGACCCGTTCACAATAAAGTTTTTGCCGTACACCAACTGGTGCCAATGCCCCATCACCAAAAGGTCATAGCCTTGGTCAACTGCGTCATACCTTGCACGTTTCCGTGCGTCCAACCTCATGATAGGTGGCCAAATACCGCCAATGCCACCGCCACCACGGGCTTGGTCACCGTGCGTCAACATCACCGTACGGTCATAGGACGGTATCGGACAGTCTGCGTTGTCTGACACGTCAAACGTCACTTTTGGGTTGTCTCTAAACATGCGTTGTAACGCCCGGCCTAGAAACCAATCAAAGTTGTCGCGTGCGCGTAGTTTGGCACGTGGTTTGCGTGTGGTGCGTCCGTGGTTACCGACAACTACCGGGACGTGTACGTGTCCAAATTCGTCTGCAACCATGGCGATAGCTGCACCTAGGTGGTCTATCCAATAGTCAAGTGACCCCAACATTGTGTCTTCGTTGGTTTCTGACAATTCCTCGTGAATGTCACCTGAGAATATGTCACCACCTAACGCCACTACTGCACCGTCATAGGTTAGACCTGTCCAATAGTCCCGTGTCACTTTCACGAACCGTTGCACCGTGTTTTCCAACCGTAGGCGTGCAATGTCCCGGTTGTAGGCGTTGACAAAACTGATTTCTTCTGGTCGTACAACCTCGTCAAGGTGAAGGTCAGACAACATTAGCCATGGTGTAGCATGATGCTGTTTTGTGCGTTTTGGCGGGGACTTCAACCAGTTAGGTGGCGTAGACCGTTGACCAACTTTCGACAGTACGCCAAGTTCACGTTCTAACCGTTCTGCCCGCTTGTCAGCCTCTTTCAAGGCGTGCCGTAGCCCTTTAACAAGGGTTTCTTGGTCGTTTTGCCCGGTACTAGACAACCCGTCTTTTATCGTCATGACGAAATACCGCAGCTGCAACCGTTGTTGACCACATCAGAAATAGCGTTTTTGCCTACTTTCTGACCGTTTTGTTTCAACACTTGATACAACTTCCCAATTGACGGGCTGTAAGCGTCATGCTTGCTAGACCGTAAACGGATACGTTCCACATATTGCATGACTGCTTCCCGTTCATCGTCTGGCAGTTCCAACATTTTGGCGTGGAACGAACACATACGCTGTTTGTCGTTTTGTAAGTCGTCTAGTAAACCCATGATGCCCCCTTCAAGGTTATCTATTTTTGTTTGCCCCACCGGGTGTCGGTAGGGTCAAGATAGGTGATGGCTAACGGCAACACGGCAGCTACACCGGCTGCAAGATACATACGTAGGTCTGACCAGTTAACCCCAAACACGTCTGCACCGTCCACCAAAAACAACGCCAACACAGTTGACATAAACACTTTGCCCCACGACTTCACCATAGTCATTTGCCCTTCTTGGTAATGTGCCATTCCATGTGGTCGTCCATTCTGTCAGACACACGGTCAACTTTGTGGTCAATCTGTTGTAGTAGTTCGCTGTTCTTGCTGTGGTCACGGTTGTTTTCTTTACGGGTGCGTTCAATCAACGTGACAAGGACACCTGACGGTGCAAGCACCGCTAATAGAACAGTAACCCAAGTTGGCATGACCGCAAGTTTACACAGTTGCTTGTAAATCTATAAGGACATCACAAGACCGGTAGCAATACACCTGTATTGTGCCGTCCGGTGCGACGGGAACCCAAGACGTGTTAGCAATGGTTTGACCGTGACTGTAGTTCACGTTCGACACGTCAGGCATAGCACCATTACCCCAAACCGTGGCAAAACCGCCTTCACCGGCACCCTGAACAATCGTGACGTTAACAAACACGGCACCTTTTTTGCCGGTCGAAATTTTGCGTGACTCACCATCTTTGAACCGTCCACCTTGTTGGCGTGAATCATAAATACGTGTCGGTGGGTCTACTAGTTTCACTTCTACCTCGGGTGATGGTTCAGGGTTGACGGGTTCAAAAACGTGTTCTTCAATTTGGGCGTATATGCCGTTACCGGGACATTGTGTGGCAGCTAGGTCACGGTGACCGATAACCGGCACGTCACGCCCTATCTGTTGGCGTGCAAACTTCACAAGGTTACGTACCGTGTCCACCATGGCGGTGTTGCACGGGTTCTGCCAGTCCACTAAACACAGAATAACCCATGTAACGCTGTTGTAGTTTTTGTTGGCTGCCGGAATGTAATCGGCGCCACGTAGTTCCCATGACATGCCGGTTTGGTCTACTGCGACGCTGTACCCAATCGAATAGCCACGGTTGTCAACGTAGCTGCGTTGAATGTTCGCCAAATACTGTGCGGTGTCCGGGTTCGCTGTTTTGTCTGCGGTGTAGTGCAACACAATGTTGTCTACGTTTGACCAGTTGACCGGTGGGCTGGTGGTGTGACCGGCAATGGTGTAACCGGCTTGTTCCCATGCGGTGCGTGGCTGGTCATACCAGTTCATTCCATTAAACCCCACATACCAATAGCAATAAGCACAATGCCGGTAAGAATAGCGACAGTTGCGCGTATCATGTCGCCACCAGCAATTCCAACGCAAACTGGCATGTGAACGTCGTTGAAGTTGCGCCGGTTTGATAACTTTCCACTTCAAAATAGTCGCTGGTGCCGTTCGCCTCTACTATTAAGTCGATGTTGGTGTCAGCAATAATGTTTGTACCAACATATTGGGCAGCCCCTGACTGTGCAGAACCGTTCTTTCTCGCGCGCAAAAGAATGTAATCAGCGCCACCGCTTGCAGAATCTAAATATGCTGTAAGTCTGTAGACGCCAGCAATGTTAGGTGTTATCCGCGTGTTGTTTGTTGAAGTGTCATGCCAACCGCCCACGTCAATAATCTCGGTACCCGAACCGAACGCCATTACTGTGAATGTAGAGTTTGGAACAGTTAAAGAATCTTGCAACACAGTGACAGCACGAAACCCATTAAGGTCTGATGCTTCTAGAACGTCGCCCGCCTGAAATTGTCCCTGATAGGTCATGGTGTCGGCTCCTCTTCTGGTTTTTCGGTGCCTACCTGTTGGTCAATCCACGCAGACCATTCCTCGCTGGTCATCACGGTGATCTCGTCGTCAACCTGTATGGATACGGTGTTGTCGGGGTAGGCGGTTTCTAATTCGTGTCGTGTCCATGTAGCCATTGTGATCACCCGTTGTTGTATCCGTAGACGTTGACGGTACCGCTAAACGTGCCACCTAATGTCAAGGTAAATCCGTCATATTGTGTCGTTGTGACAAGGGTTCCGCCCATTTCATACGAAACATAGTTAGTCCCCGAATAATAAGTTTGTCTGTTGCCCATCATCGTTGTTTGTTCGCTGGCAGCGGGAAACCACAAATCAAAATTAGCGACATGACGCGCAACTGATGAAGCAATGTTGCGGTCAATAATCTCAAATTGTGTATTCCCGTTGCTGTCGCGTGTGTATGTTGAACCGCCAGACGAACGCCCAATAGACGCGTAGTTGTATGATGCACTTAAATCATCGGTGCCACTTGCCCGCATACGCATAATGAGGTTATTTGATAAGTCACGACACCCGACAATGATTCTGTAACAATCGAACGTTGACGTGAAACAACCATTCACACTCAATGATGCTGTGCCAGAACCCACCTGATGTGCTGCGACAAGCACTAGCCCGGCGTACTGCTGTAACGCTTCCACCGTGTCGTTAACCGTTATATGTTGGTCTGCGTGGCTAGGACTGTTCAACGCCGAACCCGCTGTAGGGTTCGTGAACGTCTGCACACTATTAGGCCAGTTTGTCGCCATGTCGTTATCCTAGTTTGTTTCCATCGTCAAGTTTGCCGTACGTGTCGTCATCTAATACTAGTAGCGCACCATTCGTGTTAACCGCAGACGGTGACAAATACAATTGTGTTTCCCAACTTTCGCCCGTAATTGTATGACGGATACCTTGCACCGTGACAGCCCGCCACAACGGGTCACCAACATTCGTTGGTGTAAAACTTACCGCCACATCGTCACCGAGGTCTAACGGTGCGACAGTTGGCACCGTCGTAGCCACATCAGACCGGACGTTGACACGTAACATGGTGATACGTGTACGAGGGTTTTTCGTCGCAGCTAAACGAGTTTCACCGATAGCCGTTGCATCATCCGGGTTGTCAATCAACTCGGCGTTCAATGACTGTTGGGCACGACCATACGCAGCTACTGACCCGCTGTCTTCCACCGTCACTGTGTCGGTCGCATACCTGACTGCAATACTGTTACGTATCGTGTCAATACTGTTTGCGTCAACGTCAATGTCACTAAACGGTGCGTCTGTTCCATTGTCGTCAAACAACCCTTTTATGTTGACGGTGCCGGTTGTGGTGCGTGACAACATTTGTACGTGTCCGTCACGGTTTATAAATATTTCGCCTTGCTCGGCGTTCGCTATCTGTTCCAAATAGTTTTGTGCAGACACACCACCTGACCGGTAGGCACCAACTGTCTGCACACCGGTTTCAATGTCACGCCACGCTGACGGCCACCCGGCATCATCAAGTGTCCGAGACAATCGCCCTGATGACGAATCACCTGTGTACCCAAACCCGGCTGCGTACCTGTCAGCAACTTTCGCAGCATCGAACGTGTCGTAATACACCGACATATGTGCGAACCTGTTGCTGTATGCGCCAAACACCACATTTCTAAAATCAGAACCGAAAGAATACGGGTCAACAGTGTCATTGAACGCAACGTTGTACACCAACGACCCGTTGAGATACAACAACACATTTGTGTCGTTCGCTGTCAACACAAGATGATTTATCGCTTCAGCGTTCAGTTGGGCACCGCTGATCCCTGTTTGATCGTGCCCAACAGTGTCGGTGTAATACCGGATGCGGTACAACGTCGAATCTGCCTCAGGTGATATTTCAAGGAAACTCAAATATCCGCCACTGTCATCACCAAACGCAGCAGAAACAAACGCTTGCCCGGTGCTGCCAATGTCAGCGCGTTCCTCATCCACGCTTTCCAACCAAACTTCAAGTGTTTTCAACGCACGGTTAAACCCCAACGGTTCACCAGTCGACCCGTAACCACCTGCGCTGATTACGTCCCAACCTGCAAGATGGGTTCCTGCAACATTTTTTGTGGTGTCATATCTGAACGATTTGTTGACTTGAACTGGAGCCGCAGCTTCTGTGAATGTTCCTGTGCCATCAAGATTGAACGACGATTTGACAGTGTTCGTGTAATCCCACAACCCATATTTCTGCGGTGACAAGTAACCACCGTCACGCCAATATTCTGGTTGCATTGGGAAGTAAATCGCCAAATTCGGATCAGACACCACTACTTGTTCATAGGCAGGGTTCAGCACAGTGTTCGACAACAACCTGTTCCCGTCCACTGCTGTGATCGTGGACACTGCGTCCACGTTTGGCATTTCGTAGACCGATGGCCAACCTTTCGCAAACCCGTAAAACAACGTCCACGTGTCACCGTTATAGTTTGCTTCCACCCGGATAGGCACCATTGGGTTAAGGTCACCGTAATACGGGCTTGACGTGTATTCCGGGTCAAACCTGCGGTCACGGTTATCTAACGCTATGTCGGCGGTGCCGGTCGCTGTTAACACAAACTCTGACTTTCTGCCACGGTTAATGCGTAACCGGCGCACCCATGGTGTAATGTCCTGCCAGTTAGGTGACGTGTTTAACGGTTGAGAACCAAACGCAGCTTGCACCGTTACGGTAACACCGTCAAATTGCGGTGAAACACCGTCATACGTTACGTCTGTCGCGTCGTACGTGTAGGTTGCGTCATTGTATGTGACCGTCATAGGTTGGTGCTCCCGCCGATAGGCGCACCACCAATGGCGTAATACTCGTTGATTGCTTCAACCATTGTTTTGCCAACTTCTACCGGGTCAGTAATAACACCTGCTGAAATGTAGAAGTTGGCAGTCAACCCGTCTTGTGCGCCCAGTTGACGACCTAACCCGTACACAGTGGACGGCAACTTTTCTAATTCCGCTATAGACAGCCCTAAGCTGCCTGCGTCAATCGCTAGTTGTATGTCTGCGGGTATCTGACCGATAAGTGACAACAACTCTTCAAACTTCTCTAATGTTGCGTCAATGTCGCCTTGCTCTACAAGCGGTAACAATTCTTTGGCAAACTCAGCGTCAACAAGACTGTGCGCTTCCATTAAATCTTCTAACGCAAACAACAAGTCACGGCTACCCTGTTCAGAGTTAGTTTTCATAACGTCGTTAGCGTCTTGCATGTCTCGTATAAAGTCTGCAACCGCTTGGTCATCATCTAACCGGCCAAACAACCGTGACATTTCAACATCTGTTTTGAATGTTGCGCCGCGCAAGTCGTCCATACCAATGGTAACTTCCTGCAAGTCTTCAATTAACGCGTCTAATTCTGCTTGTTTAATGATGTCGTTGAACCGGCGTTGCTCCGCAGTAAACGACCCTAAATAGTCTGTGCCGTCAATAACGGTGTCATTCAACCGTCCTGCTTCTGCGCGTGCGTCGTCCATGGATTGACGCATACCTTGGTACTCTCGGCGCACAATACGTACTGCGTCAATATTTTTCATTTCATCAGTAAATAACGACTTGAACCCGTCACCTAAACCAACTAGTTCGTCATCTACGTTGTTTATGGTGTCAATGAATTGGTACGCAGCTTCATCGTTGCCTAGTACCGCTTCTGTTGCAAGGTCAACATCTAAACCTAACATTTCCATGGCTTTGCCAAGTTCGTCTGTCATAAACAGTTGTTTGACACCGGCCTTTGTTCCGTACTCAATAGCCTTTGTTTGGTTATTCAACGTTTGTTCTACACGGTCACCGGCTGCTTTTATCTCATTTTGTGCGGTTGTGTATTCGTTAAAAATGATTGTGGCAGCTGCCATGGTGGTTCCAAGTGTGCCAACAAACTTGTTTGCCGTTTTTGCAGACATGCCGAAACCCTGCATAGTGTTAGAGAACGTCCGGAACCCAAACGCACCCGCAGTAGACAACACGATTAGTTGTTGCATACCTTTAGGTAACGCTGTAAACGCTTCTAACACTGGACTGACGGCACCCATGATGCCCTGCAATGCCGGTACAAGTGCTGCACCAACAGTTGCTTTTATATTTTCCATTTCGGCAGCCAAAATACGTTGACTGTTTGCCAGACCGTCAGACGTGTTAGCAAAGTCGCCAGACATCTGTGCGGTTTGTTCCATAATCAGCCCGTACCGGGCTTGCACCTTTTCAGCCTCAGTCATCGCAGCTGCATTGCTGGTTATGCCGTTTTCTAACGCATAGGTTTGTACGGCAGCTGCCGACACGTCAATACCGAAGGCACGCATAGGTTCTGTCGAACCCGCCAACGCACTTTGAAACTTGGTTGCCGCGTCCGGCACGTCAAGGTTCATCACAGACGCAAAGTCAGCAATACGTACGGTCAGTTCGTCCGTAACGTCAACAATGTCTTTGTCAGCGGTCGTTAACTGGCGTGTAAACCCGGCGAACTGCACCGCAAACCCGTTAAAGTCTTTTGCCGACAAACCAACTGCGGTTGACGCGTTCTCACCTAGTTTAAGAATACGGTCAGCTGCGTCACCGAAAGACACCGACACAGCGTTAGCGGACTCGGCAAGGTCACTAGCTGCACCCACCGCACCTTTACCAAAGTTGATTATCTCTCGTGTTGCAAACGCATTGACAGCGGTTTTAGCGATGTTGCCAAACTGCTTGTCTAGCCCGCCTGCTGCCTTTTCTGCTTCTGCAAACCCGGCTTTAGCCTTGGTAGCGTCCGCTAGCAAGTTGATAGATATTGACGCTTTTTTTGCAGGCATTAGACGTTCCTATTCCATATTTCGTACATCTGGTCAAGGTAGGTGTCCATCACTTCACCAACCCTTCTGTCTGCTGCATCATACAAGAATGGGTTAGGCCGAATATTACGATTAGCCCACCCAAAATGAATAGCGCCCGCGTACGGAACCCTTGTGCGACCGGCAGACACTTTTGCGCCGGACACAACTTTGTGCGCCCTAATCGTTTTTCCTAACCTGCCAGACCTGACCGGCACCAACCGTTTAGCCTCGTCAACAACAATTTCTGCTGCCTGATATCCGGCTTGTTTAAAATCTTCACGGGCTGCGTCGTCAAGTTTGACTAATGCCCGGCGCAGTTTGTGTAAACCTTCGACTTCAAACCCGATATTGGCACCACGTCGTTGGGTGCCAAATATCTGTTTGTTTAGTTCTAGGTCTAGGTTGGCCATGGTTAACCCTGTTGGTGGTCTAATAGCATTGCGCGCATCTCTTGCAATACTAGCGTTGGCGTGTCCATCAGGTCATTAGGTGCAATACCGGTACGTATCGCCATGGCTGCTACTTCCCGCGCCCAATACGTATTGACACGGGGTTTGCCATCTACTCGTCTTTTGGGACTAGACGCACCTCGGTTACGGTGTTCACCCATTCTTTGAACGGTTTAAGTGTTGCACCGGTCACTTTGATAGCTGCAAACCCTAGATAGGCAAGACCCTTCCAAGTCTGCTTTGTCTGCCATTCTTTAAACGACATGTCTGTGTGAAAGTCTTCCCACGCGACAAGTGCAGGCAGGGTTATTTCATATTCGGTGGGTTCGCCACCGTCCATGGTCACTTCGATAAGAAATGGTAGCAATGTGTCTCCCTTGTTAGTGCTTGTTTATGTTATGGCGTTGTTGAAGGCGACAAGGTGCCACCGCTAAAGTTTGCTGTCACCATGGCTGCGTCACCGTAAGTTCCGCCAGAAATGGAACCGTACGAGGTAATCACGGTGTTAGTGATGTCATAGGAAGGGTTAGTTGCGCTAACAGTTCCTGACGTTGGCACAACCGAAATTGACGTTGTTGAACCGATAAGTGGCCAGATAGTGGCATCGACACTTGACGCGTCAAAGTCTTGGTAGAACGTGATTGACCCGGACACCTTTTTGCGACCGGCAAGCGACTGATCCCACGTATCGGACATCGCGGTTACGTCAATTTCGGTCACATCAGCCGATAGCGTTACCGACTGCACGAACGAAGATAGGTCAATACTGTTGACCGTAACGGATACGTCATCATAAACAAACTTAGCCATTTTGGGTCACTTCCTCGTCTTCGGCTTTTTCAATTTTCGGGGTTGCTGTTTTCTTTAGGTGACCTGCCGTCACCAATGCTTCAATGTTATACCGTGCAAGGTCATCTGCGGTGACTAAATCACCAATTTTATAGCCCTTCACACGTTCGCTTGTCACTTTGTATTTCATGGTTCCACCATCACTTCTATTTCAAAGTCTACACCTAGGTAGATGTCGTCACCGTAGCCAATGTTGCCAACGTTGTTAGCGGTCGCTACACGGGCATACGACACGACACCGCCAAGTGTGCGGTCAGCTGCTAGTAACTGGTCAACGCTGTTGTCACCGTAAATAAGCGGGTCTAGGCGTGCAATGTTGTTGTCTAGGTCGAAACGTTGCACAAGGAACGTGACGGTAAAAAACATTTGCAGTAAACCACGTTGCATTGCGTCACCGTATTCCACAGCAGTAGTGCCGGGAACAATGATTGCGGACGGTGTAAACGGCACTTCTGGCGGGTTGGCGTACACAACTTCAACGACGGTTGACGTGTTTAACTGTGTCGCTAACGCAGTTTTAATTGTGCCGTAGTCAGCCATCAGGCAACCCCAAGTAACTTTACGCCTTGCAATAGGGCTGCAACGTCCGGGTCATTGCGTGAGATACGCACGGCACCAAATTCGGGAATGGAACCGGCTTGGAACCCTAACGGCGACGCTTTACGTTGATACAAACGGCATGACATCAACAAGGCTGCTTGTTTAATGTTGTCTGGCGGTGTTTCGCTGTACGCAAACTTTGCGGTTATCTCAATTGTTGGGCGACCGTATAGCGATAGTGGCCAACCGTTGTTCACGTTGGTCAACATGCGGTATGGGGTTGTGTTGCCGTCCAACACGTAATCTGTGGTAACCGTCAACGTCGTTTCAAACGTGCCGTCTTGGTCGTTGTCCACTTTGACGACTAGACCGGTTGTGGTCGCAATGTCGTCTACGTCCAAAATGCTTGCGGTGCGCGGAAGATATGTGCGGGTTGACGTTGCGGACACTTCAAACGTGCGCCCGGTGTAGTTGTCAATCAACGCGTCTGCTGCACCAATGGCAGCTGTAATGGCGGTGTCCTCAGACGTTACAGAATCGGGGATACCTAAAGACGACTTGACCAACGCCAATGTTGTGTAAGCCATCAGTCACCTTTGCGGGTTTTGCGTCGCCGGGGAGCCGGGGCAGGTTCTGTGCTGTGCGTCGCCTGCCCCGGTTCCGTAACCGTGGGTGACGGTTCCGGCATATTGGGGGATTGCTGAGAGAGTTTAGCGATAAGTACCGGGTCTGCGCCAGACGCAATGAGGTTTTGCAAATACTTGTCCATAACTGCTCCCATGTTAATGGTGAACCCGTCCCGCACAAGGGGGACTCAAGACGGGACGGGTTCGACTTATCAGAGGGTTGCTGCCAGCAACGTTCCCTGAATCTTGCAAACGCCACCGGGGTAACGTCCAGCGGTAAACGCTGAATACCCAAAGCAGACAAGACGCGTGGTGAGTGTGCCGGAACCGACAGACTCGTAACGCAACATAAGTGGGCTGGCTGCCTGTTCCATCAGCACAAGGTCGCCACGGTTCGCAACAATAATTGCGTCCTCATTGGTGCCTGCACCAAGGTTCGTTGGGATACCAGCATCAACAACCACCGGAACACCGGCAATTTCACCTGCTGCAACACCGTATGCACCGGGGTTGCCAAGTGCGACGATGTTCTGCGAGGTGGCGACGCTAACACCGGCCAATGGACGGTTGCTGCTGTCAAGTCCACCTGAAATGTACGCCCACCGGCGTGGGTGCATGATGATGACATCTGGCTGTACGTAACGGTTTTCAGTTACGGTGCCGATTGCCTTAACAATCTTTTGGAATGTCTCGTATGCGGTTGGTGATGCGTCGTCAACGTCAACGTCACCGATACCGGACGTGTTCAAAATGCCAACGTGGGTTCCAAGCAGTCCGTCACCGTTAATGACATCTGCGTTGACTTTGCTGTTGTATGCGGACACAAGGTCAGCTGCCAACAGTCCGTCAACACCGGTGCCACGTTCCAACGCCTGACGTGATACGTCAACCATGCCCGCATAGGTACGGACATTGACGGTCAGCAACGTGTCATCTGGTGATGCTTCGGTAACTGCTCCGTTGTCGCCATCTTGGGCTGCGACGCTACTTCCGGTCGTGATGCGTGACACATTCACGGTCAAACCGTCGTTTGGCAATGGGAGGCTGTTGGCCACGTCCATGGTGTTACGTCCTGCACGCAGGAACGGTGCTGCGAGTCCGGTCAGGTACTGCGGAACGACAAGCCCGCTAAAGTTTCCTGAACCTGAGTCACGCAGTTCGTGACGCATTTCTTCGGTGTGGCGTGACAGACGCTCTTGCGCTGAAACGTCACCAAGGAATTCTGCTGCGTACGAGTCACGGAAGAACGAGTGTGGCGCGTTCTGCTCGTAGGTCAATGGTTCTGACTTAACGTCAACGCGGTTCACGGCTGGTGCCTCTTTTGGTTCGTCGGTAGCTGCGACTTCTGCACGCAACTTGGCTGCTTCAAGGTGGCTAACCTGAATTTCCCGCAGGTCAGCGATACGGGCATCAAGTGCCTTAGCGCGCGCTGTAAGGTCGCCAAGGTTCTTGTCTTCTGTTTCTGTAAGGTCACGGGTTTCTTCGGCAGCCCTGTCCAAAACCGTTTCTACGGCTTCGGAAATTTCTGCACGTTCCGCAACAAGTTGGTCTAGCAACTTCACGGTCAGTTCTCCTAACTGATATATGGGTAGGTTCTGACGGTGACAGTAAGGTGACTACGCGGCGTTACTATCGGCGGTCTGCCAATATCATACACATAGCGGTTTAGTCAACGTGCGAGAAATACCGGATATCTTCCGTTTGTCCGCTAGTACAGATACCCCACAATTCCTGACCGGGTGATAACTCCCCGTACAACGGCACATTGTTTTTGACGACCGGCAAACCGGTTGACGTGGTGACGACGGACGTGTCACCAATAAACACGGTGTTGTTGGCAACTGTGTTTATCCACACGGGACGGTACACGTCGTTAGCGTCAAGAATTTTTGTTGCTACGTCTGTGATGGTGACGTTTCCATAGTTAGCCATTGTTTAGGTCTTTCATTAGGTGACGGTATTTGGCTAGACGTGGCACTTGCTCTCCGTCGTCCGGGTCGAACGAACGAACACTAATAAGTTGTGCGTCTGTGTAGGCAGGGTTCCGCACAAAACCTACGTGGTCTAGTTTGGCTTCTGTGCGTGTGCGTAACGGTTTACCGTTTAGTTCTGACGATTGGGTACGTACCGGAATGAATCCAACACTGAACCCGGACACAAAACCGTCCATGGCTAGTGTGCGTGCCTCTTCGCCACGGTGGGTGTTGGCCAATAAAAAGTCTGCGATAAGTCCGTCATTTGTTTTTTGCCAACTGACAGCCCGTCCGATAGGCATACGGTCTGTGGCGTGCTGCTCTAACAACGGGATACGTTCGCCACGTTCTGCAATGGTTTTGTCAAACGCTGTTGGTGCAAACCGTTCTAAATAGCTGCCTGCATCGTAGATAGCACCAAACGGTGCGACAATGCCAACTAGGTGGTGTCCGTCGTCGTCGTCACGGACTTCAAACCCGGCAAACTCTACGGTTCGTGTGATTAGTTCTGACATCAGTCTGTCTCCGGTGTCGTTGCGTCTGTTAGGTCTTCAAACATTCGCACTTCGTCTACGGTCAAGAATCCTGCACGCAACCCAACTTCGTAAGCTGCGTACCGGCTTGCGGTGTCTGCCCGCAACAAGTCGTCCAAAATGAAACGTGCTGTTTGTCCTCGTGGCAGCAATGTTGATAGTGCCTGTTCGATGCGTGACAGCCACGGACGTAACGTGAACCGCACAAACTGAATACTGTCTTGTGTGACGTTGCTGTAGGTCATTGACGTTCCGTCCATTGCGACACCAACCATGTGCGGTGGTACACCTAGCAACGTGCAAACCTGCTGTGCGCTATATCTGCGTGCGTCAATCAGTTCTAGGTCATGTGCTGAGAATGACAACGGTTTGTAGGCAATGCCGTTTGCTAAAACTGCTGGTGTGCGGTTGCGTCCACCGTTGTTGGCGATCCAACCCGCTTTTAATGCGTCTGCTTCTTCACGGGTGATGTCTGCGTCAACTTCTAACACGCCTACCGGTAGACCGCCTGCGTTATATAGTTCGCTAGCGCAGTCTTCACCGGCAATAGAGATACCTAACGTGCGCCGGTGGTGTTCGATAATTGACATGCCTTTAACGGAACCGGGGAACGTCAACCCACGGATATGCAAAATGTCTTCCGGCTGGTATGTCTGACCGGCTACACGGTATGCGATTGTTGCACCGTTTTGGGCTGTTTCGATATACACCGCGTCTGGTGCTAACAAAACTGCTTGCCGTGGGTAGCCAAGTTCGTCACGGTCACCTAGAAGCCAGTAGGCGTTGCCGTCAATCACTAAAGACATGACGGTTGACGCGATCATGTCCATGCGGGTCATGGTGCGGTCTGGCTGTTCCAAAATGGCGGGTTGTGGTTTTACCCGGTCACCGTTGCGATACGACGCTAACGGTAATGCACCAATGCTGTCTGAAATAAGGTTGGTGCAACGGTACAACGCTGGAATAGTTAACGCTGTTGCCGGTGAAATGTGCAACGCGCCTTGTAAGGGTTGCAAATAGTTTGCCGTCGGCAAAACGAACGGAAATTCGCTTGCGCGGTGTTCAGTCTTGCGACGTGAGAAGATACCCATAGTGGTTCCTAGAATACCATCGGTGTTTTGGTTTTCTTAGGCCGAAACTTAGCACAATGCCACGCCACGCTAGCTGCGTGCAACGGTGACAAGTCTGCTGCCGGGTCAACACGCGCCCATAGCCACCCTGAACCCACCGGTTTTTTCTTTGCGGACGCAACCGCAACACTTAACGCTTCATGCGGTCTGACCGCTATTCCATCGTTTTGCATGATTGCGTCGTAAAGTGCGTTGGCAGCTGACACGCTGTCACGGGTGCTGTATTTCACTATCTCAATATCTTTTAGCACGTCAACAAGGTTGCCTGCGGGAGAATATTGGTCAATGACAACACGCCCACCGTGGGCTGCTACAAGGTCGTTGATACGTGCCGGTAACCATTCTGTGCCGTCCCGGTTGTCTACAAGTTCCATTGTGCCTTCACTATCTGCCACAACGATGCTTGCCCGTGAACGGTCTAACGTGATATCGACACCAAACACCAAACCGCCATCTGGCCATTTGCTGTCCGTCTGCACCTCATTCCACAACAGTTCAGGTATCACCCGGTCATCTGTTTTAGTCCATTGGTTCAAATAGGCACGCCTAAATTCTGACTCCGGCATGGTTTGCCGTGCGTGACGTATCTTCTCAATTTTGACGGTGTTACCTAACGCAGGCATACATTCCCACCACACGTCTTCATCGTCAATATCTAACACGTCGTCAGGCGCAGACCACTCAAAATATGCGATACCGCTAGTTACACCTTCCAACACAGCGTTGCGACCTATGTCGGTTTTACGTTTCAAATATGTGGACTGTTCCGTACCGGCAGTTGACACCACCCACAGCTGCGCGTCATCACACGTCACCATGGCAGGCAGCAACGATTGTTCCCGCCGGTCATCCGTATCGGCAAACGCCTCGTCAATGAACGCACCACCCGAAAGTGTCATACCGTGACCCGCAGTCAACGTGGACGGCAACGGTTCAATACGTGACCCGTTATCAAACGTTATCGACTCAGTACCGTTCGCATACTTAAAAGTAGTTAACGGTTCAAAATCGGATTCTTGCACCGCAGGCATAAAGTCATGCACAAGTTTCTTACGGGCATCTGAACCCGTCTGCGCTGTGTAGGCGATACGTCGCCGGTTACCTTGCAACGCAGACCACACCATGACCGCCAACAACAACGTTGACTTACCGGACTGTCTCGGGATAGTTAAAGTCACTTCGCTGTAAGCCGGTTTGCCGTTTTCCTGTTCCAACGCAATATCAACAACATGCCGTTGGTGTGGCATAAGCGGGGTGCCTAACATCTCAGCAACCCGCGCAACTTCATGTCCCCTTGTCGGTCGATCAGTCCTCCGTGTTGTCAGCCGGGGCTTGCAGACGCGTAATGATTGCATCTAGTTTGTCCTCCTCGTATGCGTGCAACTCGTCAAGGTCACACAATGCTTCACGGTACTGCTTCCACAATGCCGGTTGGTCAGGCAACGTGTCCACGGCAACTGCTAACGACCGGACTACTTGCACGATTGGCCAATGCTCTCTTGGTATTCCGTCCGGATATAGCCCGTCAAGATAGCTGCTGACTGCCTGAACGTTATTGACCGGTTCTGCCGGTTTCTGTGCGGTTTTCTTGTTGGCTGCCATAAACGGATGATAACCCATAAATATTGACCGGTTTTGACTGCTTGTGGATAACCCCAAAATTTTGTAAAAAAATTAGAGAGAGAATGCCA
>Ga0208645_1001618_pt1 | contig 19330 bp, 22 predicted proteins | sample VirMetDEL_Sep_01_FD_184519 | JGI IMG/M metagenome (GOLD analysis project Ga0208645, IMG submission 184519) | Aqueous microbial communities from the Delaware River and Bay under freshwater to marine salinity gradient to study organic matter... | ecosystem: Environmental > Aquatic > Marine >... | reverse complement strand
CAGGAACTGACTGGTACGCATGTTTGGCCGTTCTGTCGGTTGCTAGGGCTTGGAATAGGCCGGCATTGTACGGTGCCTATACAGTGGCGTACAGGACGGGTGCAGGCGCGAAAGTGCCACCGAGTCTACCGGGAGGAACAAATAGTGGGATTGACTGCGCTTGAGGTTCAGACCCTGATCCGGGCTGGACTGCCGATGGCCGAGGATATCGATCTGCGGATCGACCGGCTGAACGAGGAGGGCGTGCTGGCACGCGTCCCCTTTCATGCCAAATTGGTGCGCCCAGGCGGCACACTCTCGGGCCCGACCATTATGGCGTTGGGTGATGCGGCGATGTATGCGGTTGTGCTGGGGCGTCTCGGCCGAGTGGAAATGGCGGTGACGTCCAATCTCAACATCAACTTTCTGGTCAAACCCAAACCGGCCGACTTGTTGGCCGAGGCGCGAATATTGCGTTTGAGCCGGCGCCAGGCAGTTTGCGAAGTTTCGCTGTATTCGGCTGGTAATGAGAATGAACTAGTTGCGCATGTGACGGGGACTTATGCATTGCCTCTTTAACATGCAGAGCCATAAATAAAGAAACCCGGCCAAGGCCGGGTTTCTTTTATACCGCTATCGAGTAGCGCTGAAGTTACAGAACACTCAGCGGGTATTCGACGATCAGGCGTACTTCATCCAGCTTGCCGCCTTCGAAGCCTTCGTCTGCACGATAGGTCGCTTGACGTACACGGAAAGACAAGTCTTTGGCTGCGCCGTCTTGAACGACATATTTGGCCTCGATGTTGCGCTCCCAGCGATCCAAATCGCTGCCTGGGCCATTATCGATGCCAGTACCGCGAACGTAACGAGCCATGAAGCTCAGGCCGGGCACGCCGTAGGAAGCCATGTTCAGGTCGTAGCGAGCCTGCCAGGACTTCTCGTCTTTGCCGTTGAAGTCGCGCATTTGAACGGAGTTGGCCAGCCAAATGGTACCGCCACCGTCAACGCCGTATGCATAGCCTGCATCACCGCTGGAACGTTGGTGAGCAACAGTGAAGGTGTGAGCGCTGAGGCTGTAGGCTGCTGCCAAGCTCCAAATTTTGTTGTCAACTTCACCATACAGTTCGTCACCGTCACCGGTGGTTTTGTATGCGTTGAAGTCAAAGTTCAGAGCCTGCTCTTCGGCCAGCGGCAGATTGTAGTTCAGGTTGACGTAGGTTTTCTTAAAGTAGTCTTCAACGTCAGAACGGTGGATTGCTGCACTGAAGTTATCAGTGAAGGAGTAGCTCGCACCGATGATGTTGGCCGAAGTCAGGCCGGCAGCTTTCCCATTGATGTCATCGCGGCTGCTGCCAGTCTGGCTGCTCATCGCGGTGAAACGGCCTGCGGTCAGTTCCAGACCTTCGATCTCGTTACTGGTCAGCAAGGTGCCGGTAGCGACCTCTGGCAGAATACGGCTGTCGTCGGTGGAGAAGACCGGGCTGGCAGTGAACTGGTTGCCATACTTCAGAACAGTGTCAGAAATACGGAACTTGACGGCGCCGCCGACTTCGGTTTGGGTGTCGTCACCGCGACCGTCGCCAGTGGTGCCGAACTGGCCAGTGCTATGGCGACCACGGCCACTATCGATTTTGATGCTGCTCAGGGAGTGAGCGTCAACGCCAACACCGACGGTGCCTTGGGTGAAGCCGGATTCGAACAGCAAGCGAATGCCGAGGCCGGTTTCTTCCGCATAGCTCTGTGAGCCAGGTGCAGCATTGCGGAAGTCACGGTTGAAATACAGGGCACGGTTGAAGATGTTGAAACTGCTGTCTTCGATAAAGCCATTCGACTCGGACTGGCTGGACGCCACGGCCATTTGGCTGGTGCCCGCGGCTACTGCCAGGGCGATTACGCTCCACTTCATCACTTGCATCGTGATTGCTCCTTGGGTTTAGAAGAGTTGCGCTGCCCACTGTTTTGTTATATGGGCGGCTCTTTCTTTTTGTGTCGGCGGTAACTTATAGCACGCAGCCAATATTGGCGATAGTTGCAGTCTATTCATTACGACTTCGTTCATGCTTGTGTCGCATCGCATTAGGAGGAATGTCGCAAATCTGTAGCTCTGTACTTGCGCTTCGTTATGCCAACGCTTTCGCGGCTCTGAGGTGCTTGGGCCGCTGTTATTGGTCGACTGCACGGCTCGCCGGCATTGTTCTCACAGATAGCAAAAGTCGTGCTCAAAACCCGAATTCCTCTCCAAAACCTTGATTTTCTGGCGCGCAATGCTCCGAATGGCAGCGCCGATCCCGCTTCCTGCGCGGGTTTGACTGAGCAATGCCTTGTTCTCGCGAGCAGTCGTCAAAAGGTGTCACCACTTCCGTTCAGATCGCTGCCACGGTAACGCTTGAGGGCGTCTATTACGGGAAGAAACAAAATGGTGCACGCCGGCGGTGCGTGTTGGGGTGGGGTGCCTTGCCTTGGTGCGCGGCCTGTCGGTGAATTGTCCACTGAGGCGGCGTATGCTGCGCGCCATCGCCTGGCGCCTCTTGGCGCTACGCTTGAGTGATCCGCTTTACAAAGGAGAGCCTTCATGTTCGCTCTGGATTCACGTCTGCAGCAGGATTGCCTGCTGGTCGGGGACTTTCCCCTCTGTCACCTGCTGCTGATGAATGACGCCAGTTATCCCTGGTTCATCCTCGTGCCGCGCCGTGAAGATGTCAGCGAGTTGTTCCAGCTCGATGCCACCGACCAGCGTCAGCTCTGGCATGAGACCACGCTATTGGCTGAGACCTTGAAGGACACCTTCGCGGCCGACAAGATGAACGTGGCCACGCTCGGCAATGTCGTCAGCCAGTTGCATATGCATGTGATCGTGCGCCGACGTGAAGACGCTGCCTGGCCTGCGCCGGTGTGGGGGCGGCATCCGGCGCAGTCTTACAGCGAGCAACAGGTGCGGCAGATCATCGACAAGCTGCGCCTGGTGCTGACCGAAGATTTTCAGTTTGCCGGAGCTTTTGCATGAGCCTCGAGTCGCGGATCATGGAGCTGGAGAGTCGTCTGGCGTTTCAGGATGACACCATTCAGGCGCTGAGCGATGAGCTGGTCGAACAGAATCGGCGCATCGAGCGGATGCAGTTGCAATTGACGGTTCTGGCGCGACGTCAGGAAGAACTGGGTGGCCAGGCAGGTATTGCTGAAGACGAAGCGCCGCCACCGCATTACTGATATGAAAAAGCCCGGTTTCCCGGGCTTTTCTTTGCGCGCTGTTCAGCGTCGCAAGGGGGCGGCAGCGATCACATCTTCTGCCTGCAGGCCTTTGTCGCGCTGCATGACCGAGAATTCCACGCGTTGACCTTCGATCAATACACGGTGGCCCTCGCCACGAATGGCGCGAAAGTGCACGAAGATATCCTCGCCCGAGTCGCGGGAAATGAAGCCGAAGCCCTTGGACGTATTGAACCACTTGACCGTGCCGGTCTCGCGGTCTTCCTGGGGCGCGCTGGAGCTGGTTTGCAGGAAGGGCTCCAGTTCCTGAGTGCGAGGCTGCGTGCCCAGTTGCGCTGCAAGGCTCAGGGCCACGGCAACGACGATGGTCAGCAGCGGCAGCCAGATGGCAGGCTGACCGCCAATGCTAGGCAGTGGGGCAAGCAGGATCAGGCTCTGTACCACGGTGGCCAGGATCAGCAGGGCAGAGGACAGGCCCAGTAGCTGCTGGCGCGCAACTGGCGCGTTCTGTTGCTGCGATGCGGCAAGCAGGTTGAGCAAACCGGTCAGGGCCAGGTAGATGGCATCCGGCGTGGTGAGAAACGAAGCGGAAAAACCGGGTACGACGGACAGCAGCAGGGCGGCGAACCCTGTCACGAGATGGGCAATTTTCAACATCTTTGATGAACTCACTGATTGAATGATGACTCAAGGTGCTGCGGAGGGAGCGCACTTTGCTGGTGGCCAGCTGAACGGCCATGGCGCGCGCCTGTAAACAAGGTTAATGGCGCCGCATGATGGTAACGCGGCGCGCGGGGCTATTTAACAGCAAAGCCGAGGGCTTCTCAAATCAAGCGCTTAGCATCGTTTCGCTGGCCATCGGGTGCACCTGATTACGCCCGGCTCGTTTGGCCTGATAGAGCGCATCGTCGGCGCGCGTAAGCAGGGATTCGAAGGTGTCGTTGGCTTCGGCCATGGCGCAGCCAAAGGAGGCGGTGATGCTATCGAGGACCTGATCGGTACGGCGTACCTTGACTCTCAGCGACTGGATCTTGTGGCGCAGTTGTTCGGCGAAATCGAGCACTTCGTTGAGATTGGCGCAATTGCGTAGCACCACGCAGAATTCTTCGCCACCGTAGCGCGCAGCGAAGGCTCCTGGTGGCAGGAGGTCACGCAGCAGCTGTCCGACATGTTGCAGCACGCGGTCACCCAATGGATGGCCATACTGATCGTTGAACTGCTTGAAGTGGTCGATATCCAGAATCACCAGCGCAAGACCTTGCTGTGACTCGTTGAGCGCGCGTTCTAGCAGGCGGGTGAAGGCATGACGGTTGAAGACGCGGGTCAGGCTGTCGAGCGTGGCGGCCAGGTGCGCGCGTTCCAGCTGACTGCGCAGGTGAGTGATCTCCTGCTGCGCGGCGCGCAGGCGATAGAGAAACTTCTCCTGCTGATCCTGCATCAGCTGGGTGCTTTCCTGCAGCTCGCTGAGCACATTGGGCAGGTCGTCGATGATCGGCTCCTGCAGTGCGCTGAGGCCCTGGTTCAGGCTTTGCTGGTAGTGCTGGCTGCCAAGCACGCTACGTGACACATCGCCTTCGATATCGTCGACCAGCTCGATGACCTGCTGCTGCCCGGCGCGTGCTTCTTCCAGTTCGCCACGGATGATGTAGTCGCGAAACAGTCGGCTGGCGGTTTCCGGGGGGAATACGTCGAAATCCTCGACCACCTTGTCCAGGCGGCGATTGAGTTCTGGTTCGCTGCCTCTGCTATAGGTGTACCACAGCGCATAGTGCACGGGATTTGGGGGGATATCGTGACGCATCATCAGCGGCACAGCCTGTTTCAGGAGCTCGGCCGCTTCGCGGGTTTCCTCCGGATACAGTTCGATGATACTGGTCGGTTTGGCTGGCTGACTCATGGATGTTGGAACTCACTGGCGAATGGCCAGAGCATAGATCAGGGCGGGGCTGCGTGCCTAATGAAAAGGCCCGGATAACCAGGCCTCTGAGTATCTCAAGCAGCGAGCAGGCTGCGCAGCATCCAGGCGGTTTTCTCATGCACCTGCATACGCTGGGTCAACAGATCCGCGGTAGGCTCGTCGCTGACCTTGTCCAGCAGCGGGAAAATGCCGCGAGCAGTGCGCACAACGGCCTCTTGACCCTGTACCAGTTGCTTGATCATATCCTCGGCGCTAGGCACGCCTTCCTCTTCCTTGATCGAGGACAGGCGGGCGTAGGCGGCGTAGGTACCCGGAGCTGGGAAGCCCAGTGCGCGAATGCGCTCGGCAATTGCGTCGACAGCCAGAGCCAGTTCGGTGTACTGACCTTCGAACATCAGGTGCAGGGTGTTGAACATCGGGCCGGTGACGTTCCAGTGGAAGTTGTGGGTCTTCAGATACAGCGTGTAGGTGTCGGCCAGCAGGCGCGACAGGCCTTCGGCAATGGCGGCGCGGTCCTGTTCGGCGATTCCGATATTGATTTCCATGGTTTTTCTCCTTTCAGGTGAGCCCGGGGTGTCTGTCCCGCAATGTTGGAGAGAGCCTAACATGCAGGGCTTGGTGATGATCTTGGCTTATATCAATGAAAGCGATGTTTAGAAGCTATTGATAACTTGCGGTTCAATTTTGGCCAGAAAATCTTACCGCTCGTCGAGGGCTTCAGCGGCGGGCCAGTGTCGGTCTTTGCTGCAGGGTGTGGTTGAAAATCTCTACCCAGCGGGCGCTGAATTGCTGGCCGGGTAGGTTGTTGATCTCAAGAATGGCGCGCAGCAGCGGGCGCTTGCTCAAGGTCTGGTGCGCGCGCTCGTGAGTCCTTGCATCGAAGGTGTCGACGATATGCAGGATCAATGCGCCGGGCGTGATCTCCGCTTCGCCGAGCCCTTTCGGGTAGCCACTGCCGTCGGCGTGTTCCTGATGCTGCAGGATGATCTCCATGGCGGCTGACCAGCCGGGCATGCGCTTGAGTAGATCGCTGGCCAGGCGTGGATGACCTTGCATCATGCGCCGTTCTTCGCGGCTGAAGTGGCTCTGTTTGTGCAAGAGCTCCAGTGGCAGAAACGCCATTCCCAGGTCATGCAGGCAGACTGCTGCGGCCAACTGCTCAGGCTGCTCGGCGTAATCGCCCGTGGCGTTGATGCTGAGTGCCAGCTCCAGCAGGCGCCGAGTACGTCCTTGCCAGTAAGGCGAGCGCTGCTCGGCGGCCTCGGCAAGGGCGCAGAAGAATTGTAGGTCGGATGTGGCAGGGATGCTGTGGCGGGCCAGCAGTGCTTCTATGTGACTGGGCTCTGCCGCTTCAGGTGTTTGCAGGCGAGTGCTTGGGTCCAGTTGCTGTAGCAGCACGCTACGCAGCTCGGTCTGTTCTGGCGGAGAGGCCATGGCCAGCGCCTGCAGTGCGCTGCAGAGTTGCCGGGTCTGAGAGTCGTCTGATGCCGAGTTGGAGCCAGCCAGTGCCTGGGCTACCAGCGCTCGCAGGTGGTCGAGGCTGAGCAGCAATATGTCGCCGAGCAGGCTGTCGAAGGCCATGCGGCCCGAACGCAGGGCATCGAGCACATCCTCCATGGCTTGCGGTACTGGCATCAGTTCATTGAGGTCGACGTACCCGAGGTTGCCTTTGAGCGTATGGATCAGTCGAAACAGCTCGCGCAGACGTTCTGCACTTTTTGGCGCTCGCTCCAGCTCGATCAACAGTTGTTCGCAGCGAGGAAATTGCTCGGCGGCGTCAAGGCGAAAATCTTCCAGCAGATCGTTGGGCAGGTCACTGCGATGGGGCAGGGTCATGGTCGTTCTCCAGGTAGGAGGCGCTCTTCATTATAGAAGCCATCTGCCCGGCGGCTGCGTCACGACGATTTACGCTATATAATCCCGCTCTTTATCGAAGCGCGGCGTGCGGTTGGACGTTCTCCGCGGTGTGGCTCCTGCCCAGGGCGTTGGGGGCTGCCTGACCTATCCAAGACCTTAGAGAAGCGAAACACGATCATGATGCGCAGCCACTATTGCGGCCAACTGAACGAGAGCCTGGATGGCCAGGAAATCACCCTTTGCGGCTGGGTACACCGTCGCCGCGACCATGGCGGGGTGATCTTCCTCGATATCCGTGATCGTGAAGGCCTGGCTCAGGTGGTATTCGATCCGGATCGCGCCGAGACCTTCGCCAAGGCCGACCGCGTACGCAGCGAGTACGTGGTCAAGATCACCGGTAAGGTACGTCTGCGTCCGGCCGGTGCAGTCAACCCGAACATGGCGTCCGGCGCCATCGAGGTGCTGGGCTACGAGCTGGAAGTGCTCAACGAGGCGGAAACTCCGCCGTTCCCGCTCAACGAATACACCGACGTCGGCGAAGAAACCCGCCTGCGCTATCGCTTCATCGACCTGCGCCGTCCGGAAATGGCCGAAAAGCTCAAGCTGCGTTCGCGCATCACCTCGAGCATCCGTCGTTACCTCGACGAGAACGGCTTCCTCGACGTCGAGACGCCGATCCTGACCCGCGCCACCCCGGAGGGCGCACGCGACTACCTGGTGCCGAGCCGTACTCATGCTGGCAGCTTCTTCGCCCTGCCGCAGTCGCCGCAGCTGTTCAAGCAACTACTGATGGTGGCTGGCTTCGACCGCTACTACCAGATTGCCAAGTGCTTCCGTGACGAAGACCTGCGTGCCGACCGCCAGCCGGAATTCACCCAGATCGACATCGAGACCAGCTTCCTCGATGAAAAAGACATCATGGACATCACCGAGACCATGGTGCGCAACCTGTTCAAGGAAGTCCTGGATGTCGAGTTCGGCGAACTGCCGCACATGACCCTGGCCGAAGCCATGCGCCGCTTCGGTTCGGACAAGCCGGATCTGCGCATCCCGATGGAACTGGTCGACGTTGAAGACCAGCTCAAGGATGTCGAATTCAAGGTCTTCGCCGGCCCTGCCAACGACCCGAAATGCCGCGTTACCGCGCTGCGCGTTCCGGGCGGAGCGAGCATGCCGCGCAAGCAGATCGACGACTACACCAAGTTCGTCGGCATCTACGGTGCCAAGGGCCTGGCCTACATCAAGGTCAATGAGCGCGCGGCTGGCGTCGACGGTTTGCAGTCGCCGATCGTCAAGAACATCCCGCTGGATAACATCAACGTCATCCTCGATCGCGTGGGTGCGGTCGATGGCGATATTGTGTTCTTCGGTGCCGACAAGGCCAAGATCGTCAGCGAAGCCCTGGGCGCGCTGCGTATCAAGCTCGGCCATGACCTGAACTTGCTCACCTGCGAGTGGGCGCCGCTGTGGGTCGTCGACTTCCCGATGTTCGAGGAAAACGACGACGGCAGCCTGACTGCCATGCACCACCCGTTCACCTCGCCGAGCTGCAGCCCCGAGGAACTGGAGGCCAACCCGTCCGCCGCGCTATCGCGCGCCTATGACATGGTGCTCAATGGTACCGAGCTGGGTGGCGGTTCGATCCGTATCCACGACAAGGCCATGCAGCAGACCGTGTTCCGCGTGCTCGGCATCAGCGAAGAGGAGCAGCAGGAGAAGTTCGGCTTCCTCCTCGACGCGCTCAAGTACGGCGCACCGCCCCATGGCGGTCTGGCCTTCGGCTTGGATCGCCTGGTGATGCTGATGACCGGTGCGCAGTCGATCCGCGAAGTGATTGCCTTCCCGAAAACCCAGAGCGCAGCCTGTGTCATGACCCAGGCGCCGGGTGTGGTGGACGGCAAATCGCTGCGTGAGCTGCACATCCGCCTGCGCGAGCAACCCAAGGCCGAATAAGCCTGTGCAAGAAGCCTGGATTTCCAGGCTTCTTCGTTATTGGGCGGAGAGACTCGAATTCTCACACCTGTGAACTTGAGGGTGTTCAGGTGGCACCTTTTACCGTCACTCTCGCGAAGGCGGGAGTCTAGGTGCTTCGAGATCTCTGGATGTCCGCCTGCGTAGGGCAGCGCTTGCGCTGAACGCACTTCAGTGCGGCCTGAAGTAGGGCGGGCGCAGCGAGTAATGACGACTGTTTTAGATCATCCCCCGAAGTAGAAAACTGGAGTTGAATATGGCCGGTCATTCCAAATGGGCCAACATCAAGCACCGCAAGGGGCGTCAGGACGCCAAGCGCGGCAAGATCTTCACCAAGCTGATTCGTGAGCTGACGGTCGCCGCCAAGCATGGCGGCCCGATCCCGGCGGACAACCCGCGTCTGCGTCTGGCCGTCGACAAGGCGCTGACCAACAACATGTCGCGTGACGTGATCGACCGCGCCATCGCTCGTGGTGCCGGTAACAACGAAGCCGACAACGTCGTCGAGTTCAGCTACGAAGGGTATGCGCCGAGCGGCGTGGCGATCATCGTCGAGGTGATGACCGACAACCGCAATCGCACCGCCGCCGAAGTGCGCCATGCCTTCACCAAGTGCGGTGGCAACCTGGGTACCGACGGTTCGGTTGCCTACATGTTCGACCGCAAGGGGCAAATCAGCTTCGCGCCGGGTGTAGATGAAGATGCCCTGATGGAGGCCGCGCTGGAGGCCGGTGCTGATGACGTGGAAATGGGCGAGGACGGTTCGGGCCTGGTGTCCACCAGCTTCACCGATTTTCATGCCGTCAACGAAGCGCTGAGCTCGGCTGGTTTCAAGGCCGAGGAGGCGGAAATCGCCATGATCCCCTCGATCAGTGCGCCGATCACCGATCTGGAGACCGCGCAGAAGGTGTTCAAGCTGATCGACATGCTCGAAGACCTGGACGATGTACAGAACGTCTACCACAACGCTGAAATTGCCGATGAGATCATGGAGCAGTTGGGCTGAGGCTCTGGCCTCTAGCGAACTGGATTCAGGATTCGACAAAGCCGGAAGCGCTGCATGGCGCCTCCGGCTTTTTTCATCAGGCGAGCGCGTGGCGGATGACGTTGCCGAGGGCGGCCCGTATACTCGCCAACTGGATAAATAGACAGTTGCTGATATGACCCTGATTCTAGGAATCGATCCAGGCTCGCGCATCACTGGTTACGGTGTGGTGCGTGACACCGGGCGTGGCTGCGAGTACGTGGCGTCGGGCTGCATTCGCACCGGTAACGGACCGCTGGCCGAGCGCCTGCAGATCGTCTTTCGCGGGGTCAGCGAGGTGATTCGCACCCATGGCCCGGTGACCATGGGTATCGAACAGGTGTTCATGGCGCGTAATGCAGACTCGGCGCTCAAGCTGGGGCAGGCACGTGGCGCCGCCATCGTCGCCGCCGTGGAGGCTGGGCTGGAAGTCAGTGAGTACACCGCCACCCAGGTCAAGCAGGCCGTAGTCGGTACGGGCGCGGCGGATAAACAGCAGGTGATGATGATGGTCATGCACCTGCTCAAGCTGGTGCAGAAACCGCAGATCGACGCCTCCGATGCTCTGGGTATCGCGTTGTGCCATGCGCACCACCGGCAGAGTCTCATTCCTCATGGGTTGGCCGGCGCCAAGCGGCGTGGCGGTCGTCTTCGTTTGTAATCGAATCAAAGGAAAACAGCGGTGATCGGACGTTTGCGCGGCACCCTGGCGGAGAAGCAGCCGCCGCATTTGCTTCTGGATGTGAATGGCGTCGGTTATGAGCTGGAAGTCCCGATGACCACCCTTTATCGTCTGCCGGCAGTGGGTGAGCCGTTGTCGCTGCACACCCACCAGGTGGTGCGTGAGGATGTGCATCTGCTGTATGGCTTCTTCGAAAAGCGCGAGCGCGAGCTGTTTCGCGAGCTGATCCGTCTCAATGGAGTTGGCCCCAAGCTGGCGCTGGCCTTGATGTCGGGACTGGAAGTCGATGAGCTGGTGCGCTGCGTGCAGGCCCAGGACACGGCGGCGCTGGTCAAGGTGCCCGGTGTCGGCAAGAAAACCGCCGAGCGTTTGTTGGTCGAGCTCAAGGATCGCTTCAAGGCCTGGGAGTCGATTCCGTCCATTGCTCCCTTGGTGGTTGAACCTCAACTGGCTCAGGCAGTCTCAAGCGCGGAGAATGACGCCGTCAGTGCCCTCATCTCCCTCGGTTACAAGCCGCAGGAGGCCAGTCGAGCCGTTGCTGCTGTCAAGGAGGATGGTATGAGCAGTGAAGATTTGATCCGACGCGCCCTGCGCGGCATGGTTTAGTGGAACCCTATTGATGATCGAAGCTGATCGCCTGATCACCGCCAGCCCACGCGAGCGCGAAGAGCAGCAGGACAGGGCCATTCGTCCACTGCGCCTGGCCGACTACATCGGTCAGCCCGCCGTGCGTGAACAGATGGCGTTATTCATTCAGGCTGCACGGGGCAGGGCGGAAGCGCTCGACCATACGCTGATCTTCGGTCCGCCAGGTCTGGGCAAGACCACCCTGGCCCATATCATCGCCGAGGAAATGGGCAGCTCGATCAAGAGCACCTCCGGTCCGGTACTTGAGCGTCCCGGCGATCTGGCGGCGCTGCTGACCAACCTGGAAAGCGGCGATGTGCTGTTCATCGACGAAATTCATCGCCTTTCCCCGGTGGTCGAAGAAGTGCTGTATCCGGCCATGGAAGACTTCCAGCTCGACATCATGATCGGCGAAGGCCCTGCGGCGCGCTCGATCAAGCTGGATCTACCACCCTTTACCCTGGTTGGTGCCACTACGCGTGCCGGCATGCTGACCAACCCGCTGCGTGATCGCTTTGGCATCGTCCAGCGCCTGGAGTTCTACGGCATCGACGACCTGGCCACCATCGTCTCTCGCTCAGCCGGGATTCTCGGCCTGCCCATCGAGGCCAAGGGCGCCTATGAGATCGCCCGTCGCGCGCGTGGTACGCCGCGTATCGCCAACCGTCTGTTGCGCCGTGTGCGTGACTTCGCCGAAGTGCGTGGTAACGGTCATATCACGCAGTTGATCGCCGATCAGGCGCTGAATCTGCTGGACGTCGATGAGCGCGGTTTCGACCATTCCGACCGTCGTCTGCTGCTTGCCATGATCGAGAAGTTCGACGGCGGTCCGGTGGGGCTCGATAGCCTGGCGGCGGCCATTGGCGAAGAGCGTCATACCATCGAGGACGTGCTCGAGCCTTACCTGATTCAGCAGGGCTACATGATGCGCACGCCGCGAGGTCGCGTGGTCACTCGTCATGCCTACCTGCACTTCGGGCTGAATATCCCGAAGCGTGCCGGAGAGCAGCCAAGTGGCGATCATTTATCGGCAGGTGACGAATGACGAAAAAATTGTTACCAGCCCGGATTGGCAAGCAGCAGGCCGGGGACTAGAGTATGCGCGCGCCAAACGAAGTGCAGCCGTTCAGCCACCGCTGCCGGGTCTATTACGAAGACACCGATGCGGGCGGCATCGTCTACTACGTCAACTACCTCAAATTCATGGAGCGGGCTCGCACCGAGCGCCTGCGTGAGCTGGGTTATGCCCAGTCGACGCTTGCTGGTGAGGGCCTGTTGTTCGTCGTGCATTCTGCCGAGGCGCGTTATCACGCGCCGGCGCGTCTGGATGACGAACTGGTGATCAGCGCCGATGTGATCGAATTGAACCGTGCCAGCCTGCGTTTTCGTCAACAGGTCAGGCGGGCTGCGGATGATGTGCTGCTCTGTGAAGGGCAGTTTCTGGTGGCCTGTGTGCGCGCCGACAACTTGAAACCCCGGGCCATCCCCGACACCCTGCGACATGCGTTCGCCGGGACGCAGGTGCCGGGTTTAATTGCAGCAGGAGAGTAAGCGTGGAAGCTAACGCCGTTGACCATATGTCGATGTGGAGTCTGATCAGTAACGCCAGCTTCGTGGTGCAGTTGGTGATGCTGACCCTGGTGGCCGCTTCGGTCATTTCCTGGGTGATGATCTTCCAGCGCAGTAATTCGATTCGCGCCGCCAAGCGTGCCCTGGACAACTTCGAGGATCGCTTCTGGTCCGGCATTGACCTGTCCAAGCTGTATCGCCAGGCGGGCAGCAACCCTGATCCGGACTCCGGTCTGGAGCAGATCTTCCGTGCAGGCTTCAAGGAGTTCTCCCGTCTGCGTCAGCAGCAGGGCGTTGACCCGGATGCCGTGATGGACGGTGTGGCCCGTGCCATGCGTGTGGCCATCTCACGCGAGGAAGAGAAGCTGGAAACCGCGTTGCCATTTCTCGCCACCGTTGGTTCAACCAGTCCGTATATCGGTCTGTTCGGTACCGTATGGGGCATCATGAACTCCTTCCGCGGTCTGGCTCAGGTGCAGCAAGCCACGCTTGCCACCGTGGCACCGGGTATTGCCGAAGCGCTGATCGCTACCGCCATCGGCCTGTTCGCAGCGATTCCGGCGGTTATCGCCTACAACCGCTTCTCTGCCCGCAGCGAGATGCTGATCGGTCGTTACTACACCTTCGCCGACGAGTTCCAGGCCATCCTGCACCGCAAAGTGCACACCTCGGAAGACTAAGGCGAGCGAAGAGGACAGGTTTTAACCATGGCGAGAATTCGCAACAGACGCAAACCGGTCGCCGAGATGAACGTGGTGCCCTACATCGACGTGATGTTGGTACTGCTGGTCATCTTCATGGTCACCGCACCGATGCTCAATCAGGGGGTCAAGGTCGACTTGCCCAAGGTCAGCAGTGAAGCGCTGCCGCAGGACAACGACGCGCAGGTACTGACTATCTCGATCAAGGCCGACAAAACCTACTACTGGAACATGGGTAGCGAGGTCGATGTCGACACCGAACAGGAGCGCGCCTCCACGCTGCCGCAGATGACTCAGGCAGTTTCGGCGATCATTGCCGAGAACCGTCGTCAGGGTAAGAAGGTGCAAGTATTCGTGCGTGGCGACAAGTCGGTGGATTACGGCACCGTGATGGCGGCCATGGGTGGCTTGCAGCAGGCCGACGTCGGTAACGTCGGATTGATTACCGAGGCTCCCTGATGCAGCAAACCGAGCGTCCGCAATCGGAAAGCTATTTCTGGCCAATCGTCTGGGCCGTGGGTTTGCACGTCCTGATGTTCGCCATGCTGTTCGTCAGCTTCGCCTTCACCCCGGAACTGCCGCCAGCGCGCCCGGTGGTACAGGCTACCCTGTATCAGTTGCAGTCGCAGAGCCAGGCCACCACGCAAACCACGCAAAAGGTGGCGGGCGAAGCGCAGAAGACTTCTGCTCCGCAGTTCGAGACCGAAAGGCTGGAACAGAAGAAGGCTGAAGAGCAGAAGCAGGCTCAGGCCGAGGCACAGAAGGTAGCCGCGGCCAAGAAAGCCGAGGAACAAAAGCAGGCTGAAGAGGCTCGAAAGGCCGACGCAGCGAAGAAAGCCGAGACCGAGAAGGCCGCCGAGCAGCAGCGCCAGGCGGATATCGCCAAGAAGCGTGCCGAGGAAGAGGCGAAGAAAAAAGCCGCTGAGGACGCCAAGAAGAAGGCTGCCGAGGACGCGAAGAAGAAAGCAGCGGAAGAGGCCAAGAAAAAGGCTGCTGCCGAGGCTGCGAAGAAGAAAGCCGCCGAGGATGCCAAACGCAAGGCTGAAGATGCACGGCGCAAGGCCGCCGAGGATCAGAAGGCGGCAGCGTTGGCAGAATTGCTGTCGGACAACGTGCAGAACCAGCAGGCCCTGGCCGAGACGCATGGCGACCAGGTAGCCGGCAACCTTGATGATCTGATCATCAAGCTGATCACCGAGAACTGGCAGCGACCGATGTCGGCGCGCCGTGGCATGAGCGTCGAGCTGCTGATTCAGATGCTACCCGACGGCACCGTGACCAACGCCAGCGTATCGCGCTCCAGTGGCGATGCGCCGTTCGATAACTCGGCCGTGGCTGCAGTGCGTAACGTCGGGCGTATTCCCGAGATGCAACAATTGGATCGCGCTACCTTCGACCGTATGTACAGGCAGCGTCGCGTTATTTTCAAACCGGAGGATTGAGCTCTGTGAATACCCTGATTCGTATCGCCCTGCTGGGGCTGGTCATGCTGGTCGGTAGCGTCCAGGCGGCCGATCCGCTGGTGATTTCCCAAGGCGCTGACCGTGCCACCCCTATCGCCGTCGTGCCTTTCGGCTGGCAGGGTGGTTCGGTACTGCCCGAGGACATGTCGCAGATCATCGGCAATGACCTGCGCAACTCCGGCTACTTCGAGCCCATCCCGCGGCAAAACATGATCAGTCTGCCGACCCAGGCCGGCGAAGTCATTTATCGCGACTGGAAAGCACTGGGAGCCCAGTACGTGCTGGTGGGTAACATCGTGCCCAACGGTGGTCGCTTGCAGATTCAATATGCGCTGTTCAACGTCAACACCGAGCAGCAGGTCATGACCGGCAATGTCGGTGGTGGTACCGACCAACTGCGCGACATGGCTCACCATATCGCCGATCAGTCGTTCGAGAAGCTCACTGGTGTCAAGGGTGCGTTCTCCACGCGCATGCTCTACGTCACCGCAGAGCGCATGGGGACCAACAACACCCGTTATACCCTGCAGCGCTCCGACTACGATGGTGCTCGTGCGGTGACCCTGCTGCAGTCGCGTGAGCCGATCCTGTCGCCATCTTTCGCGCCCGATGGTCGTCGTATTGCGTACGTGTCGTTCGAGCAGCGCCGTCCGCGCATCTTCGTGCAGCACATCGATACCGGCCGCCGCGAGCAGATCACCAATTTCGAAGGTCTCAATGGTGCGCCCGCCTGGTCTCCGGATGGCAGTCGCCTGGCCTTCGTACTGTCCAAAGATGGCAACCCAGAAATTTATGTGATGGATATGGGCAGCCGGCAGACACGTCGAGTCACCAACCATTACGCCATCGATACCGAACCCTTCTGGGGCAAGGATGGTCAGACCCTTTACTTCACCTCGGATCGTGCGGGTAAACCGCAGATCTACAAGACCAACATCAATAGCGGGGCAGTGGAGCGAGTGACCTTCGTCGGTAACTACAACGCCAACCCGAAATTGTCGGCGGATGAGAAAACCCTGGTGATGATCCATCGCCAGGATGGTTTTACCGTGTTCAAGGTGGCTGCACAGGACCTGGAAACCAACCGTTTGCGCATACTTTCAGACACAAGTTTGGATGAGTCGCCCACTGTTGCGCCCAATGGCACCATGCTAATCTACGCCACCCGCCAGCAGGGCCGGGGAGTCTTGATGTTAGCGTCCACCAATGGACGTGTGAGGCTCCCTCTTCCTACCGCTCAAGGCGAAGTTCGAGAGCCTTCTTGGTCCCCTTACCTGAACTGATGCGGCGCTACACCTTTTTGCTTAACACAACTGGGGTTCATTAGGAGTTACATGATGGAAATGCTGAAATTCGGTAAGTTCGCTGCACTGTCCCTGGCTCTCGCCGTTGCCGTAGGTTGCTCCTCCAAAGGCGGCGACGCTGCTGGCGAAGGTGCTGTTGACCCGAACGCTGGGTACGGTGCCAACACTGGCGCTGTTGATGGCAGCCTGAGCGAAGAAGCTGCTCTGCGCGCTATCACCACCTTCTACTTCGAGTACGACAGCTCCGACCTGAAAGCCGAAGCCATGCGCGCTCTGGACGTACACGCCAAGGACCTGAAAGGCAACGGCGCTCGCGTCGTTCTGGAAGGCCACGCTGACGAGCGCGGTACCCGTGAGTACAACATGGCTCTGGGCGAGCGTCGTGCCAAGGCTGTTCAACGCTACCTGGTGCTGCAAGGCGTTTCCCCGGCTCAGCTGGAACTGGTTTCCTACGGCGAAGAGCGTCCGGTTGCCACTGGCAACGACGAGCAGTCCTGGGCTCAGAACCGTCGCGTAGAGCTGCGTAAGTAAGCTGCCATGCGAGATTGCCGTCGTATCCTGACCGTTCTGACGCTCGCCTTGCCGCTCGCGGCGATGGCGGAAGTTCCCGTACTGGAAAGCAGCTCCATGCAACAGGGCAGCAGCTATCCACCGGCGGGTTATGGTACGACCGGCTCCTCCGCCGGAGCGGGTGCGCAAGCGCCCGCTTCTGCGCAGGGTATGTTGTTCAACCAACTTGAGCAGATGCAGCAGGAAATTGCGCAACTGCGTGGCATGGTTGAAGAACAGCAAAATGAAATCCAGCGCCTCAAGCAGGAAGGTCTGGAGCGTTACCAGGATCTGGATCAACGTATTTCTTCCGGTGCTGCCGCCGGTGGAGCTCCCGCACAGAATTCAGCCGATGGTGCAGTAAGCGCCAATGGCACGCCGACGCCGCCTGCCGCGCAGCAGCAGAGCAGCGCCGAGCCGGGTGATCCGGCCAAGGAAAAACTCTATTACGATGCCGCCTTCGACCTGATCAAGGCCAAGGACTTCGACAAGGCATCGCAGGCATTCGCTGCCTTTCTCAATCGTTATCCCAACAGCCAGTACGCCGGCAACGCGCAGTACTGGTTGGGTGAAGTGAATCTGGCCAAGGGCGACCTGCAAGCCGCCGGTCAGGCTTTTGCCAAGGTCAGCCAGGCCTACCCAAGCCACGCCAAGGTGCCGGATTCTCTGTTCAAACTGGCCGATGTCGAGCGCCGCCTGGGTCACAACGACAAGGCCCGCGGTATTCTTCAGCAGGTCATCGCTCAGTATCCAGGCAGTTCGGCCGCTCAGTTGGCTCAGCGTGATCTGCAGCGCCTGTAAGCCTGAGTGTCATGAAAGAACCCGCGCCTGTCGCGGGTTTTTCTTTTCTGTCGTTCAGCCACTTCCATTAGAATGCGCGCTCGTGTGTGAGGCGCGGTTTCAGCTCGGCTGACGTCCCTGCCTCCACGCTCTGTCGAATGCAGGCTCAGGCCTGTGTTCCTGTCTTTTAACGCAACGGAGGCGGATGGCCTGTTTCGTCATCACGCCCGTGGCTACCATGCAAGAAACCCTGCGCATCACCGAGATTTTCTACTCGTTGCAGGGGGAGACGCGTACCGCCGGCTTGCCGACAGTATTCGTGCGCCTGACCGGCTGCCCCCTGCGCTGTCAGTACTGTGACACTGCCTACGCCTTCAGTGGCGGCGAGATCGTCACCCTGGACAGCATCCTTGAGCAGATAAGCGCCTATCGGCCGCGTTATGTCTGCGTCACCGGCGGCGAGCCGTTGGCCCAACCCAACTGCATTCCCCTGCTTACGCGTCTGTGCGACGCCGGCTATGAAGTGTCGCTGGAGACCAGTGGGGCGCTCGACGTATCCGCTGTCGACCCGCGGGTCAGCAAGGTGCTTGACCTGAAGACGCCAGGCTCGGCCGAAGTGCAGCGTAACCGCTACGAGAACATTCAGTGGCTGACCCGTAACGATCAGGTCAAGTTCGTCATCTGTTCGCGTGAGGATTACGACTGGGCGGTATCCAAGTTGATCGAGCATGACCTGGCAGCCCGTGCCGGCGAGGTGCTGTTCTCGCCCAGCCATCAGCAGGTCGACGCTCGGGCGTTAGCGGAGTGGATAGTGGCGGACAACCTGCCAGTACGCCTGCAACTGCAGTTGCACAAGATCCTCTGGAACGACGAGCCAGGACATTGAACATGAGCGAAAAGAACGCGGTCATCCTCCTTTCCGGAGGGCTGGATTCGGCCACTGTGGTCGCCATGGCCAAGGCCGAAGGCTATACCTGCTACAGCATGAGTTTCGACTACGGGCAGCGCCATCGCGCCGAGTTGCAGGCGGCCGAGCGTGTGGCTCGTCAGTTGGGCGTGGTCGAGCATAAGGTCATCGGCCTCAACCTCAATGGCATCGGTGGCTCGGCGCTGACCGACAGCAATATTGCTGTGCCCGAAGCGCCCACCGAGGGTATTCCTGCGACTTACGTGCCGGCACGCAATACGGTGTTTCTGGCGCTCGCGCTGGGTTGGGCAGAGGTGCTGGAGGCGCGCGATATCTTCATCGGCGTCAATGCCGTGGATTACTCGGGCTACCCGGATTGCCGACCGGAGTTCGTCGAAGCCTTCGAGCGCATGGCCAACCTGGCGACCAAGGCCGGCGTGGAAGGGCAGGGCTTTACCATCCGCGCGCCGCTGCAGCAGATGAGCAAGGGCGAGATTATCCAGGCTGGTATGCGTTTGGGCGTGGATTATGCGCTGACGGTTTCCTGCTATCAGGCCGATGATGATGGCCGTGCCTGCGGCAAGTGCGACAGCTGCCGTCTGCGCGCGGTCGGTTTCGCCGCTGCTGGCGTACCTGATGTAACCCGCTACTTCTAAAAAGTTTTCGCGAAGTGTTGATTTCCTGAATTAAATCAGTATCATGCGCCTCGCGTTGGGTCGTTAGCTCAGTTGGTAGAGCAGTTGGCTTTTAACCAATTGGTCGTAGGTTCGAATCCTACACGACCCACCAGAT
>Ga0208645_1001612_pt1 | contig 19363 bp, 6 predicted proteins | sample VirMetDEL_Sep_01_FD_184519 | JGI IMG/M metagenome (GOLD analysis project Ga0208645, IMG submission 184519) | Aqueous microbial communities from the Delaware River and Bay under freshwater to marine salinity gradient to study organic matter... | ecosystem: Environmental > Aquatic > Marine >... | reverse complement strand
ATCATCAACCCCTCCTATGTAACATACTCCGACAGATGCTTTGTTATGCCCCTTTGCGTGAGCGCCTGACCGTGACTCAGGGCGACCCTTTGCAATACTTCCGTCAAGCTCAATCACCCAGTGGTAGCCAATGTCGCTCCATCCGTTGTCTTCAACATGCCAACGCTTGATGTCCTCCATCTTCACGTCACGCCCCTCTGGCGTTGCTGAGCAGTGTACTATTATCTTTTCTATCTGTCTTGCCATTGTGTTCGCATTGATTGGTTCTTAAGCATTTCTTCCCGCATTCTACTGGTCTCGTCTCGCACCATTTCTTCATCTATCTCCAGCTTTCTTTCCACCTGCTTTCCTACCAGACTTCTTTCCGCCTGCCTTAACTCTTTTATCTTCAGTCTTCTCTTTATTAAGCTTGTCTTGAGCTTTTCTCAAAGCCTCCATTGCCTCTTGCTCCTCTATCGAATCCTTGTCGGCTATATAATCGCTATACCCTAAAATCTTTCTCCAATTAAATTCTTGGTCTCCAGTGACTGTTCTGTACCAGTTTCCGAAAGACTTATCAAGGTTACTTGTAGGTATAAAGTTTCCTATTAGGTTCATTATAGCCTCGTTATGATATTGTTCTTTCTTTATAGGGTCTTTAACATTTCTTGCTTTCTCAAAGTCTTTTATTGTTTCACTCGCCATACTAAACAACGCAGGCATTGGCATATTGGATGCCCAAGGCTTGTCCTGTATAAAGTTTGATATTCCATTTGCTATATTTCCAATTGCAAAAAGTATAGATAAGTTTCCCATAACTCCAGACGCAATCAATTGTTCTTCTTCCTCTTCGTCAAGATCCCACAGAGGAGGGAATCCCATTGCCACGTAATTGTACAGCATTGGCATCATAAAGCGATAGGTAATAACCGTTCTTAGATTTTCCCATACCGTTCCTTTTCCCACTGACTTGTCCATAGCGGCCATTTTTCTATAAAGCTGCCTCCATCCAGACATTGACTTTCTCCAGTATTGCCTTGGAGACGTCTGGAACATGATCATAGATTTCACCAAGTCTCCTCTTGTTTGCCAATAATCCTTGCGTTGTATATCTCCTGACTGCTGAGTGCCCTCGGTGTCCTTTTCAAACTTCTTGATGGCGTAATCAATCGCCTGCTGCTCAGTGGCGTTCGGATTTTTCTTCTTGAACTCTGACTTGTAATACGTATAGTTGGGCAGGCCGCCCATAAATATAGCAGCAGCATCTCCAGCTTTTGTGTACGCCATTCCATACTTAACAATGAAGTCGGTCATTTTACCTAAATAATAATCCGTTCCTGTCCCTAATGAAACCACAGGGTCTTTTGATTTGGAGTATATATCCACAACACCTACAAAATCTCCTTTATATCTATCTTGAAGAAGTATTGAGTTGTTGTAAATCTCCATCGCAATACGCTTTGTTTCTTTAGGATTCGCGAACGACACTCCAACCTGTTTAGACCAATTTCTCCAACCTATGTCATTTGCGTATGTGGGTATGGATGTCAGCTGCTTGGCCACGAGGCTAACATTGGCTCCAAGCTTTGCAAAAATAAACGCCCTTGAACTCGCGGATATTAGTCTCGACCTAAAAACTTCACCCCTACTTCCAGTTAAGTATATCTTCAACATATCATCGAATAGCTTTAAGAAGCCCTTCCCATACTGTTCCTCTATAACGGTTCTTATCCTCTTGTCTGCAAACAGCTTGCTTATATCTCTAACAGACTCTTGGTACGCTCTGAACTTCTCCATCTCCTCAATGTAGGCCCCCATAGCGTAGTTACCATCCATTTGAGCTATCTCGTTATTGTTTTTGACCCTTATTTTTGTAGAGCCATTTGACAGAGCGGCTCTATATCCATTTTGCAGGTTGTCAAGCTCTATCTCTTTGTTCCCTAACTCTCTGTATATTTTACCAGCGTAATTTTTATTCCAAGGTAGATTTGTTCTGTACACCCTTTTATATACTTGGTTATATCTCTCATACGCTTTAGGAAAGAACTCGTCTACTTGCCAGTCAGCCCATTCCTTTACCTCTGGCGTCATAAGCTGTTCAAGTTGCTCCATCTTGCCCTCCCAATCCTTACCCCACATCTTCTCAAAAGCAGGGTGGTTCGCAGGGTCTTTTGCCTGATTATACCAGTAGTATATTTCGTTTTGAGAGGCAATAATGCTTTCGCCATCTACTTCTACTCCAGTGTCTATATACTTCCTGTTATCTACAGAAACTATTCGATCCCAGTCTTTACCAAACACTTCCTTCATTTTGGAAGATATAAGAGCCTCCATTTCCATCGTCCCCTTCTTAAAAGTGGTTGTAGAGTCGCTCATTCTCTGAGTCACTAAATCTTGAAGCTTCCCTTCAAACATTTTTCCAGCTCCTCTTGACATAATATCCATGAATGAAGGCAGGTCTGCTTGCTTAGCGTCAACATGATTTACAATTGCTTGCATCATTTTTGACAATCCATCTTTTACAATGTTTGTGGTTCTTTCTTTGTTGTTCCTACTCACCCTGTACTTTCTCAATACAGCGTCAGACTCTTCTTCGGTCATTTCACTTATATCTATGCCTGTCATATCTTCAAAAGCAGCATAATATCTTTCGAGGTATGATTGATGCGCAAGCCTCAATTGCTCTTTCATAAATCCCCTACCTGTATTTACAAGCTCTTTTATTGCCTCAAGTGATGAGTCAAGACCTTCTACTGTAGACCTATCTGATTTCTCATTAGCAAACGTAGCACCATATTCAAGTATGAAATCATAAGCAAGAATCATTGATATATCATCCTCTGTCATCATATCTGTTTTTTCAAACAGATTAGACCTTTCTTGATTTATATCGTCTATGATTTTATCAAACTTAACTTCATCTTGAGCGACTTTTCTTATTTCATCAAGCTTTTTCTTGGCGAAGGCTATGGCGTCAGCAAATGTTGCCGTCACCTTTGTCCCCTTCTTCCTTCCTGCCTCAGTCCTCTCGAACTTTTGGTTGAGTATGGTCTCAATTTCTGATATGAATATCTCAGACCTTTGCTCATTTATTACCGATGTAACGTCATCAATAACCTGATCCATTGTTTCAGGTGTTGCATCAGTGACCATCTTTAGAAGTTTGTTGACAACAGACTTGCTGTACCTGTCATTAGGAAGCTCTTTCCTTATCAAAGCCCTCAGTCTTACTTGAGCAGCCTTAAGTTCCCTCAAGGACATCTTACCACCCTTTATCATCAACTTGATGGCTGATATCTCAGCCTGTATGGCTTTATTTGCTGTAGTCCCCAGTGCGCTGTCAAGACCAACTATCAGTCTGTTCTTCATAGTCGCAGACTGCTTGTCGAAGTCTGGGTGAGCCATGAGTATCTGATGAGCTTTGGCTCTGATTTTCGCAGGATTGGCTGGTCGCATTTTTGCCGCTGACCTTCTAACCTTCTCCATTACCTCTGTGAACATCTTCTGACCCTGAGCTATACCACCCTCAACATCACCGAACGCTGACGGAAGGGTGTTCTCAATATCAATAGGAACAGCCATCGCATCTTTTATCTCCTTCTTGGTGAAGTTTTTCTGTGTGTCTGGGTTTATCTCTCGGCTTAAGAACAATGCTATAGCTGAGTCAGTGTATCCCTTTCCACGAAGCTCGTTGATTACATCGTATATCGTGAATGCAGTTGCTGCAGGTGCTTGATATTTTGATGATACCTGATGCTCCTCGCCAAGGTTTTTTGTGTTTATAAGCAGAGGCTCTGATGAAATTCCTGAACTTGGAGAAAACAACTGATCTTGTCTTGTTGTCACTTTTCCGTCCCTAACAACCTTATTGTCGTAATCCTTGTCGCTCATTACCTTGCCGTTCTTTGGGTCTGTTGATACAGCGTCCCACTGCACAGCAGTGTCAAATAAATTCAAGGTAACTCCACTCTCAGCCTGAACAGCCATTGGATAGGACTCGTGGGTGTTCTCGGTCATTGCCAATATAGCATCAGCTAAGTCGCCTGTTGCATCTGGGTGTTCCTTTCTTAAGTAGTTCTCTACCGCATAGGTTTCAATGAGTTCTTTTTTTGAAACTCCCCTAAACTCAGCCATAAGTTTCATCGTCTTATCTAAGTTGGCGTCAAAGTCTATGTTGAGGGATTTTGCCACCTTACGCTTTTCCTTATCGGACATGTCCTCCGTATAGAACATTGACCTTACTGATTTTAGAATATTGGTTTTTTGCTTGTCTTTTAACTGTAGCCCATCTTTCATTGCGGCTTTCACAATGGCGGATCTCTGACCGTCAGTTAGTCTGTTCATTGCTATCAGCGCAACTGGTACTTGTTTAACTGGCCCTGTAACCTCAACAACCCCGTATATATGACCTGTAGACTTGTCTGTTCCAAATAAGTCCTTCAGCATAGGCTCGGACATCATAGCCGATATTCCTGCTTTAAAATTGTCTACAGATATTGCATTCTTAGCGAATGTTCCATCCTTCTTCTTGTTCATTTTAAAGAAATCAGCCTTAGCTCCCTCCAAGAAAAACTTCTCAAACTTAGAAAGCACGTCTTGAGACTTTGAAGCCTCTTCAACTATATCTCTTGCGATTTGATCTGAGAAGTTGCCTCTCTGTTTGAATGATGTTACGTCTGGGTCTAATGCCTCTCTTATGCTTGACATCACTTCGGTGCTGTCCATGTCCTCTGTTAAACTCGTGCCAAGGTGTTTGTTCGCTGCGTTTATAAGGTTCTTTTTTACATCTTCGCTTGAGAGTCCAAGTATGTCATCAAGGACAGCGTTGCTATATATATCCATCATAGCATTTGCCCCAGTTGTACTTGACAATAATTTCTTTGGTGGTGCGGTTGTTATTCCCATCAATATCCTGCCGCCATTATCCTTAATCATGCTGTTAAGGATTTGTACCATCCTGTCAACCGCATCAGGCGTGCTTGCCCAGAAAAGATTCTCTTCATGAAACAATATAGGGTAGTACATGCCGCCCTTTCCCCTTACAATTCTTTCTCCAGCTGCATTTAAAACCTGCCCAGCAAACATAGCGTCTGGCTGGTGTAAGAACATTTTTAGACCGTTGAAGTCGTTAATACTCATTCCCTTCTTTATGAAACCCTGAGCCTCAAGTCTTTTAAATGACACCGTGTTCTTGTCATACAGATAAGTCCATCCAGTTGTCGGGTCTGTATAATCCGCTTGGAATCGGGCTGTAAGTACGTTGTCTTTCTTTGGCGTAATCACAAACTCATTACCACGCTTCTTGACGTCAAACCTGTTCTCGTCAACAGCGACCTCGTTGAACGTTGACTTAGGAACTACAATACCACCAAGCCCCTCTCTCACGGCAGCGTCAACAGACAGCGTGTACAGGTCTCTTTCAGACCTTGACGAGTCTTCCTTGGCGTCAACATTTGTCATACGAGCAAACTCTTGTCCGTTAATCATTATAGGGCTTAATCTACCTATCTCAAGGGTTGTCTCTCCGCTTATCTTGTTGCCGATGTTTATAACGGCCTTCTTAGCGAATCTCCGCTTCTGTGGTTTAGGTGCTTCAACTTCTTTAGCTTCGTCTATTGTTACACCAATTTCCTTGTCTCCCTTTCTCTCCCTGAACTTTATGTAGTTGTCAAGGTGCTGCTTGTTGTTGAACTCCTTACTCACACTGAAAGTCCTGCCCGTTCTACTTCTGAAGTCTACAGTGGCCTTAATTGGCTTCTGGAATCGAGGAGATTTTTCTCTATATACATCTGATACAGATTCGTATTCGTTTATATTTTCTCGAAGAGACTTTTCTTGTGGTTCAGCCCCCCATTGCTCAACCTCATACATAGAACCTTCGCCCATGTATATCGCGTAGTGCCTTGGGTTGTCGATACTTCCAAAGCCAACGATATCCCCAACCTTTAACTTGTTCGACAAATCGTTTATAGCGGAGTCATTGTCTACAATATCTTCGCCTTGGTAGTATTCATTCGGAAGTTTTTCAAATGCCTCCTTGAAGGAAACATCGCCTATTATTTTGTTACAAAAGCCCTCGCAATTGAGAAAGGGTTTTTCTGCATTTATAGCTTCAATTTTAGAAGCTATTCCAGAAGCTTTTTGGAATCGAGCGTCCATCGCTTTATCAGATTCAGCGATTTCCTCATCCCCAAATATCTCCTCAAGGGTCTTTGCCTCCTTGATAATCTCACCCTTGGCTGTTTTACCAGCTATTGTGTTAAGCAGGTCAATAGCGTCCTTATCACTCATCTCGCGGCTGTAAATCTTCGTGCCAAGAGCTTTGTTGATTCCAAGCTTCTCAGCCAGCTTACCTATCCACGCTTTGATTGCTGTCTTGGCGTTTACATCGAGTTCTATGAAGTTCTCTGCAAGGAATCCGACAAGCTCGGCAAGCTGCTCCTCAGACTGCAAACTGATATCGTATCCCTGTCCTTCTTTCTCTCCCTTGGCAAAAAGATTCATGTAATCACGAAGAGTCAGTTCAGATCCATCTGCCTTAGTTGCTACAACCTTTTGAAGCACCTTATTACCAGCGCCTCTTTCCACACCTGCAAGCATCTTGTTTGTCAACTGCGTGGCGGCTTTGTCACCCAAAACACCCCCTCCTAACGCTCTTGTGACAACAGCATGGAATACCTCATGGCTAACAGTTCTCGTGTTAGCATTGGACATGTTAATGTGTATCTTATTCCCAATGAAAGCACCCCTGTTGCCCTTGCCTTTTGGAGGGACTGCAGCATTGAATGAATCCATTGTGTCATGCACAACTATCTCAACATTAGGGAGTATCTTTGATATTGCTCTCTTAGCTCTGTTTACTTGGAACGAGATGTCTTTCTTTCTCTGTTCAGCCTGAGCGGCTGACTCTTGACCCATTACCTCGACACCCTCTTTTTTTGCTTGAGCCGCTTGCCCAATATCTGAAGCCATTTGGTCAACAGCCTCCTGATTAGCGTCAAACACCTGCTGCTCCTGCTCTGTCAGTGTCTCACCGTTAAGGTTCTTGACAGCAAGCCCACGTATGACAGGCTCAGGTACGTTCTCAAGGTCTTTGAGGGTCTCGTCAGTTACCTCTTGGGTTTCTTCTGTGACGGTGATTTTCTCTTCGGTAGCTTCCCGAACGTCTCCTTCTCCCACCGCTTGGCGGTCTCTGGTAGGTTCTTGTACATCCACCGTCTCTGTGCTTGGCTCTTGAATGGCATCTTGTTCTTGTTTTCCTATTCGTGATTCGTGAAATTTTTTAGCTGATTCAGATCTTCCTACCTCTAATATTTTTAGGTTATTTTTATTAGCAAACGCTTCTATCTCATCATATATTGAAGAGTATATCCCTTGTCTTCTTTTGTTTTCATCAACAGCAGCTCCGCCTACCCTCAATGTATTGTTTGACATATCAACATTGAAAGCTGCCGATCCAACAATGTTTCCGTTTGAATCGTAAGCGGTTATAGTCATAGAGTTATCTAATCCACCTGTCTTGGTTTTGTCTATAGTTAATTCTATTCCCTTGTTTGTTTTTACTTTTTTAGACTCAACACCTTCGTTAATTACAGATATCTCTTCTTTATACCTAACACTTGGGTCGTTATAATCATAATCATACTTGTCTTTTAAAATCGTTTTATACTTATCGTTTTTTGGATTTTTAGGATCCAAGTCAATGACATCTATAAGGGTTTGTATTTCTTCTTGCTCAGCTAACGTCCTTCCTTCAGCAGGCGCAGCCTCCTCAACCACGACCTCCTCAGCAGGAGCAAACTTCTCCATCTCAGCGTTGTACTCATCCTCAGTGAGTGTCACGGTACCTTTGCCGTCATTACGGTTCACAGTGGCAAACGCCTCAGCTGTAGGTGACGTTACCTGCGTAGGCGCTTCGTATGTTGGGGCAACCTCTTCTGTAACAACTTCTTCGGTAGGCTCTTTAGCCATCACCTCCTCAATCTGAGAATTTATCTCTTGTAACTTTTTCTTACCAGCCTCGGTTGTGTTTCCTTGAAGTTTTTTCTTTTCCTTTTCAAGAGGAACCAACTCACTTACCCTGCCAGCGTCTGTGATACCAGCTTCAGCAAGGTCTCTCTTGATAATGGCATCCTCTCTTATATCCCTCTTCTTCTGCTCGGCAGCTTTCTTTAACGCATCATTCCCTTTGATGTCAATCTTGGCAGCGGCAATCTGTTCGTCAGTAGCGTTTTCAAGGAATGATTGAAAATCCTCTTCTAAGATTTGCTTTCCGTCTACTTTTATAGACTCGCCCCTTCTTAAACCAGTTCTCGCGCCTCTCCCCGCACCGAGCATAATGGAACTGCCAAGAAATGTTGCTACAGCAGTTTCAGCAGCTTCTCCTGACTCTACATAATCCGCAATAGCCTCGTATAATGTTGTTCCAGACCCCTTTGTCCCTATCTTAATTCCTTTTTCTTGAAGCTTTCTGTTGTACTCTTCTAAAGCCCCTTGAGCAACCTCAGTTTCTGCTTCAATAAGTGAGTTTTTAGTTATGTCCCAAAGCTCTTTACCTATCCTGTTCTTGTTCTTTTTTACAGCCTCTTCTACAGATTCTTTAAATATTTTGTTCTTAGCAAATCCAACTGCTTTTCCAATACCGATTGTTTCTAATACTCCAGCTAAACTCCCCAATGCCATGGCTGTTATCTCATCTTCCGTGTCATTAGCTACAACCTCCTCTGGGGTTAGTCCGCTTCTCTTTGCTTCAGCCTCTACTGCATCAATATACATTGGAGTTCCCATCTCGTAAACAGCAGACGACCCCAATGTGGGTATCGCCCTCGCTATGGAACCCATAAATTGTATGGCGTTTGAAACAGCTCCAGACGCAGCTTTCGTGTAGTTACCTCTCTCGTATGACTCTATAACAGGAAGAACATCTTTCATCTGTTCTTCATATTGCTTTATCTCTTTGTAATTTTCAACCTGACGTTCTTTGTTTGTCATTTTCTTAAATGACACTCCATCACCGTCAATGGCAAGAGTCCACGATGGGTCATCACTCTCAATATCTTCACTTATTTGACCAGCATATAATGCTGACTGCGCTGGTAGCATTTTCGTCTTGATCCACTCATTTTGAATCGCATTTCCTATTCCCTCCCAAAAACCAAGTTGTTGTATTTTATCTTGCGCCCGAATCTCTGACTCTATCGATATCTCTTCTTGTAATTCGGCTAATTGACCGTTTATTCGCTCATCGGCAATAGATTTCAGTCTGCCAACTTCTTTAATGAACTCAGGATTCTTTGAAGACTCATCAGATATCCGCTTATTCATTACTGAACTGAACTTTGAAAGCTCATCGTTAGCCTCGTCTTCAGTCATCTCTCCTGAATTTACAAGATCAGTAAGCTCATTGAACTTGTCTTGATACTGCGACTGGTATTTTGCTTGGATTTTTGAAACAACTCCTTGAATCTCTGGGCTTTGGTCAATCGCTTTCTGAAGGTCTATAGTTGCGTTTGTGACTATTCTATTAGCTTCGATTGCAGACTTCTTCAGCATTTTGTCCTCAAAAATCTGATCTGGCGTCTTGATATCCTTCATAGTCATCTCGCCACTCAGAATCTTTTTCCCATAATCCTCAAAGTCGGGGACTTTTGCTTTGTACACTTCTTCAGTAGGGAATATACCAACTGGTTCTTCATATACTTGTTCTGCAGTCTCTTCTTCTACTGGGAATATACCAACTGGCTTCTCCTCAGCAACAGGCTCCTCAACCACATCGGCAGATACACCATCTTGTAAAGGGGATTCGGTAGGACTTTTTTTTTCAGCCGCATACTTCTCCTCTGTCATAGCGTATGCAGGCGCAGCGTCACGCTGCCCTGTCTCCATCATCTCAGGAGTGAGTTCTTCTTGGGGTTGGGTAATGCCAACTAACACAGAAAAATCTTCAATGGATTTTGTGTATCCTTTTTCTGTAACGTAATTAAAGTTGTCATTCAAGACCTCCTCATCGCTACTTAATAACATGCTAAAATCCTCAATGGATTTGGTATATCCTTTTGAGACGGCTCTGTCGTACAGGTCTTTTAATACTTCTTTATCCATAAATCTTGTTATTTAGAGCTGTAGTCTATACCACCCCCACCAGCAGAATCCGCTGGCTCAGTCGTTCCTTCCAAAGGCTTGCCTGTTGTGGCTGCTTCGTACATTTTATACAAAGCCTCCTTTAAGTCAGAAGCTATAATTTCACTGTCTCTATTTAATCTTATAGGAGGTAGTGTTCCAAGGTCGGGGTGTGAGATTATCATCTTCTTTGTGTTGTCCACATTATACGATAGTCCTTTTATTTGAGACGCCTCTATGAATTTTTGAACATACGCCTTTGAGTCTCTTATCTTAGAACTTTCTCTGAAATAATTCTCTGTAGCAAGTGGCTGTATGTCAAGCACATTCCCAATAGACGCTAAATCAGTAAGTTTTTGAGACAGGTCTTCTTCAAACCCTATCTCGTACTTACCACCTGCGCCTATGCTTGGAGTTAGCGAAGATACGTCTGGGCTATCAATCACCTCATCGTAATAAGTCCACACGTCATTTGTTCCAGTAAGTATCTTTCCGTAATTCTTTACGAAGTCGTCAAACGTACCTTCGAGAGGGATTTGTTGTGGTTTCCTTATGTTGCCTTCATCGTCAATTCCAGTAAAAATTATAGCGTCACCAGAATCATTCATTTCTATGCTTATGAATTTATCTTGCCCTACAGCCCCAGCCAAGTTAGCCATGGCTGCAGCCCTTTTATTAGGGTCTTTAGCTGTGAATAAATCTTGTAAAGCCGTGACATATCCCCTTGCTTTTTCTTTTGCCTTACCTGCTGCTATCTGAGCCGAGCTTGGTGCTTTGCCACTGGTCGCAGGCTTTTTCAGTGGGTTCAGCTGAGTTAACACAGCCGCTGTTGCGAAGTCTCTTGCGGCTTGCTTCTGATTGTCAGTAAGCTTGGCTTCATACTGACCGCTAAGTGGGCTTATTGTATAAACCACAACATCATCGTTGCCGAAATCAGCAGGGTTCATCGACCTCTTGTAATCTTGACTCATCTTCATCTGAAGAATGCTTGCAAGCTGATTGTCGCTGTACCCGTCAATATTCTTTTTAATGTAATCCATAGGGGTACTTATCTCGTTGCCTCTTTGCATTACTTCCTTCTCCAGAAGTTGCTCTGTTGTCATTCCAGATGTGCGATAATTCTCCAAAACTTTACCAATATCTTCAACAAGAGATTCAGCCTGACCGTCAATGTCAAAAACATCAAATCGCTGCATACTAAGCTTGTTCATGTCGTACACAGACATCTGCTCAACCTTTCCTGTCTCTGGGTCTGTTATGTCAGCGAATATATTCCCCTCCTCGTCAATGTTGTACTGTGCGTTAGTGCTGTCAAACCTACCTTTCAGTATCCGAGTCAGCATGTCGTGCTGTATAGGAAGCGCTGTTCCATTCTGCATTGCCTCATTTGTAGCATTAACCATGTCCAAAGAAGTCACGGCTGTTTGCTTCATCATTTTAAATTGGTCTCGGATATTATTGACCCTCCTATTGTAGTCTTTAGTGGTCATCTTTCCAGCCTCGTAGTCTCTCTTTAACTTGGCTTTTAAATCAGCAGCGTCAGACGATAAATCAAGTATTGTTGACTGAACAGTCTTATAGTCTTCTTGATAAGAAAGTGGCAAGTCAGCAGCCCTGCTTACCTTGTCCCCATACTGCTTCTGCAGAGCCTCATCCTCTTTTCTCTTCCTTTCCTCTTCCTTTGCAAACTCTTCTTCAATCTTAGACTTAGCAGCGGCAACTTCACCAGCAGCCTTCTCAGCCTTTTTCTCAAGGCCAGTGACCGTCGCCATAAGACCCTCTGATAGGCCTTTAGCAGCACCAGCGTAATCAACTGGTGTTGTCTCCCTCTTTGCGTATTTATAGTATGTCTTAGCCATTATTATTCTGCAGCGTTTAGAGTTGTTACGGGAGTGATGATTTTACTCAAAAAGTTTGGATCAGAAAGCTGCTCTACTGTGTAGGTTTTTTTGATTTGCTTTTGAAGATCTACAAGGTTCATCACATCAATAGCAGTCTCGTCAAGAACTTTCTGCTGTCCAGTTGATGTTATCTGAGATTTTAAGAAGCTTTTCAAGTCGGCTTCAGGTACACTTGCAAGATTCTTATCAACCGCTGCAGACATCTCCATCTTAGGTGCAAGAGCCGCTCCAGCAACGTTTGCAACCCCTTGTACTGCCTGCATTCCAGACTGTATCGCCTGTGACTCATACTGAGCAGCCATCGCCTCAGCGTCTGCTGCTGCCTGCTGCGCTCCCTCAGCCTCTGCAAGACTTAGACCAGCGAGCTTGTCAGATGCAGCCTGTCTTTCTTTGGCTTTAGTCATTTCAAGTGCTTGAAGCTCAGAAGCCTTGTCAAGACGTGCCTGACGCTGCTGCGCTATATCAAGCATCTGCGCCCGACCAACTGCCGCTGCAAGACCACGCCCCTCTCCTTGCTGTGCTGCTTGTACTGCCTGAGCGGCCGCTATCTGTGAAGCCTCTTGCTCAGCTTTGTATCCTTGAAGGTCGAGAGAGAGCTCTTGTAACGGCATACGCTCAATCTCTTTTCTCGCCTCTTCTAATTTTTTCTTAGCAACTTTCTCAGCCTCTCTTGCGGCTTTCTTTGATTTGCTTGCCTCAGCACCACTTGCTGCTGCTGTTCCGATTGCTACTGCAGCTCCAATCGCTGCTGCTGCTATTGCTCCTGACATAATAGTTTCTTGTTTAATATAACATACTCTGGTAGGTCTCTGAAGTCTGATGTATAAACATCCTTTTCAGCTTCTTCTACAGTTTCTTTATCTGTTCTATACACGCACACCCAAACACAGTCTTCATGCATATAGGCTACTCTTTGAGTCCCTATTTCAGTCATGACCTTCATAGGTGCCTTTATTCTTTCAACCTCGCCTTTGTCGTTTAGTACCGACATCTCGCCACTTAAAAAGAAAGATGGATGGTTCTGCTTGTGAATAAAGCTAACAACAACAGTACCCTTTGGCATAAATATCTCTCTTGTATATAGACCATCTGAAAAGTCATGCTTCAATGGCATTAACTCCTCCATTTCTTCTGTGCCATGTTGTACAGCTGTTTCAAGAGTGACAAGCTGGTTCTTAAATTCAGCTATTTTTTCCCAAAGGATTCCCCTGTTTTGATGTACATATTTTAGAACGTCCTCTTCTTTATGGACTATTTCGGCCACTTCAGTCATGACCCCAAAGATACTGATTTCTAAGGATAACTCTTCATCAGGTCAACCTTGACTGCCATCATCTCTGTAGCAGTGGTAAGGTTGTTCTCAAGCGTCATCACGCAGTAGTGTCCCAATAGACCCTGACTCTCGGCAACTTGGTTACGCACGTAGAAGACGAAGTGTCCCGATGGAACTGGCGTGTTGCCTGTCGTGTTAACAACTATCTCTGATGGTGAGTTAATGGTCGTTATCGGCCCTGCTAACGTCACGACTGGAGGCGCTGGAGGCGCTGGTGTTGAGTATACGGTATCACCGACCTGTATCGGTGTTGATATTGCGCTGGCAAATGTTATGGTCTGAGGGTTAGCCCCAGCGAGTGTCGTTGGTACACCAACTCCTTTCGCTGAGCGCATATTGAAGTTGTCGTTAGTACTGATGCCTCTTATAAACGCAAACCAATCACCCTCTTTCTTTTTGAACCAATCCACCTCAATGTCCCTTGCACCCTGAATGTCGCTATACACGGTAGCCTTCCACGGGTCTTGTGCCTCAAGGTCGATGGTCTTGAATACCTTTGTCGTAAGTGCATCAGTGTTCAGTACTGTTGTTATGGTAGATGGGTAGTCCTGACCGTAGTAGTTGTTGCGGGTCTCATTAACATTGTGTCTATACAAGTTTCCTCCCTTGAAAGTATACAGGTACTGATTCATACCCTGTATCCACTCAGGATGAAACGAGTAGAATGACGGCCATCCCTGAGATGACTCGCTGTACGTAAGTGTGTAGTTTGCTAATGGTACGCTCATATCGTACAGTTTTGTATTGTTATTACCGCCCCAGACGAAACCTCAATACGAATGTATTCCCTCATAAGTTGATACCATCCATCTGGAAGGTATGTTGTCCCTAAAACATCAGAATACACGTTATCTCCAAGCTGAGGAGCGTCTCCCGACCCTCCGTGCCAATACTGTTGATCGGGAAGATTTACCCCGTTTATGTTCTGATACTCACACGCCTGCCAAAAAGACCCTCTTACTTGGGAGCTAATCATTTCAGTCAGCATTGGCGACCCACAAGACCCAGCTGCCTGTACAATTCCATCTGAGTCAACGTGTATCCAAGAGTATGTTTCCGTTGTTCCGCTGTATGCGTTCTGTATTGCATAGTACCCCGCTGTAGTTAAAGCGTTTTCGCCTGCTGCATCAAGATACACTCTGTCAAATAATCTTGGAGAGCCAGATGTACTGTTAACCCTCATTAGGAAGTAAGCATTTGTAAGCCCTGAAGATGAGGCCAAGCTACAAGCTGCTGAAGCGCTTGCCGCCATTGCTGTTCCTGAAAAACGAGAAAGAGGAGATGGACACGGTATAGTAATAGAACACGCCCCACCGCTTGAGTCTATCTGCCTATGCGGAGAGTAGACCTCAGCATCTACAGTCGTGACAAGTGAAGTCTTTGGAACAAGGAGATAGCACTCATCTGGATTGTTGTAGATATTAGCGGATGTTGTTGTGACCTGATTAATGTCAGTCAGCGCTATTGTCTCTGTTATTGGGTTTTGTCCAGATTGAATAAACTGATTAGAAGTAGACTGCCAATTGTATACCGTGAGTGAGTACGGGTTATATGGGTCATTCACGATATCAGATGCAGATACAAATCCGACATTACCGACATACTTCTTCTCAAGAAGACCGTATCTATTTGACACAACACCACTGTATACCGATCCGTCATACGTGGCCTGAAGTCCTTGCATGTATCCTAATCTATTCTCGTTGAACTTGAACTTTATGATTATGGCTGTTCCTGTAGACTCTCCAACATTTGAACACATCTTGTGGTAGTCTCTCTTTGTCGCATTTATAGGGTAAACGAATATTGCACTACATGATTCACAGCAGCTATCACAGTAAGTTATCACAGAGCTTAAAACACCAGAAACCATCTCTCTATACACCCCATTGAACTGGTATATACCGTCAGGTGCTACAACACCAGCGGCATCGGTTATGGTGGTTGCATCTATAAAGTTTGGTGCATCTATATAATATGTTCCGAAGTTTGGCATGTTAGCAGTTTCCTGAGTCTATTACTACGTTATCTGAATCTATTTCAATCCACTTAGATGTTCCGTTGTCATCGAAGTGTATGAACCCTGCTGGGAATAGTAGTCTGTTGGGGTCGTTACTACATCCACCAGCTCCGTATATTGTCGTGCCCACTACAGGTATCGTGTTTGCGACACCATTATTTATGATGACTGATGTGTGATATACATTCGTATCATCTGGAAGTCCGCAAGCTGTTGCTGAGTCAACCGTAGACACTGCACTACCCTCAAACGGAATGCAGTTAGGTGCAGAGAAGCACTCACAACAAGCCTCTTCTAATGATGATGTCGCTGAGTAGCATAGCTTTATCTCGTTAACCTCTCTGTAGTCCCAAATTAGATACAGCCTGTTTTCTGACCCCGCAGGCATCTGGAACGTGCCAGTTACAAGAGGCTCTGTTCCAGAAAGAGTGGCTGTGGCTGAAGCGGAAAGAAGCGCTGCGATGTCTGTCGGATTATTGTTGTATATCGTGTTTGTTCTCAGGTAGCGCATTTTGTTTCTGTTCAAGTCAAAAGCTGCATCACCAACAGCAAGCCTTCTCGAATACATAAACACATCAGCGTTATCCATAGGAATCATTCCTGTTCCTTGAGGGCCAAGAATGTTAGCTCCAAACTGAGAAACAATATTAGGTGGCGTCTGACTTGCAAAAGTCAAATTAAGACTTTGCCACAAAGGACTTAGGTATCCTACAGAAGGGTCTGAGAAGTTAAACTCTTGAGTCCTAACCCTTCCTGCATCCGCCTCAGATGTTACAACAACTGGTGTTATTGCAATGAAATCAGCAACAGGGCAATCAATAGAGTTCATGATTGTTACCGAATCAGTAGCTGGAGCGTTAGGTGTTATTGTTACCGTAGCCTGAGTTACTGATGGAACGTCCTTGTCAAATACCACTGAGAAATCTCCAGTGACAGGGTTTGAGGTATCGGACACTGTCGTCCCATTGTACGTTACCTCAATAGTCGTATCTTCCGTAGCGTTACCGCTTACCGTTACGTTTCCGAATGTGTTTCCAAACTCAACGATAAACGTCTGAGGCTCTAACAATCCAGTGAACTGTATCTCGCCTCCACCACACTCAATGACGGGAACCTCAAATGGAAGTCTGTTTGTGTTTGGAGACAGGACATATTCATCCATATACGGATCATACCCACCAAGTTTTTGCCTGTTGAAAGATGTTTGGAACAGGTCTCTGAACCAAGAACGCATACCTACATTTGAAATAACATTCAGTGCATCTACACCCTCACCACCCTTCAACTGTATTACCGATGATCTCTTTGCGTCAGTGAAGTAAACGTCCTTTCCGTAGTGACAGAAGCTCTCAGGGTTTTCGCTTATTCCGTACTCCTCAATACGAGCCACCTGTGTTCCAAGAACTTCGGGAACAGATGTGATTATACCTCCGCCAACAGCGTCTGTAAGGAGATTCTTCCCAACGGCAACATAGGATATTCTATCCTCCTGTAATGTCAATATGTCTGTCCTTCTTCCGTGAAGCACTTGTATAGGGCCATACGAATCCTCGCAATCCTTGTAATTAGCAAGCCCGAGGTTGAACTCGTTCAGCTTGTTGACGTTGTTTTGGGCGTTGAATATGCCACTATACGTGATTGAAGCCTCTCTTCTTATCTCCCTGTAGTCCTGTTCAGACACAGCGGTAACTCTGTTTCCTAAGTAGAACTTCTTGCCTGTTAATGAATCCTTTATCTTGTAGCTCTCAACGCCATTGAAAAATGTCAAGCAGTTATGGAATCCGAGATTTACAACCCCAGCTGTAGCCCCTACTACTTGGTCTACATCTCCAACCTTGTCTCCAGATAAGTGATTACCGTTTACTATCTCAAACGACTCACCGTTCTCGTAGTACACCTCCCCTGTTGTTGTAGTTGGAATTGTTTCAAAAACAACCTCAGCATTCATAGGAAAAATGGTAATTGTACACTCGCTTTTTGAAGTCCTCCTAAGTCTCGGAGCTACAGAAGGGCATTGGTGTGTTCCTGACTGTATTTCAAAATAAAACTCTCCAGTGCTGCTGTCTCTTGTAAATTGGTACTTATTTGTTTCGGCACTCACAAAGCCTGTTGAATGCACCCCCGTACCTAATGGAGGAGGGTTGTAGTCATATAGGTCGTCGTAAAATATCTGATCATTAGGGCCAGAGTTATCATCATACCCCCAAGGGCCACAGTCAGACTCGTTTGTTATATCAATACCTTCTCCCATCCAAAACTCCCAAAGGTTATTGTAGTCTTGGCTTGCGTATCCTTCAAATTTAAAGTTACACGTTTCTCTACCGCAAACATCTTGCTCTATCCTGTCGTACTCTCTTCTATGAAGATGCACGTCAAATACAACCCTTGAACCTGCTGGCACTGCCCATGGGGTAAAGGGAGTGGTGCTATCATCATACAACGGATACTGAAGCAGGGGTGGATACCCTCTATCGTCTCCAGCTCCTGTTGTTGTTGATACTAAGTTGTTTGTAAGTACGTTTCCTACAGAATCAAAATCAAGAGAAAAGTTATCTGGAAAGACTTTCATATACACTCCAGACGGAGAAAAATCAGCCAAGTCCCCCTCTGCTTTTTGCTCAACGTCAAGCACAGTTGTTTTTGTAGCAGAGTCAGGCGCTCCGTTAGAGTCCATTTTTACGTAAAGCTCTTGTCCTTCCTTTACCTTATTTGAGTTCTCACCCTCCAAAAGAAGCCAAGCGTACCCCGTTTGAACAATATTATTTGCATCCTTCTCTATTATCTCTCTGTAATATGTAGTGACAAATATTGTCTCGTAATCGGTCTCGGTCTGCTTCATCACAAACTTATACCTATCAGCCCAATACGGGGGCTTCATTTCTGGCGGTATGGTTATTACAGCAGAATTAAGCGCTTCGCTTTCGTATGCTGGAATATGAAACGAGTTTGAAATGCTTTCAAGAGCCGTAGATTGCCTTCCTTCAGCGTCTTGGTAAACTATACCAACTTGGTAATCTCTATTACTATGAAGACTTCTTTGGTTTCCAGACTTTGTAAACGTAACCCTCACGCTAACAAGGTCTGGTATCATGTATATGTTTGTGTTTATGCCGTCTGTATAATTGAATCCATTAGGTAGGACGTGTAGAAAACCAGCGAATACATAAATATTCAAAGGATTTCCCCCCACCCCATTGTCATAGGCAGACCTTAGTATTTGTAAAGGCGGATACCCTGACCCTCCAAGAGCAGACGGTTCATCTAAGCCAAATGTCGCGTTGTAGTTGTCTGTTACTGTAAAACCGTTAGGTGAGTTTAGTGGGTCTTGCTGAAAAGTTCCGATTCCTATCATCTCGTCCCAAGCAGACCCAGTAAAGGCTGATGTCACGTCGGAGTGAGACCCTGTGAGCGTGTAGTTAAACTCTATAGTTGTAGTTGGCCTTAATTCAGGATCTATTTCTTCTGTTGTGTTCCCAACGTATGGATAGTACCATTGGCTTATAGTTGGGTGCGATGCTGGGTTCGACGTGAATACAAAACTTGGCCTGACCTCAATGGCAACAGAAAGCTGTGCTCCTGCAACAAGGTCTTCCACTGGTATTCCAGAAAGGTCTAAAAGTATTTCATTGTCTCTATTGGTTGCTCCTATTTGAGTGACGCCAGTTAGCCCGTAATAATACTCATATAAGCACCCTCCACAAGACCTGTTCAACTCTAGTACAAATGACTTTACAGCCTCAGACTTCTGCTCAGCCACGTATGTAAGCTGTATGTCTCTTCCGTCAACGTCCTTTAGGTCATAGCCTTCAAGGTAGTTTCCATACATAAGTCTGTTGCCCATTATGGTCTGAGCCTTTGCAAGCCTCGGAACGTTGTCATAAAGTCTTAGTATCTCACCCTCGCTCAGTATAGTGTAAATGTCACCGTTTGAGAATGTTATACTCTGCGTTGAGTTATCTTGATACCCCTGTGTTACCTTGTTTAGCTTTTTGGCAACGTATATTGTGCTTG
>Ga0208645_1001606_pt1 | contig 19386 bp, 21 predicted proteins | sample VirMetDEL_Sep_01_FD_184519 | JGI IMG/M metagenome (GOLD analysis project Ga0208645, IMG submission 184519) | Aqueous microbial communities from the Delaware River and Bay under freshwater to marine salinity gradient to study organic matter... | ecosystem: Environmental > Aquatic > Marine >... | reverse complement strand
GCCATGGCGATCTGCCGTGACGCCGACGCACTGGCTGCCGCGATGAACAGTGATGCAGCCTACGCTTCGGCGAGCAAGGATGCGCAGAAGAACCTGACACTGGAGTTCTCTCGTCGCGCCCGAGGCATCGCCATCTGGGCGGCCCTGGCCCACCTGGGCCGTACTGGCTTGAAAGCGATGATCGACCGCCACATCCGCCAGGCTGAAGAGCTGGCCAGCACACTGCGCAACGCCGGCTATCAGGTACTGAACCGGGTTGTGCTGAACCAGGTATTGGTGCGTGGCGATACGGACGAACAGACCATCGCCATTCGCCAAGCAGCCCAGGCGTCCGGCGAAGTCTGGTTCGGACCAACTGTCTGGCAGGGGCGCCCCGCCTTTCGCCTGAGCCTCTGCTCCTGGCGCACCGAAGACGCTGATGTGGAGGCACTGGGCGCCTTGCTGCTGCGCTTGAAAGATGAGTTGAGCTGAAGCGACTGATTCGCTGTTTTATCCCGCAACTGCGCTGGACAGCGCAGTTCGGCAGCCCTTATCTTTAGCGCCGACCACACCTGTGGCCAACGTCGCTCGGACGGTTCCGGGCGCTTACGTATCCGAGGAAATCATGGCAGAGAACGCCAAGCGCCGTTTTGCGCGCATCGATCGTCTCCCCCCCTACGTCTTCAACATCACCGCCGAACTCAAGATGGCTGCACGCCGTCGCGGTGAAGACATCATCGACTTCTCCATGGGCAACCCTGACGGCGCGACTCCGCCGCACATCGTCGAGAAACTCGTGCAGGTCGCCCAGCGTGAAGACACCCACGGATACTCCACTTCTCGCGGTATTCCCCGCCTGCGCCGTGCAATCTCGCGCTGGTACAAGGACCGCTATGACGTGGAGATCGATCCGGAAAACGAAGCCATCGTCACCATCGGCTCCAAGGAAGGCCTGGCGCATCTGATGCTGGCCACCCTGGACCACGGCGATACCGTGCTGGTGCCCAACCCCAGTTACCCGATTCACATTTACGGCGCCGTGATCGCCGGCGCCCAGGTGCGCTCCGTACCGCTGGTGCCGGGCGTGGACTTCTTCGCCGAGCTGGAACGGGCCATCCGCGAATCGATTCCCAAGCCGAAGATGATGATCCTCGGCTTCCCTTCCAACCCCACCGCGCAGTGCGTGGAGCTGGATTTCTTCGAGCGTGTGGTGACTCTGGCCAAGCAGTATGACGTGCTGGTGGTGCACGACCTGGCTTACGCCGACATCGTCTATGACGGCTGGAAAGCGCCCTCGATCATGCAGGTGCCGGGTGCCAAGGACATCGCGGTGGAGTTCTTCACCCTGTCCAAGAGCTACAACATGGCTGGCTGGCGGATCGGCTTCATGGTCGGCAACCCGGAGCTGGTCAGCGCCCTGGCGCGGATCAAGAGCTACCACGACTACGGCACCTTCACCCCGCTGCAGGTGGCGGCCATCGCTGCGCTGGAAGGCGATCAGCAATGCGTGCACGACATCGCCGAACAGTACCGGCAACGCCGCAACCTGCTGGTCAAGGGCCTGCACGAGATCGGCTGGATGGTGGAGAAGCCCAAGGCCTCGATGTACATCTGGGCCAAGATCCCCGACGCCTACGCGCACCTGGGCTCGCTGGAGTTCGCCAAGAAGCTGCTGGCCGAGGCCAAGGTCTGCGTCTCGCCGGGCCTGGGTTTTGGCGACTATGGCGACGACCATGTACGCTTCGCCCTGATCGAGAACCAGGACCGCAGTCGTCAGGCGCTGCGCGGCATCAAGGCGATGTTCCGCGCCGACGGTTTGCTGCCAGGCAAGCCGGCCAAGGCAGAAACCGACTAAGCATTGAAGGGCGCCGTGAGGCGCCCTTTCTGCATGGGGCACGGAAACCGACAAGTTCTGCGACAATTCAGGACGTTACGCACGCCAAGCGGTGGTTTCGAGCAATTGCCCGGCAGAGTGAACGCCCGTACACTGCGCGCCCCTTCCCTGACGGTTTCCCCCAATGCTCTTCGTTTTGCGCATGCTGTTGATGGGCGTGCATTTCATCCTGGCCGGCCTGCTCGGCCTGCTGCTCGGTCTGTGCCGCCCGTTCAATCCGGACAACAGCCGCCTCTGCGCCCGTCTTTATTCGCTGCCCGCACTGTGCCTGCTGCGCCTGAAGCTGAAGACCGATGTACGCCCTTTGCTGGAGCACCAGCGCTCCTGCGTGATCATTGCCAACCACCAGTCCAACTTCGATCTGTACGTGCTTGGCCGCGTAGTACCGGAGCGCACCGTGAGCATCGGCAAGAAGAGCCTCAAGTGGGTGCCGTTCTTCGGACAGCTGTACTGGCTGGCCGGCAACGTGCTGATCGACCGCAGCAACGCCGTCGCCGCCAAGCGCGCGATGCTCACCACCACCGAAACGCTGCGCAACCGCGACACCTCGATCTGGGTCTTCCCCGAAGGCACGCGCAACCTCGGCCGCGGCCTGCTGCCGTTCAAAAAGGGGGCGTTTCAAATGGCGATCAGTGCCGGTGTACCAATCATCCCGGTGTGCGTGAGCAACTACGCCAAGTCCATGCGCCTGAATCGCTGGAACAGCGGGCGCATCATGATCCGTTCGTTGCCGGCAATCCCCACCGAAGGCCTCAGCCTGGACGACATGCCCGCCCTGATGGAACGCTGCCAGCAAGCCATGAGCGAGTGCATCAGCAGCATGGACAGGGAATTAGCGACGGCCTGAGTGTTGAAGCGGGACGCCTGTGCGCAATGGCGACCCGCCTTGATCATCAAATCCATCGATAGTTACTCTGCAGAGCATCCATTATTCAATCGAAATGACTTCGGCGATTCTGTGCCCACACCACCTCCCGACCTGGAGCACAGAACATGTCCCGCCTCTCTCAAGCTGCCCGCAACGGTGCCCTCGCAGCCATCGGCCTATACCTGATCAGCACCTCGACGGTGCTGGTCGTGAGTTACGCCGCCGTCCAGCCAAGCACTCCAACCGTTGCACAAGCAGGCCCGCTGCAGAGCCTGATCACTCACTTGCCTGTGCTGCTCGGCGCGCGCGCACAAGGGTGAGCAGGCGGCCATGATCAGACACCAACGCAGTCGTCTGCTGGCGCTCGCCAGCCTGTCGCTGCTGACCACCCTGCTGGCCCTGAGTGGCATCGGCAAAGGCTCGGCTGGCGCCGTGGCGCGCAGTATCGAATGCAGCCACAAACTGGCACATCATCTGGAGCTGGCCGAGAGCCTCAAGCGGCAACGCAGCAGCCCACCACCGAGCAGAGGCGAACGGCTCTCGCCTTACTTCGTGCTCACTCAGCAGACATGAAAAAGCCCGGATAACCGGGCTTTTTCATGTCTCGATATCAGATTCAGGCCTTGGCTTGCTTGCCCTGAGCAACAAAACGCATCATCCACTCCGCCACAGCACTGCCCTGCTGCGAGTGTTTGAGGCTATCCACGCCCTGCTGATAGATCTGCTCGCCAAGATGCTGCTGACGCAGCTCAAGCAGCGCCCGCGAGTAATCATGGACGAATTCCGGGTGCCCCTGAAAGCACAACACCTGATCCTCGATGTGGTAGGCACCAATCGGGCAGAAGTCGCTGGACGCCAGCAGCGTGGCCTTTTCCGGCAGGCGAGTGACCTGATCCTGGTGGCTGATCAGCAGCTGCAGCTCGTCCAGAGCCGGGCTCATCCACTGCGGTTTGCCTGCCAGGCGGTAACTGTGCACGCCAACCCCCCAACCTTGCTCGGCACGCTCGGCCTTGCCGCCCAGCAACAGCGCCAGCAGTTGGTGGCCGAAGCAGATGCCCAGCAGCTTGTCGCCACGCTTGTAACGCTCGAGCAGATATTCCTTTAGCGTCTGAATCCACGGATCGCTACCAAAAGAATCGGCCTTACTGCCGGTCACCAGGTAAGCATCGAATTTCTCGCTATCGGGCGGGTAATGCCCATCCACCACGTTGTAGACACTGAACTCCGCCGCAACCGGCTGTTGAGCGAACAACTGCTCGAACATGCGGCCATAGCCCTGATACTGGTCGACCAGTTCGGGGCGGAGGATGTCAGTTTCCAGGATGCAGATACGCAGTGACATGAGGTTTCCTGTGGTGAACACGGAGGGTGGGTGATTTGTGCGTTTTTCTTAACACATGAACTCGCACAAAGAAATAGCCGACCCTGATTTTCAAGCAGATTCGCGATTGTCGGCACTGTGCAATGCCACGAACAGTCGTCAATTAAAATTGACAACTCATAAGCAAAGTAGTGCCCGAAGGACGCTCCATCAGCCGCTTCGATAGTTACCATGCGCTTCATTCACTTCTGTGATTGCCGGCCCGCGGCGAATATCGCCACATCGGGCAGTCGCCCTCAGCACACAGAAGGAAATTCACCATGAGCATCTATGCCGCACTCGCCAGCTTCGCCGCTGCTTCCGCCTTCCAGACTTCGGCACCGGCTCGTCCCGCTCCTGCGGAGCCAGCCGCCCGTGACATCCGTAAAAGCTGACAGCATACGCAGGAGAGCAGCCATGCACAGCCAACTCAACCACGACGCCTATGGCGTCACCTATGTTCATCTGCAAGACGGCGGCCTGCAATTCGAGACCGAAGCCGCCCTGCAGCTCGATGATGGCAGCATGCTGACCCTGCGCATGCCGACACGACACAGCGAGATGCTGGCGATCCACGAAGCCGTTTGCATTCGCCAGGGCTGGTGCCAGGCGGCGTGAAATCTCGATGGTCTAGACTCTCGTGACATTCACGGAACGAGGAACTGGCCCATGCAAACACGCACTCTGATCGCCCTGTTCGCCAGCAGCCTGTTGCTGGCCGGCAACGCCCTGGCGGATCGCCCCGGCAGCTACTGGATCACCATTGACGACGCCCTGAGCAAGGCCCGCGCGGCCGGCTACACCGAACTGCACAAGATCGAGGCCGACGATGCTGGCTACTGGGAAGGCGAAGGCCTGAAACAGGATGGCCGCCTTTACGAATTCCGTATCGACGGCAAGAGCGGTGCAGTGATTCGCGACCAGTTGGAAGATTGACTCCCTTGAACAAAAGAAACGGCCCTGACGGGCCGTTTCTCATTGCGTGCCTGATAACACTCGGTGCGCGTGGCGCACCCTACGGAGTCGCCTGACTTTTTACCTCAGAAGGTTTCGTTCTTGGCCGCTTTCTCCAGCAACAACGCGGGCGGCAGGAAGCGCTCGCCGTACTGCTCGGCCAAGTACTGCGCACGGGCGACGAAGTCCTTCACCCCGTATTGGTTGATGAACTGCAGCGCACCACCGGTCCAGGCCGCGAAGCCGATGCCGAAGATCGAGCCGATGTTGGCGTCGGCCACCGATTTCAGTACCCCCTCCTCCACACAGCGCACCGTCTCGATGGCCTGAATGAACAGGATGCGGTCGCGCACGTCTTCCTGCGAGATCTGCGCATCGGCCTTCTCGAAGCGCGCCTTGAGTTCGGGCCACAGGTGCTTCTTGCCTCCTACTGGGTAGTCGTAGAAGCCCATGCCCACCGCTTTGCCCGGACGCTTGTACTCATTGAGCATCAGATCGATCACGGCAAAGGCCGGGTGCTCCGGAATCGATTTGCCCTCGGCCGCCAGATCCTTGATGGTCTGCTGACGGATGTGATTCATCAGGCTCATCGACACTTCGTCGCTGATTGCCAGCGGTCCGACCGGCATGCCGGCCTTGCGCGCCTCGTTCTCGATCATCGCCGCGCTGACGCCCTCGCCGAGCATGGCCAGGCCTTCGTTGGTGAAGGTGCCGAACACGCGCGAGGTGAAGAAGCCGCGGCTGTCGTTGACCACGATGGGCGTCTTCTTGATCTGCATGACGTAGTCGAAGCCACGCGCCAGCGTCTCTTCCGAGGTTTTCTCGCCACGGATGATCTCCACCAGTGGCATCTTGTCCACGGGGCTGAAGAAGTGCAGGCCGATGAATTTCTCCGGCTTGGCCACTGCAGTCGCCAAGCCAGTGATCGGCAGCGTCGAGGTGTTGGAGGCGATCACTGCATCGCTCAGCGCAGCGGCTTCTGCGGCGGCAGTGACCTTGCCCTTGAGCGCGCGATCCTCGAACACCGCTTCGATGATCAGGTCGCAACCGGCGAAGTCCGCCTCGCTGTCGGTCGCCTTGATCAGCGCCAGGAAGGCCTCGCGTTGCTCGGCCGTCATATGGCCCTTACTGACCTTCTTGTCGAGCAGCTTGGCCGAGTAGGCCTTGCCCTTTTCGGCCGCTTCGAGGGAAACATCCTTGAGCACCACCTCAATGCCGGCGGCCGCCGAGACGTAGGCGATACCAGCGCCCATCATGCCGGCACCGAGCACGCCGACCTTCTTGGTTACCGACTTTTCATAGCCCTGTGGGCGCGAGCCACCGGCGTTGATCTCGTTGAGCTGGAACCAGAAGGTGCCGATCATGTTCTTCGCCACCTGACCACAGGTCAGCTCGGTGAAGTAGCGCGCTTCGATGATCTGTGCGGTGTCGAAGTCGACCTGCGCACCCTCGACGGCGGCGCACATGATCTTCTCCGGCGCCGGGAAGCAGCCCTTGGTCTTGTCACGCAGCACGCTCGGGGCGATGGCCAGCATCTGCGCCACGTTCGGCGAACTCGGCGTGCCGCCCGGGATCTTGTAGCCCTGCACGTCCCACGGCTGCTTGGCGGAGGGGTTGGCGGCGATCCAGGCGCGGGCCTTGGCCAGCATCTCATCGCGGTCGCTGGCCAGGTCGTGGATCAAGCCGGCCTTGAGCGCCGCATCTGGGCGCACCTTCTTGCCTTCGGCCAGGTATGGCAGGGCCTTTTCCAGGCCGAGCAGACGCACCATGCGCACCACACCGCCACCACCCGGCAAAAGGCCGAGAGTGACTTCGGGCAGGCCAAGCTGCACGTGACTTTCATTCAGGGCAATGCGGTGGTGACAGGCCAGGGCGATTTCCCAGCCGCCGCCCAGCGCTGCGCCGTTGATGGCGGCGACCACCGGCTTGCCGAGGGTTTCCAGGCGGCGTAGTTGGCCCTTGATCTTCAGGATCATCGCGTAGAAGCCCTGGGCCTCGGCCTGGGTGACCTTGATCAGCTCGCCCAGGTCACCGCCAGCGAAGAAGGTCTTCTTCGCCGAGGTGACGACTACCCCGGCGATCGAATCCTTCTCTGCCTCCAGGCGGTCGACGATATGCCCCATGGCTTCGCGGTAGACCGCGTTCATGGTGTTGGCGCTCTGGCCAGGCATGTCCATGGTCAGGACGACGATATTGTCCTGGCCCTTTTCGTAACGGATGGCGTCAGTCATTTTTATATTCTCTTGCCAAAGCTGTGGGAGCCACGTAGGGCGGGTGCAACCCGCCAACATACGAAAGGCGGGTTGCACCCGCCCTACCGGTCAGACTCGTTCGATGATGGTGGCGATACCCATACCGCCACCGACGCAGAGGGTGGCGAGACCGTAGCGCAACTGACGTTTTTCCAGCTCGTCGAGCAGCGTGCCGAGGATGGCGCAACCAGTGGCACCCAACGGGTGGCCCATGGCGATGGAGCCGCCGTTGACGTTGACCTTGTCTTCGCTGACGCCCATGTCCTTCATGAACTTCATCACCACCGAGGCGAAGGCCTCGTTGACCTCGAACAGGTCGATGTCGTCGATGGATAATCCGGCCTTGGCCAGTGCCTTGCGCGTAGCCGGTGCGGGGCCGGTGAGCATGATGGTCGGGTCGGTGCTGGTCACCGCCGTGGCGACGATGCGCGCGCGCGGTTTCAGACCCAGCTCCTTGCCCTTGGCCTCGGAGCCGATCAGCATCAGCGCTGCGCCATCAACGATGCCGGAGCTGTTGCCCGGCGTGTGCACGTGCTCGATACGCTCGACATAGCTGTAGACGCGCAGCGCGGTGGAGTCGAAGCCCATCTGCCCCATCATCTCGAAACTGGGCTTGAGCTTGCCCAGGCCTTCGAGAGTGGAATCACCACGGATGAACTCGTCATGGTCGAGCAGCACGATGCCGTTCTGATCGGCAACCGGCACCAGCGACTTGGCAAAGGCACGATTGCCACTGGCTCGTGCGGCCTTCTGCTGCGAACGCAGAGCGAAGGCATCGACGTCGTTACGGCTGAAGCCTTCCAGCGTGGCGATCAGGTCAGCGCCGATGCCCTGCGGGACGAAATTGCTGTGGATGTTGGTTTCCGGGTCCATCACCCAGGCGCCGCCGTCGGAGCCCATGGGAATACGCGACATGGACTCCACACCGCCGACCACCACCAGATCCTCGAAGCCGGAGCGCACCTTCATCGCCCCCAGGTTCACCGCCTCCAGCCCCGACGCACAGAAGCGATTGAGCTGCACGCCCGCCACGCTGACGTCCCAATCCGCGACCATGGCGGCGGTCTTGGCGATATCGGCGCCTTGATCGCCCACGGGCGTCACGCAGCCCAGAACGATGTCGTCGACCTGACTGGTATCCAGATCATTGCGCGCTTGCAGGGCATTCAGCAGGCCGGCAACCAGTTGAACGGGCTTGACGCTGTACAGAGCGCCGTCCTTCTTGCCCTTGCCACGGGGCGTGCGCACCGCGTCGAAAATATATGCTTCGGTCATGGCGTCCTCGGAGACTATTGCGGCGTTGGTGGAACATCATGCCCCGGCCACGCCTGTTCTTATTGAGCCTGCTTACCATAGCGCCGGAGCGCCGTGGCTCAATGACCGAAGCGCTCAGCGCCATTGACCACTGAGCTCAGACGAACGGTCGTTTGTTCGATTGGCTGCGGCCATCGCAAGCAAGCGCTCTGCCTCAGGCTCTGCAGCATGTTCAACGACGATGCACATAGCTCGAGCTTTCTAGAAAGCCTTGGCTAGAAACCAAGTCATCTAAGGAGATTGTGACGCCAACCCTAGAGTTATTCATGCGCCGGGACAGAAAACGGCGCAGGGAGCCGCCGCCGGGTCATGCCGGGGTGGTGAATCAGAACCACGCCCAGGCGTGACGAAGCGACCCGCCAGGCATTGCGGCAGGCGCCCGACGCCACACCCATAACAAAAAAGGCATACGGCCATGTTCAAACAGCCGAAATACCGCCAGGCTGGCGTCATCCTTTTCGCCACGGCGGTCATCCTGATCCTTCCCAACCTGACCCGCCTGGTCAGTTGAACCTCCACAGCACCCGCCACTGTGCCGACGCCGTAGCGCGCTCAGCGCAGTGCGGGTATCCACCACGCTAGCAACAACGGAATCAGCGCGAAGGCCAGCAGCGTCGAACACAGCACCAGGCTGGCGACTTGCTCCGGTGAACGGCCGGCGCGCACGGCGAACAGGTAGTTGAATACCGCCACCGGCATCGACGATTGCAGCACCAGCACGGCATGCGCCAGCGGCTGCAGGCCGATTGCCCAACCGATGATCCAGCCCAGCGCCGCGCCACAGAGAATGCGCAGCAAGCCCAGCAGCAGGCCGCTGCCCAGGTGCTGCACACGGATACTGGCCAGCGAAACGCCCAGCGTGATCAGCATCATGGGAATGGTCATGCCGCCCAACAGGTCGACGGTATTGGCCAGCCAGCGCGGCAGTTCAACATCGAGAAACAACACCGGCAGCACCAGCGCCAGGCTGATCATGTTCGGGTTGAGCAGCAGGCCCTTGAGTGATCCCTCGGCGCCGGACAGCAGCATGCCGATGCTGAAGTGCCCCACCGACAACACCAGGAAGAAAGCCACCGCCAACGCCAAGCCTGGCTCGCCGAAGGCGAACAGCGCCATGGGCAGCCCCATGTTGCCCGAGTTCGGGAACAGGTAGGCCGGCACCAACACCTTCCAGTCGATGGCGAACAAGCGGCTCAGCAGCCAGCCAATCGCGCCCATCGCGCAGGTCACAAGCACACAGGCCAGCGCCATCTGCGAGAACGCGCCGAGGTCCAGCTCCGCCCGGCTCAGTGTCGACAGCACCAGACAGGGCGTGCCGATATTGAGCACCAGGCGCGCGACGAAATCGGTGGGATAGGCGTGACCACTGCGCACCCAGCCATAGCCAATGCCTGCAGCAATCAAAACCGGGGCCAGAACAGCGAAAAGCTCGGCTAACATCTACCACTCCCGTCACGTCGAGCGAGGCATCCTAGACTGCACGCAAGGCTCGGGCAATGATGACGGGCTGATCAATCCACTCCGGAGTACGCCATGCGCCTGATTCTCCTATTCGCCGGTCTGCTCGGCCTGCTCACTGCCCAAGCGAGTGAAATCGACCAGGCTGCCGCCATTTCCGCTTTGCAGCAAAGCGACAGCCTGCTGATCGATGTACGCAGCGCCGAGGAGTTCGCTGACGGCGCGCTGCCTGGTGCGATCCGCATAGGGCACGAAGACATCGCTGCACAGATCGCCAGCGTCGCACCGGACAAGGACCGCCCGTTGGTGCTGTATTGCCGCAGTGGGCGCCGCTCGGCACTCGCCCAGCAGAGCCTGGAACAAATGGGCTATAGCAGGGTGATCAATGCCGGCGCCTATGACGACCTGCGGCCATTGCTGGAGAACCGCGAATGAGAGCCGCCCTGCTGCTGGCTCTGATCGTCCTGAGCAGCGTGGCACAAGCTGCCGAGTTCGAAGTGCTGCTCACCGATGGGCGGCGCGCCTGGAGCAGCAGCGAATTGCTCGAGCACCCGCAAGCCCGAGATATCGAAATCGTCGACGATGTCAGCTACAAGCGTCCCATGCACTACCGCGCCGTACCGATCAGTGAGTTGCTCGAAGGTGTTGCACCCGGCGACCACCTGCAAGCGGTGGCCTTGGACGGCTTTGCTGCAGAACTGCCGGCCGCAATCCTGCTGGCCAAGGAAGGGGCGAAAGCCTGGCTGGCCATCGAAGATCCACAACATCCCTGGCCGCCACTATCACAGGGCAAAGCCAGCGCCGGGCCTTTCTATCTGGTCTGGAGCGATCCCACCGCCAGCCAGATCGGCCCAGAGCAGTGGCCATTTCAGGTCGCCCGGATTCGTCAGTTGGCCCCAGTCGAACAGCGCTTCCCTGCCCTGCTACCGGCCACGGATGCCAACACTGACATCCAGGCCGGCTTCGCGGCCTACCAGAAGAACTGCATGGCCTGCCATCGCCTCAATGGCGCGGGCGACTCCGAGTTCGGCCCGGATCTGAATATCCCGCACAACCCAACCGAATATTTCAGCGGCGATTTTCTACAACGCTACATTCGCGACCCGCAAAGCCTGCGCCGCTGGCCGCAGGGGCGCATGCCCGGCTTCAGCGAACAGGTACTGCCGCCTGCCGAACTAGAACGATTGATCGCTTATCTGCAGCACATGGCCCAGCGTAAGAGCAACACGAGCCTGTAGAGCGATTCAGGTAGGGTGCGCCGTGCGCACCGAGATTTTGACGGGGCACCCGAGGTGCGCACCGCGCACCCAATGAAAGGTCCACAGTGGTGACGCGGCGTCTGCGGTGCGCGCGGCGCACCCTACGTCGTGAGCGTCTATTGGCGCTTCACTGCTGACGCACCTGCAGCAGCGGCGCCACCTGCACCTGTGCATGCATCTGCTCGCAACCACCACCACGACGCATGCCACGTACCGGGCAGGCGTCGAGGTAGTCCAGGCCGACCGCCAGCTTGAGGTGACGCTCCGGGCGCGCCAGGCAGTTGGTCACATCGAAGCTGTACCAGGCGTCACCGACCCAGGCCTCGGCCCAGGCATGGCTGGCCAGGTGCTCGGCGTCGTCGGTGTAGAGGTAGCCCGACACATAACGCGCCGGCACGCCCAGGCTGCGCGCACAGGCGAGAAAGGCATGGGTGTGATCCTGGCAGACGCCACGACGGCCGGCGAAAGCATCGGCCGCACTGGTATCCACCTCAGTGATGCCAGGCTGGTAGGCGATATGGGCATTGAGCGCATGCATCAGGTCGATCAGGCCGCTGCGATCCTTGCGCGCCTTGCTCTGCTGCACGGCAAATTCACGGATGGCGTCATCGGCCTGGGTCAGACGGGTGAAGCGCAAGAACGGCAGCGCTGACTGGCGCTCGTGCTCGGCTTCGCAGGCTTCGTCGATCTCCACCTGGCCACGGGCGCCGATGATGATGGACTCGTGCGGCTCGTCCAGGGTCAACACGTGGAGGATGTTGCCGTAGGGGTCGAGCTGGGCGTGCACCGGGCGCGGCAAATCGAGCTGCCAGCTGAGCACCTGCTGGCGCTCGCTGTCGTGCGGGGTCAGGCGCAGGTACTGGATGCTCGCGCGCACCTGATCATCGTAACGGTAGGTGGTGTCATGGCTGATCGAGAGTCTCATGCGACCTCCAGATAGGATGTGTGAATGGTGTTGCCCAGCTGACGCACCAGCAGGATGAAGTCGGTGAGCCAGGCGTGCAGGCCCTCGTCGAGCACTTCGTCGATGCTGGTGTAGCGCAGCCGCGCGTCCAGCTCGGCAGCCAGTCGCTGCGCCGGACGGCCGTTCTCTCCCGGTAGACCTGCAAGCATCAGGTTGAGTTCTTCCATGCAGGCACGCAGCGAACGCGGCACGTCGGGACGCAGCAGCAGCAACTCAGCGACCTTGCGCGTGCGTGGCGAGCCTCGATAGCTCTCAGCGAAAGCCTCGAACGAGGACAACGCGCGCAGCAGCGCACTCCATTGGTAATAGCTGCGCGCCGTGCGCTCCTCCAGCTCGTCGATCTCCTCGCCGAGCATTTCGTAGCGTGCATCGAGCAGGCGCAGGGTGTTGTCGGCGCGCTCGATGAAGGTGCCCAGACGGATGAAGCGATAGGCCTCGCCGCGCATGATGGTGCCGAAGGTGGCGCCGCGGAACAGGTGCGAACGTTCCTTGACCCACTCGCAGAAACGGCTGATGCCGTAGCGCCCCAGGCCCTGCTCGGCGATACCGCGCATCTCCAGCCAGCTGGCGTTGATGTTCTCCCACATGTCGGCGGTGATCCGCCCGCGCACCGCATGAGCGTTGCTGCGTGCGGCCTGCAGGCAGCAGTAGATGCTGCCCGGGTTGCTCGCATCGAGGGCGAAAAAGTGCAGCATGCGTTCGCCGTGCAGCGGGCCGTGGCGCTCCAGGTAGTCGTCCAGGGTGCCGGTGATCAGCAGCGGCATGGCCAGTTCGTCGAGGCCATCGCCCCGGCCGTCCTGCGGCATCAGTGACAGCGAATAGCTGACGTCGAGCATCCGCGCCAGGTTCTCGGCACGTTCCAGGTAGCGCGACATCCAGTACAGATCGGAGGCAGTTCTCGAAAGCATAGTCAGTCCTCCACCACCCAGGTGTCCTTGGTTCCGCCGCCTTGCGACGAGTTGACCACCAGCGAGCCTTCGCGCAGTGCCACGCGAGTCAGGCCGCCAGGCACCAGGCGGGTTTCACGGCCGGTCAGGACGAACGGGCGCAGGTCGATATGGCGCGGTGCGATGCCGCGTTCGACGAAGGTCGGGCAGGTCGACAGACACAGCGTCGGCTGGGCGATGTAGGCCTCCGGTCTGGCGATCAAGCGGGCGCGGAAATTCTCGATCTCGGCCTTGCTCGCCGCCGGGCCGACCAGCATGCCGTAGCCGCCGGAGCCCTGGGTTTCCTTGACCACCAGCTCGGACAGATTGGCCAGCACGTGGGACAGCTCCTCCGGCTTGCGGCACTGCCAGGTCGGTACGTTCTTGAGGACCGGCTCCTCGTCCAGGTAGAAGCGGATCATGTCGCCGACATAGGGGTAGATCGACTTGTCGTCGGCCACACCGGTGCCAATGGCGTTGGCCAGGACCACGTTGCGCGAGCGATAGGCGGACAGCAGGCCAGCAACGCCGAGCATCGAATCTGGATTGAAAGCCAGCGGATCGAGGAAAGCATCGTCGAGGCGGCGGTAGATCACATCCACCTGACGCGCACCGGCGGTGGTACGCATGTAGACCTTGTCGTCGCGCACGAACAGATCAGCGCCCTCCACCAGCTCCACGCCCATCTCGCGGGCGAGGAACGCATGCTCGAAGTAGGCGCTGTTGAAGCGCCCTGGCGTCAGTACCACGACCGTGGGGTTGTCCAGCGGGCTCGAGCTCTTCAGCGCGTCGAGCAGCAGGTTGGGGTAATGATCCACCGGCGCCACGCGCTGCGCGGCGAACAGCTCGGGGAACAGGCGCATCATCATCTTGCGGTCTTCGAGCATGTAGCTGACACCGCTGGGCGTGCGCAGGTTGTCTTCCAGCACGTAGTAGCTGCCGTCGCCGTCACGCACCAGGTCAACCCCGGCGATGTGCGCGTAGATGTCGCGGTGCAGGTCGAGGCCCTGCATGGCCATCTGGTAACCCTCGTTGGCCAGCACCTGCTCGGCCGGGATGATCCCCGCCTTGATGATGCGCTGGTCGTGATAGAGGTCGGCGAGAAACAGATTGAGCGCCTGCACACGCTGGATGCAACCGCGTTCGACGATACGCCATTCGCTGGCGGGGATGGAGCGGGGAATGATGTCGAAGGGAATCAGGCGCTCGGTGCCCTGATCGTCCCCATAGAGGGTGAAGGTAATCCCGGCGCGGTGAAACAGCAGGTCGGCTTCTCGTCGGCGCTGGGCCAGCAGATCGTCCGGCGTATCTGCCAACCAGCGGGCAAATTCGCGGTAGTGCGGGCGGACAGCGCCGCTCGCGTCGTACATCTCGTCATAAAAGGTGCGGGCCATGCCGTACTCCTTGTCACCCGGACTTGCAGCATCCTCTGCAAGGCCCGAGCCAGCACTATTATTCCTTTAATATCAACAACTTACCTACAAAACAAAAACATTACGCACCTTTTAGGTGCATTGTCATGTTCTCGTCATGACGCACCGCCCCATTGCGTGGCACAGCGCGCCGTGCAGGGCAACCAGTCGCTCACCCATGCAGGCAGAAAGACTGCAACGTCCGCCCTAAAACGGGCCTGGACACTTAGCTGTCACATTGCGTGACCGAACGGTCGAGCGCAACCGCTTTTACAGCGGCCACGCGAGGAAAAAGTGTCTGAATGAATCGATGTAGACCGGATGAAATCCGGGGGCGGGTTGTTAGAACAAATCCCCGGACTTCATCCGGGCCACTTGCAAGTGCGCGAAGCGCTCCGTCAGTCCGGACAAAGATAAGCCGCGATCACTGCCTGCGCCGCCTCGAGGTGATGCTCATGGCTGAAGCCGGACACCTTCAATGGCTTGAGGTCATGATCGGCTGCCTGTAACCAGTGCAGCTCGATGGCCGCTGAAAGCGCATAACCTGCGACGGTCTCCCGATTGCCCAGGGCATCGCGTTCTCCCTGGATGATCAGCGTTGGCGTGCGCAGTTCAGCCAGATGGGCGACGCGCGGTTTCTCGGGCTTGCCGGCGGCATAGAAGGGATAGCCGAGACACACCAGAGCGGACATCTGCAACTCGTCTGCCAGCAGGCTGGCCATGCGCCCGCCCATGGACTTGCCGCCGATAGCCAGCGGTCCTGCGACCCGTTGGCGCACCTGGGCATGCACATCGCGCCATTGCTGCAGCAGTTGCGCCTGCGGATTGGGCGGTCTTTTACGCCCGTCCTCCCGCCGCTGCGCCATGTAGGCAAACTCGAAGCGCACCACGCGCACGCCCCGCTCTGCCAGGCCCTGAGCCATGGTCTGCATGAACGGACTGTCCATCGGCGCGCCCGCGCCATGGGCGAGAATCAGCGTGCTTGATGCCGCCTGCGGCGGTTCGTCCCACAGCCAGGGTAGTCCCTGCTCACATTGACCCGCGTCAATAAACCCAGATGGCCCTTTGCTCATGCTTGCCTCGCGTCGATATCCGTGGTGTCCGTGGCTCGCTCATGCCTGCGGCCACCACGGTTATCGGCCGCTCTGCCATAACCGTGGATGGAAGCCCAGACATGAACACAACAACCCGTTCCGCCTACAACTACAGGGTGGTTCGCCAGTTCGCCATTATGACGGTGGTTTGGGGCATCGTCGGCATGGGACTCGGCGTATTCATCGCTGCCCAGCTGGCCTGGCCCGAACTCAACTTAAACCTACCGTGGACCAGCTTCGGCCGTCTGCGCCCGCTGCATACCAATGCGGTGATCTTCGCCTTCGGTGGCTGCGCCCTGTTCGCCACCAGCTACTATGCGGTGCAGCGCACCAGCCAGACCACGCTGTTCGCACCGAAACTGGCGGCCTTCACCTTCTGGGGTTGGCAACTGGTGATTCTGCTTGCAGCCATCAGCCTGCCCCTGGGCTGGACCAGCTCCAAGGAATACGCCGAACTGGAATGGCCGATCGACATTCTGATCACCATCGTCTGGGTCTCCTACGCCATCGTCTTCTTCGGCACGGTGATGCAGCGCAAGGTCAGCCACATCTACGTGGGCAACTGGTTCTTCGGCGGGTTCATCCTCACCGTGGCCATCCTGCACGTGGTCAACAACCTGGAGATTCCGGTCACCCTGACCAAGTCCTACTCGCTGTATGCCGGCGCCACCGACGCGATGATCCAGTGGTGGTACGGCCATAACGCCGTGGGCTTCTTCCTCACCGCCGGCTTCCTCGGGATGATGTATTACTTCGTACCCAAGCAGGCCGGTCGCCCGGTCTACTCCTACCGCCTGTCCATCGTCCACTTCTGGGCGCTGATCGCGGTGTACATCTGGGCCGGCCCGCACCACCTGCACTACACCGCGCTACCTGACTGGGCGCAGAGCCTGGGCATGGTGATGTCACTGATCCTCCTGGCACCGAGCTGGGGCGGCATGATCAACGGCATGATGACCCTCTCGGGGGCCTGGCACAAACTGCGTACCGACCCGATCCTGCGCTTTCTGGTGGTGTCCCTGGCCTTCTACGGCATGTCCACCTTCGAAGGCCCGATGATGGCGATCAAGACCGTCAACGCCCTGTCCCACTACACCGACTGGACCATCGGCCACGTGCACGCAGGCGCTCTCGGCTGGGTCGCCATGGTGTCGATCGGCTCGCTGTATCACCTGCTGCCGAAAGTGTTCGGTCGCGAGCAGATGCACAGCATCGGCCTGATCAACGGCCACTTCTGGCTGGCCACCATCGGCACCGTGCTCTACATCGCTTCGATGTGGGTCAACGGCATCACTCAGGGCCTGATGTGGCGCGCAGTCAACGAAGACGGCACCCTGACCTACTCCTTCGTCGAAGCCCTTGAAGCCAGCCATGTCGGCTTCGTGGTGCGGGTGATCGGCGGCGCCATCTTCTTCAGCGGCATGCTGCTGATGGCCTGGAACGTTTGGCTGACCGTACGCAGCGCGAAATCGACCGAGATGGAAGCCGCTGCGCAGTTCTCGGTAGAAGGAGCCCACTGATGAAACACGAGATTCTCGAGAAGAACATCGGCCTGATGGCCCTGGTGATGATCCTGGCGGTCAGCATCGGTGGCCTGACGCAGATCGTCCCGCTGTTCTTCCAGGACGTCACCAACGAGCCGGTGGACGGCCTCAAGCCCTACACCGCGCTGCAACTGGAAGGCCGCGACATCTACATCCGTGAAGGCTGCGTCGGTTGCCACTCGCAGATGATCCGCCCGTTCCGCGCCGAAACCGAACGTTACGGCCACTACTCCGTCGCTGGCGAAAGCGTCTGGGACCATCCCTTCCTGTGGGGTTCCAAGCGTACTGGTCCGGACCTGGCTCGTGTTGGCGGTCGCTACTCGGACGAGTGGCACCGCGCTCACCTGTACAACCCGCGCAACGTCGTACCGGAGTCGATCATGCCCGCCTACCCCTGGTTGGTGGAGCACGCACTCGATGGCAAGGACACCGCCAAGAAGATGAGCGCGCTGCGCACATTGGGCGTGCCCTACAGCGAAGCAGACATCGCCGGGGCCAGCGAAGCGGTCAAGGGCAAGAGCGAGATGGATGCTCTGGTCGCCTACCTGCAGGTGCTTGGCACCGCCGTGAAGAACAAGAGGTGAGTGCCATGTTCGAGCTTATCGATATCGGCACCCTGCGCGGCCTAGGCACCGCGCTGGTCCTGATCGCCTTCACCGCCGTCACCCTCTGGGCCTACAGCGGCAAACGCCGCGACGCCTTCGCCGAAGCCGCCAACCTGCCCTTCGCCGATGAGCCCAAGCCCGCCGTTTCGAGGACCCAAGCATGACCACCTTCTGGAGTTGGTACATCACCCTGCTGACCCTCGGCACCATGGTCGCCCTGTTCTGGCTGATCTTCGCCACTCGCAAGAGCGAAGTGCACAAGAGCCCGACCGAACAGACCATGGGCCATGCCTTCGATGGCATCGAGGAATATGACAATCCGCTGCCCAAGTGGTGGTTCATGCTGTTTCTCGGCACCCTGGTGTTTTCCGTCTTCTACCTGCTGCTGTATCCGGGCCTGGGTAACTTCAAGGGCCTGCTGCCGGGCTATGAGGATGGCTGGACCCAGGTCAACCAGTGGCAGCGCGAGATGAATCGTGCCGATGAGCAATACGGTCCGATCTTCGCCAAATATGCTGCCATGCCCATCGAAGAAGTGGCCAAGGACGAGCGCGCACTGAAAATGGGCGGTCGCCTGTTCGCCTCCAACTGCGCGGTCTGCCACGGCTCAGATGCCAAGGGCAGCTACGGTTTCCCCAACCTGGCAGACAGCAGTTGGCGCTGGGGCGGCGAGCCGGAGACCATCAAGACCACCATCATGCATGGCCGTATGGGCATGATGCCAGCGCAAGGTCCGGTGATCGGCGAAGATGGCGTACGCAATGTCGCTGCCTACGTCCTCACCGAACTCGGCGGCCGCGAGCTGCCGGAAGACGCGCAGGCCGACATCGCTGCCGGCAAGCAGATTTTCGCCACTATCTGCTCTGCTTGCCACACGCCAGCCGGCACCGGCATGCCAGTGATGGGCGCACCGAACCTGACCCAACCCAGCGCGTTCATCTACGGCAGCAGCTTCGCTCAACTGCAACAAACCATCCGCTATGGTCGCAGCGGCAACATGCCGGCCCAGGGTGACTTCCTCGGCAATGACAAGGCCCACCTGCTGGCCGCCTACGTGCTCAAGCTGAGCCAGGGCGCAAGTAAGTAAAACCCGCGTCACCGGCGACCGAATCGCGGTCGCCGGCTCCCTCCTTATATGCATGCGACCCAGTGTCGCACCCGCCGACCAATAGCCCTGCAATTTCCTTGATCTGGGCTAAGCTGCCTTTCAGTCGCCATCTGTCACAACTCCAAGGCGATCCTTTCTTAGCGCTGCGCAAACTGGTTGCGCAAAAAGCTGCCAGAGCCGTTTCCAGGGGCGTCTAGAACACCCCGTAAAAGGCCCTGAAACCCTATTCGTGTCGGCACCTTGCGTTGCAATGGCTACTTGCTTTCTACATACTTGCCGCCGATTTTTGCCCCATAAAAATCCATTAACCGTGGAACCCCTAGCATGAGCACAGCAATCAGTCAGACTGCTTATAACTATAAGGTGGTCCGCCAGTTCGCCATTATGACGGTGAT
>Ga0208645_1001605_pt1 | contig 19387 bp, 27 predicted proteins | sample VirMetDEL_Sep_01_FD_184519 | JGI IMG/M metagenome (GOLD analysis project Ga0208645, IMG submission 184519) | Aqueous microbial communities from the Delaware River and Bay under freshwater to marine salinity gradient to study organic matter... | ecosystem: Environmental > Aquatic > Marine >... | reverse complement strand
TTGTTCTTTGTTTTGTAATTAATGTCTTGATTATATCTGTTTCAAATTTTTTGTTTTGGCGGTGCTTTTAATCGAGAGCGTTAAACAATACAATAATTTACTCGCAGATTGGGCAAAATAATAAATTCCATTTATTATTTTGCCCAATCTGCGAGTAAATTATTGTATTGTTTAACGCTCTCCATTAAAAGCACCGCCAAAACAAAAAATTTGAAACAGATATAATCAAGATAGTAATTACAAAACAAAGAACAAACAAAAACAAGAACAAAAAAACAACAACAATGGGTCGTGGAGCTCACAGCAAAGCAATGCGAAAAATTCAGAAAGACTTCGCACGAGGCAAGGTCGTTGTTGGTAGGGGTCACTCAAGTGCTGAGAGTTCATCAACTCTCGTAAAAAAAGGTCATCGCAATACGAGAAGAAATAATTTAAAAAACAGAGAAACAGTGACAAATAAGATGATGGTTTATGGAACTCCCACATCAATCGGTGTTGAAGAGATCTGTAAAACATCAGGAAAAAGTAGCACTGCTCAACTTACAAAAGATAATTACAATTTTATGAAAGAAAAACTACAAAAATAATTTATAAAGATATCTTTGTAAAGTTTATACATTGCGAACTCTTCACAATATGTGAGGTAGTTCGCCGCCTCACGTAAAAAACTGCCGTAAAACACAAATTCGAAATAGATTTAGAAAAGACTACACACACTAAACAAAGAACAATGCCGATCAATGAGATGCTACTTGAAGAAATCTACCAACACTTTGGACTCGCTGATTACGATGTGATTCAGATGATAAGTCGTGAGATATGGAAGAAGAAATATGATGGTGTTATGAACGAACTACTCAATCCAGAAGGGATGAGAACTAGTCGTGTAGGTTTTGGAGATGAAAAGAAGTTCTGGAAACCAGAAAGAGAAGTTATCAATTATGGTCTTGGAAGTATCTTCATTGATGAAAGCAAAGAACAAATGATTACACGACAGCACAAACGCAAGTATCCAACAGGTCATCTGTATAGCATTCGAGATACACGTCGGGGCAATATTTGGATTACTGCTGATGAAGTAGAAATGTATCGTAAGACGAAGAATGCTTGGGCGAAGGACACATACGAAGAATCTTTATGGCATGAAGTATGGGACGATATAACAGCGAGGACATTTGTAAATAGTTATTATCTCTCTCATTTCGCAAAACTATTCAGGATACCAAAGCATAAAAGGAGTTGGTGGGAGAGGAGGCGGGGTCGTGAGTGGGAAAGGGTATGGAGATTTCATCGTGTCAAAGATGTGCCGAAGTTCTTGAAAGTATAATTTATAACCAACATTTATCGTATAGTTCTTTTAACTCATCATATTTTTTTTTCCAAGATTCTCTTTCTCTTTCAAGTTGAGAAATTTGTCTCTCAAGAACTTCCATCTGGACAACTCGATCGAGGATATCTTTTACAACCTTTTCTACCTCAACTATTTTTTTTTCTTTCTCAGGCATTTAATATTTCATACTATAAAAATCATGGATGAAGAATTACAAAAAGATATCATTACTATATTTCAGAAACATCAGCGTTATGATCTTATTACTATGATACTAAATATGATAGAAGAAATTGACTCTGACTACGAACCTTCTGATCAGGATGAGCCTATCGAAGAATATTCTGAATGTGGTTCTATTCCAGAAGATCCTTCATACTGTATCAGTGATGATGGATTTTATTCTCTTTCATAGTCTGCCTTATATGTTATTGCCTCTTCAAGAGTTCTGAATAATTTTCTATGTGTTCTATAATTAATTCTTTTTTCATAAATATATCTTTTTTTATCTTCGCGATAACGAATATTTTTTATTCCAGATGTATTATTTGAATATAAAGATTGATTTTGTGAGTTTTCAAATGGTGTAACCCATCTTAAATTTTCTAAACGATTATCTTTTCTATCCCTATTAATATGGTCTATGAATGGTTTATTATCAGGATTAGGGATGTAATGTAATGCTAAAAGTCTATGAAGAAGAAATCTTCTATTTCCATTATCATTAACAAGATTGATTATACGATATCCATAACCATTATCTGTTCCTAAAAGATATCTTTTTGACACTTTACTATAAACTTTACCATCTTCATAAATTAAATAATTCTCAAAACCTCCTATCTCCATATTTACAAATTTAGAATTAAAAAGATATCTGTTTCAAATTTATTTATTTTCACATTGATCCATTTTTTCTCTCAAATATAGAACTAGCGACATCCTTCCCTCGCCAACAATAGGATTATTACAATGAGCCTCATGAGGGTTAAATAGTAATAGGTCTCCTTGTTCTATATTAATTGCTATACGATATTCGGGGAAACATAATTCTCCACCAGTGTATTCTCCACATTTTTTAACTGTGAAACATGTAAGACCCTCTTTACAGTCTCCCTTATCCATATGACAAGCAGTCCGAAAATCGCAATTGATTGTGAGTGTTGAGAAGTTTGTATCTGGTATAAGAAACTCTTGTGGAGAATTTTTATACTTTTCATATTGGAGAATCCATTTGTCAGGAGCATATGAAAAATACTCGTCACTAATATATTTACATAATGGGAAAATAGTTTCATATGCTTTTAAATTATGCTTTGTAAAATATGTTAAACGACAAGGATGCTGAGGGGAAGAATCGAAACCACCAATGCTCTGAGATGATACAGAGTTGCTCCGAGCACGTTTAGATATTCTACCATCCTCGTATTTAAATAGTGAAGTATGTTTATTATGATCCTCTGGTAATGGATTACCATCTTTATCACAAGGATATTCAGGTTTCTTCGTCCAAGTATCCATACCTCTTCGAAGACCTTTTGCTGTAACAGTTCCACCAGCACTCCCTCTGTTGTAAGATAATGTCTTAGAGTGTGCTATTAATTTTTTATCTATATTGTAAAGTTCCTCTGGAATCTTTTTCTTCTTAAATGAAAATATAAGATCACCTGTCTTGATATCATACATGTCACAGTCTTCATTTATAATATTATTAATAGGTGGATAAAAATGTCCTATGATTGCTTTATCTACTTTTTCTTTGTAGAGTTCCATATCTAAGTTACAAGAAAAAAATTTAAAATAATTTATTCAAGACCTTCATTTGTGGAAGAACATCTAAATTAATATTACTTATAGTCATCTTATCTTCATTGAATCGATCTTTATTAACTGTATTATCATTATGACATACACAGATCATACATTTAGACACCTCTGTCCTCGCAAATATTTTCTCATTACATCCATCGATCATCTTAGCACCCTCTCCTTGCGATGATGTAGCAAACCCTCCCATACGTCCATGATGCTTCTTTGTAAAGCACATCGTAGCCTCATGTGCCTGACGCATCGCAGGACAATTGATCCCAGTTACTTTGTATTCATCATTTGGAAAGATAAATAACATCTCAGGACTACCACAACATTCTTTCTTTTGATCTTTAAGAGTTCGTATTGAATATAAAATGTAATGAGGTAAATAGATATCATCAGAGTCCATATTGATACAATATTTATGTTTCGCTTGTTTCACTAACATATTTCTCTTTTTACCGATTGATAAACCTTCAGGTCGATAAAGATATCTTATTGGTATCCCTATCACTCTACTGTAATGTCTAATCTCTTCTTCTGAATTGAATAAACGTTCTGCTACTTTACCATCTTTAGACCATGAATCAAGGACAACCCATTCTAAATTATTCTTTGGATAAACTATGTTCTGTAGATTACTTATCATAAGAGGAAGGAATCGTTTTCTATCATATACGGGAGTCAGGATAGATACTTTTGGAAGATCCATTTATTTAAAAAAAGATTTTATTTTTAATATTGTATCGTATTAAAATGACAAAGAAAGGTGAAATGACCGTTGATGAGATTCGTAATCTCGTAAGACAACACAACAAACTTACTCACATAGACCCAGGACTCTCAAGAGCAAAACTTATCTCTGCTATCGAAAGAAGTGGTTATAAAATAGATCACGCAAAGAAGAAGATCGTAACAAGCACTGCGAGAACAAGTAAAAAAGTTAAGGAAGGTGATAAAACGGTCTTCCGTAGAAAGGTAGGAGCAACTGACTTAACTGAAATAAAACAGAGTAAATCTGGTGAGGTTAAACCTCAAAAGAGAACTGTAAAGAAAAAGAAGAGACAAGCACTCATTAAGGGAACTGGGTCAGGAGGCACTGGTGGAGATATTTTCTCACAAATGTTTAATGATCCTAATCAAGATGATTATATCTAATCATAACCAAATGATATCTTTTGTAAAGTTCATTTTATAACAATAATAAAAGCAATCAAAACTACATTCAAAGTCATCCATACGTTCACCATCAACATACTTTGTGAAATGAATTCTTTTCTCTGGAATTATTATCTGTATATTATCTTTGAATAATTTTTTAAAATATGCTGTTGTTATCTTACTACAAGGTAAGATAAGAATAAAAGGTTTATCGAGTTCTTTCATTCGTGTAAGAACATTTTTACTCTGACTATAAGGAGGATTACTAATTATAATCTCTCCATGATCATTACTAAAAAAATCTTCATTATTATGTATGACATCTTTACATCCTAGTTCTTTTAAATATTCACCACTCGTTCCATCTCCATAGAATGGTTCCCATACTACTTTATCTTTTGGTATATGTTCTGTGATATTCTCCCAAGCATACTTAGGAGTCATAAAATTATCTTCTTTCTTAAAAGGTTCTGTAAAAGGATTATTTGTGTTTCGATGAGAGAAGGTCGCCATTTATCTAGTATAACCTTTTATTTTTTTCTTTTTAACTTTCTCAGCAAGATCTTTGTCCGCTCCCTGCCAAGTGCCTTTGCCTTTCATTACGAATGAGTAAATTCTCGAATATCCCCATTGTGGTCCGCTCATCTTGCCCTTAAGAGTATCACCTCCCACTTTTTTTCCATCAGACGCTCTTCGCACACTCGCTTTATTACTGCGTCGGGCACCAAGACCTCTGCGATATACAGCATTAAGGATTGATAAAGGGATTCCAGTCTTCCGACTAATTGCTGTCTTGCTGTGACTTTCATCTTTTGGAAATCCATACTTAGCATTGTATTTGTTTTTATTAGTAACAACCATTTTATTTATTTATTTAAATTATTTTTATTTTATTATGAAAATTCTACAAGAAAGTGTCCAGTTCTAGATCGGAACTGACCTCTTGTTTTTTTCTTAACTATCTCTTTTCTTTCCAGTTGTTTCTTCACTCTGTTTGATATTATAGGTTCGATCTTGTGAGGTAATGATCTATTTTCATTTAATAATTTTATTGCTCTTCTACATGTAGAGATATCACAATGTTCAGCGACTATTTTTCCAGTCTCGAATACTTCCTCCTTAGATTTAAAATGCGGAAATATTTCGTAACTACTTTGACAATACGAGATAAGTCTACGACTATCTTTGATTACTTTCTCTTTTGTTGCTATCGTAATATTCTTTGTTTGGTTAGGTGATTCAAGATATCTTTTTAACCCTTCTAAATCATCTACAAAGTAATACTCATACTCTGGTTCTATCTCAGGCATTACTTCTATTTCTGCTTCTAAAAGTGATACTAAAGATATCTTTGGTAGATCATATAAATCTTCTAGTTCTATATTAAATACTTCACATACTTCTATTAGATCTTTTCGAGAATGAGAAGGATGTATCATTTATGATGTATTATATTTTATTTATTATCATTTAACATTAATGAGATATAATCTACATTACAATTCTCAATATCAGAATAATCTGCCCTCTGATAAATAGATAATGGATTGATTAATAGAAATCTGTTTTCCCTCTGTAAATGACACCACCATGAATCAAGTGAGAACTGTCTATCTCCTGTCTCCATTAGAAAGATTAATCCTTCTTTTAGATTCTCTATCATTTTATCGTAAAATGGTTCTCTCACGATATATGCTGTTGTTGTGAAACATTTATTTACCATATAGTAATCTTCTTTCTCAACTTTATTTGGTTTGAAATTATTTCCAGCAAGTAATATCACATCCCATTCTACTCCAGATTTAATTATTCTATTTACAATATTCTCTACTTGTCTTGGTTTTGGTATCACTATATCATCTTCAAAGATAGCAACATAAGGATATCTTTTTTCTTTTGCTATTTGTAAACATTTTAGATGTGACATTCCACAACCAATGATTCCAACTTTATTATGTATAGCAGAAAATCTATTTGGAATGATATCCCATTTCAATAACTCCTTTATACAGTTATCTCTTCTATCAGTTCTTCGGTCAAGATTTATATAAAAATGATTTTGTATCAATTGACGAAAATCTTCCAAAGGCATAATATTATTATCAGATTATTTTTTTTATATAGTAACTCATAAATGACAAAGAAATATGACAAAATGGTTGTAAAAAGAAGTGATAAGAGTGGTAAAAAATATATGGCGGTGTTTACAGACTCTTCTTCTGGAAGAACCAAAACAACCCATTTTGGAGCCTCTGGGATGACCGATTACTTAATAAGTAAGGAGAAAGACCGAAGAGCAAGATACAGATCGAGGCATAAAAAAGATCTGACGACTCGTGATCCGACACGTGCTGGTTTCTTATCATACTATTTACTGTGGGGTGACTCGACATCTCTAAGAACAAATGTATCTGCTTATAAGAAGAGATTTGGATTTAAATAGTTATTAATATCCCATTTACATTTCAATACCATTAAATATATGAGTGAAGCATAAAAGATAAAATCATAAAATCTCTTCTTCTTTTCTTTCCCTCCTTCTCTTACTCTTCTTGCTTTTTCTTTCTCTCTTTCTTTTGCTTTCAGTTCTGCTGGAGAAATGACACGCTTCTCTCTTTCAATTCTTAATTGCTCCTCCCTAAACGCCCTTCTTCTCTTATAATATTCCGTCCATTGCTTTTGTATCTGGATACCCTTATGACACATCGCACAATTATGTCCCACTCCATATAAATAACAATTCATACATTCACAATGAGGAGGTGGTTTATCCATTATTTTTTTTTATTTGTTTTGTAATTAATATCTTGATTATATCTGTTTCAAATTTTAAAAGTAAAATCAAAGCGAGGTTCTTCGTATGTTCCATTCCTTTCATATTCTCCAAATTCTATACCATACATTTCTTCTTGATATTGTATCATAGATTTCTTTATTTGTTCTTTGAATTCATCTGGGTTAAAACTTTTACCAGACCATTTACAGAAAGCATCGTATATTTCATCGAATGATGATGCCCCTCCCTCCCATTGTTTAATATTTTTTATATATTTACCTGAGGCGAGTCTTTCTTGTGTCTCTTCTTCAACAATTATTGTATCCGCAGTTTCACATTCATCCAAGAATGCTTTTATTCTCTCACTACATCCTAGTTCAAAGATCTTCTTCTCAAGTTCTCTGATCTTTTTCTCTGCTTGTTTGTATTTCTTCTCCATCTCGACAGATTTTCTATAATATCCATGGATACCCTCATGTTTTTTAGTATTAATATGTTTCTTCGCCTCCCATTCAGTCATCCATTTTTCTTCTTCCTCATGACAACAGTCACACTTGTATTCGAATCCCACATTATTCATCCTGCTTCTGATATTGTGATACTTCCATAATTCAGGACTAGCATGAGTCTGCCGTGCTTTACTATTCATCATAATATTGTATTGTGTAGGCATCTTATTTTTTTTTTTAGTTAAAATTTATATCTGTTTCAAATTTTATAAAAATCATTTCAAATTTGAAAAGTTTAAATCGGAAAAATAAAAACCTAGATAATATTATAATGGATAAACAAACTCTTCACAAGATATTTTCGAACAAGACCTCTCGCAAGGATACCACCAATCAAGCATACGCACAGAGACTCGCTAGTTTCGCCAACAGATACGGTAAGTTCAAAGAAGAAAAATATACAGACTGGGAATGGATGAAGAACAAAGATGATGTATTATATTTCATCAAAGAAGTCCCGAATGCTCGTAAAGACAAAGAAGGTAACTATACTAAACCATCTCCACCAACACAGATTGGTTATCTAAACCCTATCATAGAATATCTCAAAGACATAGGTGAATATTCACTCGCAGAAGATTACAATGTAGTAAAACTTGTCATTGATGACCAGATACAAAAAAAGAAAGATAAATCCAAGGGTATCACAGAAACACAAAAAGAAAATATTATCTCATATGAAGATCTTGTAAAATATTGTGAAAACATAGATGAAGAAATTAAACTACTACAACAGAAACCTCTTCAAACACATTTAGACCTATGGACTCTTGAAGACCTTAAAAGTCTTAAAGTTCTAATGAGAATGTATCTTCTACATCCTTCACGTAATGAGTATGCTACATTGAGATTTATCACACTCAAGGAATATAAAAAGATAAAACAACCGGAACTCAACTATGTTGTCATTGGTTCAGCAAAGTCATATATCTCAATTACAAACTACAAAACAGATCAGAAGTATGGAAATAAATTATCACAGATTGTAGATAAACCTCTATTGAAGATGTTGAAAGATCTTAAAAAGACAAGAGATATCGAAGAAAGAGAACATCTATTCTATCTTCAGAAAACAGGAACTCCATGGGATAACAACAATCTATGTGCTATCATGACTAAATATTCTAAGAAGTTTCTTGATGGTAAGAGTATAGGTTCAACCCTCTTGTATAAGATCGTTATTCAAGAGGCAGGATTAAATTACAATGAAGCACTTGAAAATGATGACATCACTAGTGCTGTTAAATTTAATGAAATACTCGCACAATTTGCGAAGAGTAGAGGTCACTCACAAAAAATTCAGAAGAACACATATATTGTAGAAAAGTAGAGATTTATTTTCTAGCACGGCGGAAATGTAAGACACATAATGTATTACCTACTAAACTATCTATTACCTTTTCATTCACATCTACGATATCAATATCTAATGTATTAACGACTTGTTTATCTACATTATTTAATTTTACATATACTCTTTCAGCAGGTTCATAAAACAGAAGACCTCCTGTATTACCCTGAGCATCGAACTTAGGACACGAATAAATTATATTCGAGATCGATTGCTTGTTCGCATTGAATGTATTGATCGCCATATTTTTTATTCTGACAAACATAGATGTTGTTGGAATGAAACTTGGCTCATTAGGACTAGTGAAACTGATATCAGCACCATGATCCGCTGAGACCCCAAAATCAGTTTGTGTCATAATAGCATCAAAACCTAAGATATCTTGTAATCTACCATCATCCTTGAGACTCTCTACTTGATCATCGTTGTTAAAATAAAGAAGATCTTGTTGCTCGAAGTCACCAGTCAAAAAGACCCAGTTCATATCAATACCTCTATTACCATTAATTACTCCTTTATATACATAATCTGTTGTTCCATTACTCTTTTTACCATCTCCATAAACAGATGATAAATCTATATTCTTCGAACTATCTGTAAATACTGAAGTAGGAACATCGCCATTTATTTTTGTAGTGTATCCGAAATAATTATTTTCATAATATGCTAATTGTGAGTGACCATTATATGTAGACAACCAAGCAGTCCCAGCACTACCTCCCGGATCATTCTGATGGATAGCAATCTTAGGATACAATTGATTACATGTCATACCAAATGGTTTAACTCTTTCACCGAATGTAGTTGATGCTGATGATACAAGTGTATCATATGCTGCTTTTCCAGTCTGTTTTAGTTTTATACTCATCTTCTCACCTTCTACTTCAAAGACAACTGCTTCCCAATATTTCGCTTGGAGTGAAGCATTCGTAGGAGTCGTTTGTAATGTCACTGTATCGATAAGACCAGTTGTATCATCGTCTTCATTATCATTTATATATTGGATTACTTGTCCGTCCTCACCAGGAGCCCAGTTGAATGCTACATCCCAAAAGAATGGTGGTGTATCATCACCACCTTGATCTTCATAAAGTTCAGGGATATTTACATCATCAGAATAATTATTGAAATCAAGTATATCACCATATCCACCCACAGCACCATAATCTCTCTTAACTCCATTCACTGTTCTACCCTGGGAACGAACAAGACCTAATGTATATCCATCATCTTCTCCTGCCCCCGATGAACCATTGAAGTATATCACACATTGAGAATTTACTTGTGATAGTGGATGTGCTTTACCAATTACATCACAAATACCACCGACAGCATTTGTATTATATCCAGTAATCAATACGTCTGTTCCTGATGATGAAGCAACAAAGTTATCTGTAACCTGATCATCTTCTTCGAATTTATCATCTTCACCGATTCTGTAAAAAGTATCTTTATCAATGTAAGGAGCAAACTCTGATGGAGAAGGTTTATCTGTCAAAGCAGAACCATCACCTACTTGAACGATCTGAATTTTAAATCCTGTAAATACATTACTACCATCAAAGACTTGTGAAACTGTAATAGTATCTATTTCTCTGTATGCTAATGTTAATACTTCTTGAAGTCTAGATTGTAAATGTGACGCAAATCTTTTACGAGTGTATACTCCCTTTCTCAGTTCAACACGACATGGAGAATTGATATCATCAGATTCTGTAGGTTTTTCAGATCCTGTTGTTCCATCGTTCATATTTTGAGAGTCCTCAGCACCCCAATAAACAAAAATACCATCTCTATCATTAACTTCTACTTTATCAGAATCACGACTACATTTTAATGATACAACAGCGACCTCCGTATTAGGTTCAATAATAAGAGGTGATTTTAAAAAATTCTGGTAAGAAGCAGGATTCTCAATACCCTTTCCATTAGAACTAGTTTTATCGTCTTCATTTTTGGAGGATGATGTAATGACTAATGACATATTTTAATACTTCTAAATATTAAAATATTATAATAAAAAAAATATAAATTATACTAAATGCCTAAATACGATAAGAATGGTAAGAAACCCTCAGGGAAACAAATGAAACCTTGTGATAAATCTTCAGCGGGCGCTTGTCAATATAAAATTTATGAAGAGACTGTTGAAAAGAAAAAAGTAAAAGAAAAAGATGTCTTTGACAAGGGAGATAAAAAATCTACTCCTCGTCAGAAGAAGAAAAAGAAATATTAATTTCTTCAGGTTCATTATCACTATCACTATCACTATCACTATCACTATCAGATTCGAGCTCCGCCATTAGATCTGCCTTCTCCTTTTCTCTCTGTTGTTCTTCTGCTTCTAGTTCTTCTAATCTCTTTCTCTTCTTTTCCTTTTGTTTTTCTTTTTTCTTTTGTTGTCTTTCCAGTTCTTTCTCTTCATCTGATTCTGCTTTAACTTTCTTCTTCTTTGTTGATTTAAGCAGTTCATAATATTGGTGTTGTAAAGAATCATATTCTGATCTTTCCACCCAGTTTTCAGTATCCATTTTTAGTTGTTCATTCATGTTATTTAATTGCTGGATTCTTTCATTGTATTCATTTACTCTTTTTCTCAATCTTGTATTCTGTTCGGATTGTTCTTTAAAATATCCTTGTTCTAATTCATCCCTGATATCTTTTCGAACATCACTCATCATAGTTTGTCTTTTAACTTCGAGGTTCTTAACAAGTTGCTCTTTCTCACGTTGAACCTCTTTGATACGACGTCTTAATAAAGACATCTTTGAGATATCTGCTTCTAATACAGTTCTAAATACACAAGAATAGTATTTAGACATTGTTTTACGATCTTTTAGTAATGTCTTCTTGAATTGACATTTTACTTGCTTTCTCTGTGCTGGTGTTTTTGTTCCTTCTTCGGGATCATAAGCACCATCTTCGTATATCTTTACAAAGACTTCTGCGAGTTCTGTGATTTCATTGTCACTAAGACGATTATCTGCGGAGTATTCCATAACCTTTATGATATTTTATTCTTTAAATAGTAACGCACCTCTCGATTAAAAAAGTATAAATTTGAAATGGATATAATCGAGACATTAATTACAAAACAAAGAACAACAGAACAAACAATGGATTTCATCTTGAACAAATCTACTTCCTACGATGATGAAATTCTACCATCCTCAAGGGGATGGCTCACGATAATGCTTCCACCTGAGTCACTGAAAGCAGTTCAAGATGAAATCAAGAACCTCAGAGAGGAGAACGAGAAACTCAAAGAACAGGTGAAGGCAGAACACGCTACCGGTAAAACAATGTATGAATCTTTTATGAAGGAGCGTAGTAAAGTATCTGAACTCAAAGCACCTAAACAAGATTTTCTAGATCATATCCATAACCTTAATCAACAAGCGATTACACTTCGCCATTCGTGGGCGGAGGAGACCAAGAAACTCAAAGATACTATTACATCTCTGAAGTCATCTGTTGTTGATCTACGAGAAGCAAGAGACATGAGAGAATATAAGATCAACCAACTACGACATGATGCTGAACTCACTAAAGAGTTTTGGAGTTGTCTAATGGATTGTCGTGATAGTCCTGATGATCCAAGTAAAGATGAGATCGATGACTGGTGTGATTCCTACGACAAATCAGATGAAATACGATATCATATTTACAGTGAGTGTGGTATAGAAGATGAAAGTTCTGAAGAAGAAAGTTCTGAAGAAGAAGAGTTGTAAAAGGTTGTATGAAGATTGTAGAAAGAGGGGTCAAAATTAGGGAAGGTTAGGTGAAAGTTAGTCAAAGGTTAATTTTATTGGAGGATCCCATTTCATCACTAATAAATTTTGTCGCGGAGCCTTGATTGATTTATCACGTAAACGATTAATTTTTTTATATTTTTTGCGAGGCGGAGGTCTTGAGGTATCAGCACAACACTCCTTGTAATACTCTACTTTCGAAGAATATCTCCTCTTTCCTAGGTGCTTTAACGTAATAGAATTATTATCTTTTTCATTCGCACACTGAATAACCTTTTTCTTCATTTCTCGATTTTATTGATTGTATAATATCATTAATTATTAATCATTAAATATCTTTTATTTATTCACTTCATTTTTATAATAGAATAATTCATATTTTTCAAAAAAGGTTATAATGGTTATAGTATATAATTTATATACATAATATGGTAATGAAGCATTCTCTATTTTACCCTTTAACCTACGAACAGCACCAGTTAGAGAAGGGGGGTTTTCTACCACCTCTCAAGTGAAAAATTAAGAGTAAATTAAAGTATAATATTTTAGTATATATTACCGTAATGAAAAAATAATAATCACAATACTTTTTTATTACGGGAGAAAAAAAAAGATATTTTATCTCTAACTTTTACTCATTTTCATACAACTTTGAACTCATAAAAAATAACCGAAAATAAACTCATATCGAAAGGATATCTTTTAGCACCATAACATTACCATAAATATTCTAAACCATTTCATAAATTCATTACGGTGAAATTATAAAATTCATCAACTATAACCATCAAAAAAAGATATCTTTACATCACTTTACAATAAAATAATAACAGTATTGAAGAAATAAATTTAAAATAATATATCTACAATAAAATATAGAATAGTGTATAAAAGATGTCTGATAATAATTATTTACCGGATTTTGTAGAACCACCTCCCGCAGAAGAAAAACCAATCGAAGACGCCAATGCTGATCCATTAGTCTCCAAAGCAGATGACAGTGAAGGTTCTGTAAAAATGGAAATAGAAGATCAGTTTGAAGGAGATGAAGAGATTATACGTGAAGAAATGAAAGAAGATATCATGGAAGAAGCAGAACCTGAACCAGTTGTGAAACCTAAAAGAAAATTAAAGAATGAAGAGATATTTAGAACACCTCAGATTTTACCTGTAGCAGAACCAGAGAAACCAAAAAAACAAAAGAGAAAGGCAAGTGCTAAACAACTCGAAGCTCTTGCTAAGGCACGGGAGAATATGAAGAAGAAAAGAGAAGAAGCAAAGAAATTAAAGGAAGCGGGTAAAGAACCTCCTCCATCGAAACGTCAGCAGAAACAAGAACGACAGGTTAAAGAAGTTATCGATAAACAGTCTCAAATGTATAGTGCTGAACAAATATCTAATATGGTTGAAGCAGGAATTGCTAAATATGATCAGCAAAGGAAGGCGAGAAAAGAAGTAAAGAAGAAGAAACAACAAGAAGAAGAACAACAGAAACAAGTTCAAAGACAAGTTCAACGGGCGCTCGGGACACCAGCAGTCGACGATATCTGGGGTCAAGCGTTAGCAGGATTAATATAATGTCTGATCATCATACAATTTATGTGTAGAATATGTAAAACCCTCTTTAGCATCTTTTAAGAATAATGTAGCAATAGCAGGATAAAGGAACTTAGATATATTACCTTTCTTCTGTAAAGAAATATACTCATTATCGATTGCTCTTTCTTTTTTACCATTGGGAATATTACTCAATATCATTTGTGCTACAGAAGCATTTGGAATGTAATAACCACATGTTTGTCCTATTTTAAATGTTTTGGGATCAATTGTATTAATACCTTTCTGACAACAATATCTTACATTTTCTTTTTCACCACCTTCTTTGAATTCTTTCATATCTTTTAAGAATGGTGATGTAATATCTCCTCCAATATAACAGAACTCATTTACATCTTCTAGTTCTTTTAATCTATTCCATTTATCAATCATAGCATCGTCTTCTATTATGACAACTTTCTTCAAGTCTTCATCAATAATCTTTTTTAATAATCTTTTATGTGACAATGAACAAGCAACAACCTTTTTACGATATTCCATCTTAGCATTATGTCTAAAATAATATTTTTCTACTTGTTCCTCTGTGACATCAGTCCACCAAGTCGCAGGAAATAATTGATATCTTTCTTCATCATATTTATACTTTCTGTTTTCATAGGCATTTACGACAAAAACTCTAATAGCATTCATTTACAATAAATTAAGAAAATAAATTTCTATATTATACATAAATGGAAAAATCTGCTCCAAAAGTTATTCCTGTTAAAGATCCTGAACAAAACTATTTAAATAAAAATGGAATGCCTCCAGTTCATCCTCATCTGCCTGCTATTGATGGTTTTGGTGGTGGAGCGTGTCTTCTCACGATTAGTCCTGTAAAAACTGGGAAGTCGACCCTGATATCCAATATGCTTCTTAATAGTGATTTTTATGATGCTCAGGAACGTTTTGATTCTACTCATATTATCAGTAATACAATTGCGAATGATGTCACATCTAGATTCTTAAAAGAGGCATTCGATACATATGATCAATACAATGATTCAATCATAGATGGTATCGTAGAAAAACAAAAAGAATATCCTAAGGAAGAACAACCAGAGATCGCAGTGGTAATAGATGATTGCCTCGGGAGCATCAAAAGGGAAGGTAGGATCAATCATTTAGCGAGTCGCTTCAGACACTTCAATATAAAACTATTAATTATAAGTTCACAAAATTTTCGTGCTGTATCACCAATTATAAGACAGAATGCTACAAATGTGATCGTAGGTTCACCCTTTCCTAACCGAAAGGAATTATTAAAGATAGCAGAAGAATATGGAGATCTATTTGGAGGACCAGAAAAATGGATAGCACTATACAAAAAGGCAACACCTGAGAGATATAATTTTATTCACATGGATTTACAGAGTAATCCACCAAAGATGTATAGTAATTTTGATGAGTTGATAGCAGAGGGTGAAAAGGATCTGATGGGTATCAGTCAAAAAGATGTAATGGAAGAAGAACAAAATTTAAAAAAAGATAATGTAGAAGAAAATGTTGAAGATAAATAAATATGGATTTGTATGGACTAAATGAGGCACGTTCTCAAGGGAACGCTCAAACACAAGATGTCAGTTTATACAACGAACAGATAAGGGTCGCAAGAGATAATATTAATAATGCTATGGATAGAGAGAAGATTCAAGCACAAGGAAATATGCGAGACCAAGAAGGTAGAGATTTACAAGACAAAGTTATTTATGATTTCCATGATGCTATAAGTGGAGGACAGATAGCAAGTTCATTAACTAAATATTATAAACAATTAAAGGGTGCTAAAGATGTCGCATCAGATACAGCAAAGAAAGTAGGACAAGCATATGGTTCGGCAGCGACTACAGGAGATAAAGTAGCAGAGGCAACTACAAATGAAGTGAGTAGAGTAAGAGGAGTAGAAGAAATCCGAAGAGGAGGGACTGGAGGAGTATCCGTTGCTCAACCATTGACTGAAGAACAGCAATCATCATTTTTAGATGAATCTGCTAGAGCAGGTGGTGTGGATGCTCGTCCTAGTCCTACATTGGATGAACAAGATAGAGCGGAGACTGCTCGTGTTCAGGCAGACCCTAATCGTCCTGGGCGACCTGATATAGCAGACAGACCGAAAACAAATGAACCCGTTGCTTCGAATGAGAATGTTCCTGAAGTCACAGATGGAAAATTATCTTCAAGTGATGAATTAAGTAGTAAAGTATTAAAGGTGGGTGAAGAAGCAAAAGAAACAGTCTCAAAGGTAGGAACAGGATTGAGAGTAGTTGGAGATGTAGGAGGTCTTGTATCTACGTATGAATTAGTTAAGAACGGTCTTGATAAAAATAAAGATGGTTCATACGATGTAGCGGGTGATGTTTCACAGATTGCTGGAACAGTAGGAACTGGATTAGATATTTTAGGGGCAATTATTCCTGGAGCAGGAGCGGGTTTTGAAGCACTCGGGGCGATAGCACAAGGTGTTGGTTCCATAGCAGATACGATCGATACTCATAATAAAGACGAACAAGCAACAACAGACGCTCAGAATGAAGTAGATAATATTGAATCACAGAGAAAAGCACAATTGAACGCTCTACCACAAATGAAAGTTCAATCTGCTCCTGTAAGCACGATGGCGAGTAGTGGATTAGTAGGGACAGTCGCACAGCATACTGCTTCAGTTACTGGTGGAGGAACTTTTTAGATTTTTTTTTATATCTTAATTAATATATAAGTATAAATAAATGCCTACTACTCAATTCTGGACTGCCGAAGAAAAGATACCTATCTCGCAAAAGAAGGTCTCTGTTCAAGCAGAGAATGGACTTTCGTATGAACTTGGACAACAGATTAACTTTGTTATTCCTCCTACTGTTGGATTCATGATGCCCTCTGAAACTTATCTCCGTATGGATGTAAGAGTTCAATATCCCTCTGGAAAGAAGGGTATGCCTCTCACTCTCGATGGTGACATCGGAGCGAACGTTTTACTACGTGATATTAGGATCAGTTCGGGAGGAGCTCAGAACCAAATTTTAGAGGAGATACAAAACGTAAATATTTTAACTGCTCTTAAGTATGATTACGAAACAAATGACAACATGAAGAAGAAGAGAGCATTAACTGAAGGAACTATTCTTGGGAGTAATGTTGGTCGTCCTAACAACGATGGAACTTCTACGAACATGAACAATCTTGACAGCAATCCTTACTTCTATTCGGATACCGAGGATCTTGACAATGATGATTACAGAACTGTAAAGTGTCTATTAAAACTTCCTACAGGAATATTCCAAAATGATAAGATCTTCCCTCTTGCTATGACGCAGGGACTCCGTATAGAAATAATTTTAGAAGACGCAAATAAGGTTTTCCGTCAATTAGAGACTACTCTAAAATATAAGAGAGTTACATCGAATCCTGTATTCCACTCTCTAAGTGGTTCAAATGCTTCTCGGACTCAATGGACGAATGGTTCTAATGCCTCTGCTCTGTATCTAGAAAGACAGAATGGTATTATCTCAGTTGAATCGTGTCCTTTCCGTGTAGGTGATGAACTAGCATTCGTCAATCCTCGTGAGGTTGATATCGATGAGCCTGGAGACTCACTGATACCTGCTGATAACAGTGGAAGTCCTGTGAGTGCTTCTATTGTTAAAGTAACGGTTACTGGTGTAGATTATGATGCTACTGCTGGTGGTGGAAGTGCTGAGACTGGACTTGTAAAGATATCTTTTACTGAAACTACAAATAACTGGGGTCAAGCAATTACTCCTTCTGCTACGAAAAAATTCTATGTTTATTCTGCTGGTGTAGAAGAATCTAGTTCATTTAATCCAACATGTTCTGTAGATAATGTAGAACTTCAAGTTCAGCAAGTTGAGATGCCTCAGGGATATGTATCTAAGATGAATAGTATGTTAAAGGCAGGAGGTGCTATGAACTATGATTTCCTTTCATTTACGAACTACAAATATTCTCAGTTACAGAGTGATCGTGTAGTCAATATTCGTCTCCCTATTCAGAATAGCAGATGTAAATCAATCCTCGCAATCCCTACTGATTCTACTCCATACACTGCTAAAGATGCTATTTCGGCAGAAGGCACATATCTTGTAAATAACCTTACAAGAGATACTGGTGGTGGTGATTATTCATACAATAACTCTACTCGCAGTGGTCTAGTAGGGATAGCAGATCACGCATCGAACTATCAGTTTATCTATAATGGGAAACTCAATCCTAATAGAAAAGTTCCTCTATCTCGTATGTCTGTCAATCTCGGAAACCAGCAACCTCTTAATCAGCAGTTATTGATTGAGAATGAAAAGGCACTTCGTATGGCGAATATCGATCCTCTATCTTTCGAGAAGTATCAGGACAACTTCTTTATTGGTCGTGCCCTTAGTCTCGCATCAGGCGTGTATGATGCTCGCGGGAAGGACTTTTCTCTTCAAGTAGAATATCAGGAATCATCTGCTCCTTCTAAACCTAAACTTTGGAACTGCTTTGTCAGTCATTTAAGACGTATTGTCGTAAAAGGAGATATGATAAGTCTCGAGGTATAGAGGAGTAATAAATTTGAAACTTTACAAAAATAAATTATAGATTGAAAATGGAAGTTCCTCATCATATTAAATATAAAAAGTCTATTACGATATCACGATGGAAAAGGGTTTGTGGATTAATTTTAAGAGATGGTGAAACTTACGAAGAAATATATGATAAAGTTCAAAACACGAAGCATTGTGAAAAATGTAATATAGAGTTATGCGATGGAAGAAAAGGCAATGGTAGATGTATGGATCACGATCACGATACAGGATATTTTAGAATGATATTGTGTCGTAGATGTAATAGTGGATATAAAAGAGAAATCCAGTGTAATAATACAACTGGAATAAGAAATATAAATGAGTTTGATGGAGGGTGGAGATATCAGGCAAAAGACAAGTCATTTAGTAAATGGTCTAAAAATAAACAGATAGTTCTATGGGCGAAGTTCATCCACCAATTATGTTTTAAATAAACTAAAGATATCTTTCACTTTTTTAAAATTATTTTTTTATTAATATTATATTTTACATAATAAAATATGTCATCTCGTCAGAATCTACA
>Ga0208645_1001603_pt1 | contig 19398 bp, 14 predicted proteins | sample VirMetDEL_Sep_01_FD_184519 | JGI IMG/M metagenome (GOLD analysis project Ga0208645, IMG submission 184519) | Aqueous microbial communities from the Delaware River and Bay under freshwater to marine salinity gradient to study organic matter... | ecosystem: Environmental > Aquatic > Marine >... | reverse complement strand
TGAATCGGTCTTTTGTGGTCGGCGGCGAGACAGCTCAGGAATTTACCCGGTATGTAAATCTAGCTAAAGATGCAGTAGTCGCTCTAGGAATTGCCATGGCTACCTATCTTACCGGGTCAGCTATTGGCTCTGTGACAAAGGGCGTTAGTAAAGCTAGCGGAGCTATGGCAAAGCTAGCTGTTATGGCTTCAAATCTAAAGCATCCATGGGCAATTCTAGCCGCCGCAGTTGTTGGTGCCGGTGTTGCGACATATAACTTCTTTAGCGACACCGCCGATCTCGAAGTAGCGAAAAAACCCGTCGAAAGCCTAGAAAGTCTTGAATTGGCTTTGGCGGATATTTCTAATATGGACCTCAAGGGCATTAAATTCTGGCAGAAAGAGTTTAACGCTCTCGGCCTGTCTATCGAAGAGTTTGAAAAATTACTTAAAGATAAACGAGCCAAGTTCGAAGAAGTTACGGTCGGTATTAAATTAGGCACGATCCAGAGGGGCGATTTCGACAACATTGAAGAGGCCGTAAAAGCAGAAGCGGAACGTCGAATGGGGGGCTTGGGGAAAGCCATTGCCATTGCGATCGAACAGGGCTCGGATCAAGGAATGATCGACAGTCTGCGCAATCAACTTGCGGCGGTCGAGAAGGAATACGAGGATTTTGTCAGAAAACGAGAAGCACTAGACGAATCTCTTCGGGGTTTCGTCGCGCCGCTTACCGCTACTGCCTTCGCTGATCTTGCTTCTGATTACGCTCCTATCTCTAAACAATCGGGGATCATTCAAGATATTTCGACTCTTCAGCGGGTTATGAAAGAGTTCAGTGATGCTGGCAGAATGACCGAAGTGAATATGATGAAGTTTCGGTCAACCTCAGAGGGTATGATTAACGCTCTACTCAAGTTGATTCCAGTTAACGAACATCTAGGCGCAGGTTTTGATCGAACGAGTAGCGAATTCCAAGTGGCTTCAGATATGGCTAAAGTTCTCGGCGTAGAGCTGGATGTACTACCTGAGTATATCAAGCGATTCTCGGAAGAGAACGCTGCTTTGGCAAATCAGCCGTTTTCAGTAGACCGATTGGCTGAATCACTTAAAGAGCTGCCCGGAGTTACGAAAGAGAGTATCGAAGGTTTTGCAAGACTGCGCGATGCGTTTGACGATCAGCGACCGCTAGAGACTCTAATTGCTCAGTTTGAGTATATGCAGAAACTCCAAGGAGAAATGGCGGGTATTGACAATCCGCAACTGCAAGAGTCTTTTAGTCGGATGTATAAGGAGTTGGCGAATGGTATTGCTCAACTGATTCCGCTTGTCAATGCTCAGGAAGGTACGATCGACAAAAACTCGGAAGCCTATAAGAGACTTATGATCGTACTAGAAGAGGTAGGCATTCCGCTTAATGCTCTAGCAGAAATCCAAGAGCGAATCAAGACGGCCAACGAGGATGCCACCAAATCGGCTATTGATGCTGCGCAGGCTGAACGCGATCGCCAAGAGCTGTACGACGATATTAGCAAGTCGCTTGGACCGATGGAGCAGATTCAGGCCAAGTTCAATGACCAGCTTGCGAAGGCCGGTAAGGTTGCTTGGCAAAGCTCACAGGACGTGCTGGCATATGTAGATGCTTTGAGAGTCTGGAAAGCAGAGCAAGAAACCCTTGCCGGATACCAAGCTGCTGGCGATTTTGGCCCGATTGCGGCAATGCGAGCAGAGGATACGTTCGGCCGAGAGGTTCGCGGACCTCTGCAATCCCTGATGCAGCAGGATGCGGATAATCCCGCTCTGAGAGAAATGTGGGCGAAAGCCCTTGAATTTCGTGAGCTTCAGCACCAGAACGAGCTGGATGAGATCGAAAATAAACAGGCACTCTTCGACCTGAATCAAGGTCTCCTAGATAGCACTCTCACTCTCGGAGAAGCCGGAACCGGCGTTACAACTGCGATGGCCCAAGGCTTTGGCCAAGTTGCTCTCCAGTCTATGAACCTAGCCGGTAATATCCAGCAAATCACGGCAACCGCAATCGGCGGCCTTATGAATCAGCTCGGAAATCTAGCAACCGGAGCTAAGACCAACTTCCAACAGATCGCGGTTTCTTTCGTGCAAATGATCGCCAAAATGATGGTTCAGCTCGTCGCTATGCTGGCAATCATTACGGCAATCAAAGCGATGGGTGGAGGCGGCATTCTGGCAATGATGGGGCTGGGTGGAGCGGTTCCGGCCGAGGCTGCAAACACAGCTACTTCTACTCTCAGTACGACTACCTCTTCGATGCTTCAGAGTTCTGCTCAAGCTGCGATTTCTGTCCCCAAACTTACCTACCCCGGGTCGTCGGGCGCGGCCGGGCGGCCGATGAGGGCGGGTATGCCATATATGGTTGGCGAGCGGGGGCCTGAGCTTTTTGTGCCGCCGCAAAGTGGGTCGCTGAAGAGTAATCGCGAGATGAACATGATGGCTCAACAGCCGCCGCAGGTTACGATCGTTAATGTTGACTCTATGGATAACACTCTTAATGCCCTCGGATCGGAAGAGGCAGAAGGCATTATCCTTAACGTAATCCAGCGTAATCCTGAGATTATAAGATCGTTAGGGTGAGAGGATTGGTATGGAAGATGTAGTTGAAGTAACGGTCCCCAGTAGGTTTTTTGCAAGTCCTATTGCAAATAGCCAAGCGGTTGGGTATTCATCACCAAATTTTTTTGGACCAAGGATTTCTGGTCCGGGTGCGCTCCATTCCAACATTTGTCAATTCCTATTAGGTGCCCCGATAGTTGAGTACCACGCGACTCAATTTTTTATAACCAGCCAGTCGCACGCTGTGATTAACTTTCTTGATACTTCAATTAGAGCTGCTGATCTGACAAAAAGTCCAGTAAGTAACAGTTCCCCGTATTCAGCGTATACGGCTCAACTGTTTCAAAATAAATCAGATACGCAGCGGTCTTCTGCGGTAGGTGTTTATGTTATTGTTTTTAATGCAAGTTCATTCAACATACTTCAAGGCACAACCCCACTTACCTTAACACCATCCGGCGGAGGTTCGGCCGCGTCATATGATACACCGACTGATTTTTACCTAAACGGTAAGTTTCAATTCTGTATTTGTATTAACATGATAAGCGGCCAGTTTCCAGCAACCGGACAGACAGATGTGTGTCTCTTTCGCGTAAAACAACCGACTTATACCGAATCCCTAAACTGGGCCGAGTTAAGCTCGCCTTCGCGAAACAATGCCACGTTACACAATGCCTGTTTTTCTGTGCTGTACCACGATACGGGTAGAAAAGAGAATACAAGCAGCTCTCAGCCCCTTAGTGATTATGACATGCAGGGTTTGGGGTTTGCCCATTGGAATCAGGACTCGCTCGCTATTCCAGTAGCCACTATTGACCATAGGATTAGTAATGCCCTCGGGTCTTTTTGGAACACAGATCTATTCAACACATCCACTAATAATATCTTCACACAATTCTCAGCGGGTTATGCTTCAAGCGCCACGAACAATACCGCAAATTTTGTCCCTAATCATTTCAGGATGATTAGGGGAAATGGGTATATTAGAATCTTAGCGAGAGTGGCAGCGCCCCTAACCGGAGTGGTTGATTCTGCTCGCTCCATTCAAGATGAGGTTTACTTTTTTGGCAAGTTTGACTCATTCGAGACCGTAGAAGACTACCCGCACCCCATGGCTTTTTTTGGCGCGGTCGGCAAACTGGATCCGGGCGTAGGTCTAACTGTGGATGGGTCTCGTTCTTGGTGGAGGGCTTCGGCCGGGCGTCTGGATCAACCGGATTGTGATATTTGGGGGCCTGCTCCATACCGAGCGGTTATGCAGACTAACGGTCAGTATTCGGCAATAATGCCATTCATTCTTTCTCACGAGTTTCAAATTGAGGCTACGGCCACGGGTACTTGGAATCAACCGAGATATGTAAAAATGCCCTTATCAAGCAATGGAGTTATGCCAATTATTCAGACGGTCAACCCCACCGGCAACACATCTGCCATATCTATCGGGAGCAAAAATGATGCTACTCGTTGTTTTGCTACTCGTTTTGAGACGGGTAGGGAGTCTGTAGGTTGGGATCCGATTGTTGGGTATAATTCTCCGGCTATGGGTATGGGCTTATGGCTGGCTAACCCGGGCGGCATACCGAACCTAGAGCCGTTTACACTAACTCAACTTTCTGGAGATCACCATACTTGGACTTTCCAAGATGGCACATCGGCTGGCGGGACGGAGTATAATCAACCTACATCTTTTTTTGCCGATACGGATATTTACGAGAACATAGGGGTTATGCCGGGGTTGTATTGGGGTCCGGAGATTGAGTTTACAGCCAACACGGGTAAAACTTATTATGAGTCAGGTTCTGAGTTTACTATAGGTGGGAAAAGATACTACATGGTGATCGGCGCTCGTAGCACTTGGCCTACTGAAGTATTTCAAATTCGCGGAGACTCATTGTACAACTCCGGCAACTTGTTTTTTGCTATGGATCCAATGGAGTAGACATGGCGTATTCTAGCGGCACCGCGACCGATATTGATGACTTCAAAAGGTCTATTAGGGCCTTTGCCGTGCGAGTCCTTGGTACATTTGACGATCCTCTTTTTAATGCTTTTGGTAAGAGTCCCTTTAGCTCAAGTAGCGGCACGGTTATTTTCAGGCACAAAGACACCAAGGCGGCTTATGTCTTCGATTTTGTAAATGGTTTGGAGATGCACGGCGCAGCGAATGAAACAGTAATCGTCGGTCAGGTTCTGAATGAACTAAGCGGATCGTCCGGTCCTAACTATGCCGGATTCTTCGGAGCTAATGAAGCCTCCTTCCTACTTGATCTAGCTGGCACTCTAAGCGCAACTGTTTCTGTTGTCAATGGTGTCTCGACATATACAGGAACCGCGAGCAACGCTTCGGCTCCGGGTCCGCTCGGTAGCCTATCGGTTGGCAGCACTTTAGTTTTCAAGCAGACTCCACAAACAAGGCATATCCTCGAAATAACTGCACTAAATAACAGCTCCGCAAATGCCTCCCACACGTTTACGGCCAAGTATGTGGGCTCCATCAACAGGTCATCTGGCGCAACAGATACATCAGATCCGGGCAATTTTAGTCTACCCTCGCCCTATACAGGCGATTATGCTAGGTCAAGTCTTTCTCCGTATGCGGCTATTGATTATGGTAATACCCTGTTCAATGAATTCTCTGCAAATCTGTGGGGTGGAGTCGTACCCAAAGCTGATGTAGCGAAGGGTTGGTTTCCCCGGATGGGTAGACTACGATTTGATTTAGGTGTCGAGTATGAGTTTTTTGGCAGTTCGCAGCTCGGCGATGAGCATTTCCACATTGTTCTAAATAACGTAGGATCTTCGAGGAAGCACCATTGGTGGATGGGGCGAGTTTCCGGAAATGCACCGTGTTTGAATTCAGGCGATAGTCCGGCCGGAATGTTTCTCGGAACGACAGGGCCTCATACGGACGAAAATGGCACGGATACTTACCAATATCCCTTCTCTTATCAAGACGCTGGAGAGTGTTGGAAGAACCCTTCGATCCTGATTGCCCCGATTACAAACGATGGAACTGATAGCTTCAAAGAAGTGAACGGCGGTAGGAATTCGTATGGCCCAACCGGAGCCTCTCACGATAATAGCTATGGACCGACCGCCTCAACTACTAAGAATCTAGTGTCCCAAACATACTCCATTCAGGCCGGTTTGAATCATTTTTCCGGCGGTCATTCACACGGTATGCGCGGAGGCCGTGGCCGAACCATCTATCCGCTTAGGTCCGGCCCCGTAGCAGGGCCTTTAGGTTTGCAGCTAAGCCAGACCTCATACTACATCAATCCTTTTGTGCCAACCGAAGCTATTTTATATGGATTGCCGAGGCCCGAAATAGTCCACACAAGAACAGGGACCAGCGAGCCTCAAGCATACGCACCTGAATTGGATTCAGATCCGTTATTTTTTGCGCGGGACTGCACTACGACGTTAGAGGATGGTCTTCTTGTATTGAGCGGAACCGGGAACGATCCTAGATTAGAGTTTGGGGATACCAATACGCGATGGATGACCTTTCCGGTCGTCGGTGCTGTTTATGACACAGTTGAGATCCGTTTTAGGTTGAGAAGAGAATCCACTCCCGCTAGTGTGTGGCAAGGAGTTTTCTATTTCAATAATGACTCTACTTGGACTTCCGGAACTTACCCCTTTGGCGCTTACTCAGAGACCTTTAGTGAACCTAGTGGCTTTCGTGATGGTGAGTGGGTGACTGTTAGTATTGACCCTAGTAGCAATGCTGGATGGACCGGAAATATCACACATCTTCGATTTGATTTTATCACCCATAGCTTTTCGCCGAGTGTTAGGGAGATCATTGAAGTAGACTACATTACCGTAGGTCAAAATAGACTTCAAAGAAACTCAATTTACGGATACACTAAGGGTGCATATACACTCATTGGGCAATTCCCCGGAGTGTGGAGGGGTACGCTAAATGCACAGGTTCTGCCAGAGGCCATAGTGGGTTCAAAAAGCTATGTAGGGCGTCCCGTAACTTCCCGCGCCTCGGCGCTTTCCACCGGAAAACAAAGGCCAACCATCCCTACTGAGAGTTCTTCTGGATGGGCGGCTTACTTCTATAGGAAGGGATAAGCGTGTCAACTTTCAGCCAGTTATATTTCCAGAACGCTTATTTCATTGATAAGCCCTATGTTGACTATGTGGGCCAAATTTCCGAAGGGCTGAGTTACGTTGTGGATGTATACAACGCTTCAGATTCTCCTATCTCGGGCGCACTAGGTGTAGATCTGGAAGATAACACCTTTGCAATCAGTTGGATAAATCAGGCCAGCCTTTACACTTCGGCTGAATTAGCAGCAAACCCGCTTTCTATCCCCCCACACACCGCTAAAACACTCACGTTGATTTTCTTGGGATCTGGCAGACGATCAGATTCAAAAGCTACTTTGACGTTTTCTGATAAGAAACTAGAACTAGAAATCTCTAGGTCGATAGAGATTGTTGAGTTTCCGCAATCTGAAATGACTGAAAGATTGGAATTCATAACCGATGTTTCAGAGGCGTGGGATGGGACTGAACAAAGAACCCGAATCCGGCCCAACCCTAGAGCTACCATAACTTATGAGTACCTGCTTCCTGAATCGGATCAGTCTTCAAAGAATCTGTTGCAATCTCGAATGATTGGGTTGCCTTCTTATCAAGCAAAAGTTCTATTATGGCATCGAGAAAACCAAGTTTCTTCTACTGTTGCTACCTCTCAAGGGCAGGCACTAATCATTGCTGAAGCTGATCGAGACCCTGCTATCGCTTCTCTAGTTACGGGGGATCGACTATATCTTATAAATTCGGCTGGCACTTTGAGCAGCACGGCATTGACTCTCGATGCTGATTATTCTGCGTTTGAGCTTTATGTATCTCAGACCGATTCTTCTGGAGCTAACATTAACTTTAGCGGAACATCCATTATCCCCGCAGCGACATTTATGCTTGATGAGAACCCTTCTATTAACGTCTATCCTAACGAAACTCTAGGATATGAAGCGGTGTGGGTAGGCAGTATTCCAGACTACCCGGGTAACGAACTTGATACTTCTACGCTGTATGTTGATCTCGCTCCTGAAACTCCCAGTTTCGATACCACAAGACCACTTTTGAGGGAGGGCAACCTGATTACATCCACATTGCAGATCGAGGCAAATTCAGGCGCGATCGTCTTTGATAAGAAAATCGGAAATCGAGATTCATTCCACAGAAGGCAGTCTTCGACCCTCGTAATCCCAAGAAAGTTTGACTATTCTTTCGACTATGATAGTGTTCTTGCTTTGCGTAAGTTTATATTCTGGACGCAAGGAAGGCAGAGATCGTTCTGGATTTCCAGCGGGTTCAATAACATATTCCCACTCTCTCACAACGATACTACAAAAACAATGGTGATTGATGGGATTTCGATGGGTTTTTTGGCACCTTTTCTCGATGGGTATTCTGCTTTTGAAGCTACTTGGCCGGACGGGAGTAAGACCCAGCACGAAATTGTTGGGACCACCGTGAACCAAAACGATACGATTACTCTTAACTATACCCAATCCCTTTCCATAGCCGACGTTACCGATTTGGTATCAGTTGAACTTTTGCTTCATGTCCGTTTGGCTTCCGATCGGGTTACATTGCAGTATTACGGAAACGACTCCGTTACTTGTAACCTGAATCTGCAAACGGTTAAACAATAAACAGGATAACCCCCAAATGTCTTTTAAGGAACAGGAACAGTCTACCGAATCCGCAGCACCGATTGAGCTTTACAAGATTACGGGATCGGAATCTTTTTTCTATACGTCGTCCTCGGTCGAGTATACTTATGCTGGAGACGTATATAAACCCATCCCGATCACACGCACGGCCCCTACGGTCAACGATAAAGAGACTTCGGGCAGTCTGACTATTAAGTTTCCTTTCAATAATGAATTCGTTACTCGGTATCTCCGAGGCGTTCCACCTTCCCCAGATCTGATTCAAATCTACAGACTCCACCTTAGCGACACCGCTCAGGAGGTTTTTCCATTTATCGCGGGGTCTGTCTCGGGTGTAAAATTCAAAGAACAAGAAGCAACTGTTACCATTAGCGCGCTACCGGCTAAAACCTCGGGTCAAATCCCTACCAAAACTTTTTCTTGGATGTGCAATCACGTTTTGTATGACAGTTCCTGTAAAGTTTCGGCTACCGATTTCACTTTTGATTTCTCAATCAGTTCAGTAAGCTCTGATGGTGTAAGTCTGACCCTAACTGATTCTGGCCTTGCAGCCGCTGAAATAGCTACAGATGTGGCTTTTTTTAATGGCGGAACCCTTACCACCGGCGTTAGCGGAGATCAGAGAATGCTTATCAGGCTAACTCAACCTGACGCAAATATCAATTCCTATCAGGTTGATTTGATGGTTCCGATTGATGACGTTTCGGTCGGTCAAGCTGTGTCAGTATCCGCTGGCTGTGACCATTCCGTCCATAAATGCCATACCCGTTTCGCGAACACAGAAAACTACGGTGGATTTACCTTTATTCCCACCCTCAACCCATTTGCGATTGACAATCGCCTGCGTAGCACGGAGGGCTAATCGTGAAGAACATAACTCTCCTGTCTTTGATTTTTAGTTGTTTTTTCTTCGGGCCAGATTCTAGTCTCCGAAGCGATTACTACGTTGCCGATTTCGGTTTTACAGCCCTCATTGTTCTCACTCTTCTGTCCGTTGCTTTGTCGATCACAACCTCTTTGATCGCCCCAAAAATGGATATTGAGGAACCCAAGCCCGCTGGTCTGGGGGACTTTAATTTCCCCACAAACCTAGAAAGTCGATACATCCCCGTGCTTTGGGGCACTAGCCGGATTGACGGTCAGAACATAACGTGGTATGGGGATTTCAAAGCGCAAGAGCTAGATACTGGCGGTAAAACTGTAGCCTACGAATACTCTTTTGGGTTCGACTTAGCTCTTTGTTGGGGGCCAGTAGATTCGATTAACGCCGTACAAGTTGACGATGGGTTTGTAATGAAAGCCGGACAAACCTTGGCTGGGAACCGGGCTCCTGATAATGGCCTATCTCGATCTGTTGGTTACTCTGATAGTTACACTTGGTATGTCAGAGATGACGCCTTTTTTGGAGGTCAGAAAACCGGAGGGGGTATTGGCGGCGAAATGACCTTTTTCTTTGGCACCGAAACACAAGGCGCGAGTAGCTATCTGCGTTCTAAATTTGAGGGCCAAACAGTAGACCTTGGAGATGGTCCGGTAGATAAGAGACTTCTTATCCCTAAACAGACTAATATTTGCCACATGGTCTGGCAGGGCGGCAAGCTGGGAGAAAGAGCAAATATCCCTCAGTTCAAGATCTATCTTAGCCGCTACCCCACCTCCCTAACAAGTGCTTTTAGCCAGCTAAATGTCGATTCCGTAAATGGTCAAGCCGACGCCAATCCGGCTCATGTAATCTATGAGATCCTTACTGATACGAATTGGGGATTGGGTGTTGACACATCTTTTATTGATGTTGACTCTTTCATTGATGTTGCGAGACAACTATACTCAGAAAACAACGGTTTCAGCATGTCTGTTGACACCCCTAAACAAGCCAAATCTATCATCGACCTTATCACTCAGCAAATCAACGGTGTGCTTTTCCAAGACGAAAACGGCAAGTTCAAGTTGAGTCTGCTTCGGAGAACCTACCGGACAGAAGATTTGGCTAAATTTGACTATCAGGGGAGTGTAATTGTTGAAAGTCAGATTTCTGACTCTGCCAATATTACAGCGGGAGTGAATGCAATCAATGTCGTTTCCGCTACGCTTACCGCCGCTGTTGAAGTAGATGAATGGGTCCGAGTAACAAATGTTACAAATTCTGCTTCAGCTTTTGGTAAGGTAGTTACGAAAAATGTCTCAACTTCGACTATAACTTTGACCGGACTCGACGGCGAAGATATAAGCTCTGTTCCGAACATTTTAGGTACTGCTGTAAATGCTACGATTGAGAAATATGAAAAGATCCCTGAGCTAACTCAATCGGCAGTTATCAATGTAAAGACAGCAGACCGCCAGAGTTGGGCTGAAACTTTCAACGTGTTGCAGTTGAAGTATTTGAACCGAACTCAGGATTTTAAGGAGACCGTTGCTACTGCACATGACATGGGGAATTTGTCCATTCAGAATGGCAAACGAATCGTTAAGACTTATGATCTACAAGGCGTTCGTCACCCCAATACCGCAAGTGTAGTTGCTCAGAGACTTTTACGAACACACTCATATCCAATCACTTCCATAAACCTAGAAGTATCGAGGAGATTTAGTTCAATTCGGCCGGGCGATCTTGTAAAGGTAAACTATCCGGATTTCGGCTTGTACGATTTCTTTTTACGGGTTTTGGAAGTCGGACTACCTTCGGATAATACGGGCAATGTATTTCTTCGGGGGATTCGAGATGTTTTTGACGAACCGACGTTCGGGGATACTATCTACGTCGGTGGCACGGCAGTCACAGTAGATTCTGCTGCGCCGAACCCGATCAACCCTCCAGTTGACCGCGAACCGCCCATTGTAAATGCTACTGACATTATTGTTAGCGGTTTGCCCTATTTCTTCCATAAGCTGTTTTCCGACCAGACTACGCTGGAGGCATCCAGCGATACTACTTGGCATATCGTTCCTGCGGCTAACAATGAGGTAACTAGCGTTAGGCCATATGAACTGAATTCGGTCACAGGTCAGTATGTACCAACTTCCGTCCAAAGGCCGCCAGTCCTTCATGGTAGGTTGGTCGCAAACTCATCTATGTTGTTCTACGACCACCCAGACGGTAGCTTTTCATACCCCACATTTGATTCATCGACGACGATTCCCGGGCAGTTCCCCGTAGATATACTATTTGAACAACTACTCGATCAGCCGCATCATAACAACACCGATCTTGTATCTTCTGGCCCCTACGGTGTCGGTAGAGGCGGCAACACAGACCCGGTAGACTTTTTTGGAAACGCCGAATTTTCTCCTTCTTACAACAACGAAACTACCGGAGATGCAGTCTACGGATATTTTCCGTATCTTCAGGTCATAAAGGACACCATCGACCGAAGGGATGGGGATCTTTTGGGCGATATAAACATCAGGTTCTATACCGGACCTGATAGCCAGTTTACGGGCCTTACTGTTGACACGGCATTGCAAACTCTGAGCCAAATTAAGGAATTCGGTTACGGACTGGCTTTGATAAGGCCAGCTTGGGCTAACGGAGATACCCGTTTCGACGAAATTATTGCCTTTGAAAATGCGATGATTGTGCCGCTCGGGGTCGGTGAGTCCATTCTGGGGCCGGGGTATCCGCAAGGTTGGACTCGGTATATTACGGCTAATACGAACACTTATGTTTTGAATAGTACCTTCCCCGTCGTAAATTCTTGGCTAAGGGAAACGACTTACATTTGCCTTTCTAACATATATCGAGGGCTCTTGGATACCGGCATTCAGATTCTAAACCACGATTCGGAAGTGTTCATCCTTCCGACAGATCACATCCTCTATGATGAGGTTGGGCAACTAGGTACGCTTTCTGATAGGACTTATCGTCATCAAACGACTTCTGCCGCTAGTCTACTGGATTTGAACAATGCTGGCGATGTGTTGGCAACCGCCGCATCAATTAACCGTAAAGATTTGCCGATGGTTCCTAAGAAAATGAGTTCAACGGGCATTGGCGAAATGAAAATATGGGGAGTGAATGAGCCGGAAGTAAGCGCCGTGAACGCGCCCGGATATTTCACAGGAATTAACTTCCCAGCGTATACTGAAGGCGTAGGTTACAATCTTAGTTTTACGCACTTTGACCCTCAAAATGCTGCATCTAATTTCGTGAATGTAAATACAGACACAACGGTTGCAAATGCTAATTGGAAGCCAATTTTGCGATTTCATTTGTTGCAAGATAATTCAACTGGCGCGACTGAGCAACAGAGACAACAGACCGCTTGGGCTAGGTGGAAAGAAGGCTGGATGCCGACGACCCCAGCCCTTAGATACCCGGAAGCTGTTGAAATCTATGGCTATACAAATCCCGGCGGGGTATCTGTAGACGACTACACAGCCGAAGCTGCCGATGAAGTTGGCTTTCGTGTCTCCGCCGGATACGCTGGGACCACAGCGTCCACATCAATTAGTGGCGTAAACCTAATGAATTTGCTGGATACTGAAGCCACTAACGCTGGTAATGGACTATCTATTACGAGTGGGCAGAAATATTGGATCGAAGTCTGGATCGGCATGGAGGATTCTAATTCAAACCAATCGTGGGGTCGGCAACGTCATATCATTGAGTGGACCGCGAACACAAACAGAACACCGTAAGGAGATACAAAATGGACAGCCCTCAAGAAGAGGCCAAGACCGCTCTGGCTAATGCTCCTTCGTGGTTTCTGCGAATCGTTATAGCCGGTCTCGTGATGATGTGTATTGGAGCTGTCCGGGTGGAAAGTCGAATCACCCGGCTGGAGGAGCAGGACCGAATGTTCGCAAAGACTTTTGAGAACATTGATAAGAGCTTAGACCGCATTGTGACTCTTCTTGAGAACGCCTCTGATGATCTTCAGCAGGGTCGAGAGGTGCAGGTTCGGTTTGAAACTCAGATTCAGTCTCTAAACGAGCGCACAGATCGTTTGAGTAGATTCCACGAAGGAGGTCGGTCTGGTGGCCAGCCTAAGCCCTAGAAGTCTGGAAAAGCTCTCCCTAGTCGATATACGGCTACAGGAGATCGTGATGAAGGCCATCGAGGTTATGGATTTCTCAGTTATCGAGGGTCATCGGGATTATGTCAAACAGGAGAAAATGTTCGCAGATGGGCACTCTCATTTGAGATGGCCCGACTCCAAGCATAATCAGCTCCCCAGTAAAGCCGTTGATCTGGCTCCATATCCGATCGACTGGGCTGATACAGAACGATTCGTTCTTTTGGCTGGCGTCATGTTTACGCTCGCCAGCCAGCGTGGGATCGAGCTGCGGTGGGGCGGTGATTGGGATCGAGACGGCAGAATGTCTGACGAGTCTTTTAGAGACTACGTTCATTTCGAGATTGTGGAGGACTAAATGCAGATCGAAGAGTTCATGCAGATCCCCACGAAAGAGCAATGGGCGTCCGAACTGGCGCAGGGATGGGAAGGGCCGGATGGCTCCTCATGTTCCACCGATCACATCATGGGTATCCGAATCGGTATTACGTCCCCCTGCTACGGCTATATTGATTTGCCAGCTAACCTTCACGACTGGAGATACCAGCTCGGACGGCGGTTCGATCTTAGCGAGGCCCATCGGCGAGCGGCTGACATTGCCTATAGGAAAGACTGCATACGAGAGATCAAAGAATCACTCGATGGAAAAATGATGACTGCGATCGGCATTTTCCGATCGTGGGTGCGCTACTACGTCCTTCGAGCATTCGGCTGGAAGGCTTGGAGATTCAGATAAGTATTTCAGAGAGGGGTTGTTTTTCGTGGGCGTGAAATAACTCTGATCTGAGATACTTCATTTAGTACGGCTTTCGGGGGTTTGCCGTGCTGCGTAGGCGGGGGGATCGTGAGATCCCCCCGCCTTTTTGCATTTGGGGTCTCCGGTCTGCGTCACCAGACCAGTATCCCCTGTTGGCGGGCCTTACCTCTACCTCGCCCTAACCGGCTCCGCCGTGACGAGCGTCCGGGACTGGCGCAGCAGGCGGTCTCCGCGCAGTAGTTGTCAGAAAGTCACCGTGATAGTCACCGCAACATCATCAATGCAGATGGCGGCGTCATCGACGATCTCAACTCCAATGCAATCGTAGTTCTCATCGACGTGTTTCAGATACGTCTTGATCTGTTTTTCGGCCATCTTGAATGAATGACAGCCGGTCGCGAGTAGCATGATGAGAAGGAACCTCATTCATCCTCCAGAAAATATTTGACCAAAGAAATGGAACCTTCGGTGAGCCTGCTAATATCTCCGCTCCAGACTTCGATCTCAGCGTCGGCCGGGATCTCCTTCCATTCCTGTTCTGATGGGTGGGAAGACTCCTCAATCGTATGCCCCATCCGATGCAGGCGAAGCACAAAACATTCATTGAAGGATCGTTTCAAGGCTTCGTACTCGTTCCAAAATCGGCAATCAGACACCACCCACCGGCTATCCGGGTGGCTCTCCATTCGCATCTGGAGCAAGGTTCGCTTGACCCAGAAGTCCTTGTCGATCATGTCTCGAACCATGTCGGTGCCGACTAGCTGAAGCAGCTCCCTGCGCGTTCTCGGCCCTGCGGACGTGTTGCTTACTGCACCTCCGCCCGGCCATCGCGCGATCTCCTGCTTGTATTCGAGGTCGGAGTCGATTCGATTCCGATCCCAAATAAACATATCGCAGACCAGATCCTTCAGAGCGGCAGAAAACTTTGCCTCTTCCATTTTCTCGAAATGGTTTTTCAGAGCCTGCGCGACCGTATCTTTGCCGCTCCCCGCCGCTCCCGTCAGGATGATTACCTTGTTCATACCGGCATTATGGCACGAGTCCATTACTTGTTTCCTTTCAATTCCAGCAGCAGCTTTCTTTGCGTGCCCTCTTTTTTCAGTCTGCCCTTAAAGGCTTTTTCGTCTACAGTTTTTTCAGCGACGGCGTGGTGGACAAAGACACCCTCTGATTGCCCCTGCCTCCACAATCGCGCATTAAACTGCTGGTAAAGCTCCAAATCCCAGATCTGCGAGTACCAATATAGGTGATGCCCACCGGCCTGAAGATTGAGTCCATGCGAGGCTGCCGCTGGGTTAATCATCAGCATTGGCAGTTCGCGTCGATTCCATTTTTCGATCAGCTCTGCGTCCGCTTCGGCGTTTGTGGTCTCGCCGATGTATCGGGGAGTAAAACCGAATCGCTCTTTGACCCCCAGTTTTATCTGGCTAAGATCGTGTTTGAACTCGAACCCAACCAGTAGTGGTTTCCCGCCTAATTCTTCGTAGAGGTCACAGAGGTCTTCCACCTTGCAAGTGTGAACCCACTCGATGCGTCGAGTTTCTTCGGTCGCCGCCATACCGTTTTCTGTCAGATAGACAGCTCCGTTAGCTACCTGCCTGCATTTCGAGGTAGCCACGCCAGCATTCGCGGCCATGACCAACCCACCACTCACCTCAATCATCAGCTCTGAATCCAGCTCCCGGTACAATCTCATCACTTCTTGCGGTAAACGAATCGGCCTACGGATATACTGGATCCCCGGTAGATCAAGATGATCGTTTGCATCTAATCGAACGCTATGGGGGCTGATCGCTTTCGTGATTGACTCCACGGAAGCATTTGTTGGTTCCCACAGAATCCCAAAAGACATTCTGCGCGCGTAGAAGTAATGATCTCCGCGAAATTTAGCTAGGGTGGATCCCAGAATGTCGGGGTCGAGAACCTTGAACTGGCCGAATAGGTTTTCGACGCCATTCGGGGCGGGTGTTCCCGTCAGGATAAAACGAAACGGAATGCCGCCATTCATAGAATGGACAACCTTATACAGCGTTTTCGACCGCTTAGATTGGCTGTTTTTGAACATGGTCGATTCATCAACATAGATTACATCAAAAGCAAACAGGTGCTTTGCATTCTGTAAAAGCCAATCGAGTCCTTCCGGGTTGATGACGACTAGATCTGCGGCGTTGACGCTCTCCAGAATCTTGCCTTTGCCGTGTGCCACTTGCACTCGTAGGTTCGAGAAGTTGGACCACTTCTTTACTTCGGTCGGCCACGTCGAATGGCAAACTCTCAGCGGAGCTACCACCAACGCGCGGCTGGCAATCATAGCATCTCGTCGGCGGACGAAATCCTCAAGGCAGATCGCCGTCTTGCCCATCCCCGGATCCAGAAGCAGAGCCAGCTTCCCCTGCTCCATCATCTTGCCCAGCACATTCTCTTGATAACCGTGAGGTTTGAATTTCATTGTCGAAACCTTCTAAAAACTGATCCACCTGATCCTTGGTCCAGCAAACGGCTACTCGGAAACCAAGCGTTGATAATAGCTTGAGATAATACTTCTGGAGGGGTTGAAACTTAGCGGATTCGCTTACTTTATATTCGATAAAGGCGACCCGACCCCCTTTGAAAAAAGAGTGATCGGGCCAGCCTCCACCGCCCAAGACACCTAGTTTGATGACAAAGATGCCTCTTTGCTTTGCTTGAGACGCGCCGTATTTTTCTAACGCTTTCTCAGTTGCCACATGAATGCAGGCGCTCGACGAGTTTAGTTACCATCTCCCTAAACTTAAACACGTTCACGTCGTACAGCCCGCCCTCCATCAGCGGCTCGATCATCTCAACTCGAATCGAATCTCGAATGGATTGAACGTCAATACCAATCATATCACAGAGATTAGCCATTCCGCCACTCTCTTTGAAAATTCGATCGTGGGCTTCGATGAAGATCCAAAGGGCTTCGATTACGTTTTCAGCGCACTCAGCTCTCATCGTGAGCCACGCGCTGTTTTTGTCTTCAGCCCATTGGTTTGCGACTTCCATAATCACGTCCAGCGTGCCGGGCTGTGATAGGATCCTCAATGCTTCTCGAAGTTGCTCCAGATGCTCCTCTACTTTGTCAATAGCGTCTTCAATAGACAGCAACATTAGTTGCACTCCCAACGTCCCGTATTCGGATCCTGCTCACAGGCTGCCGAGGGCTCGTCTTTCTTCTCAGTTTCTTCGAGGAGAGCGCCCCGCATTCCGCCAATTCGGAATGTAGTGACACCCTTTGCACCCTCTTTCCAGCCCCGGACATACACGTCCTTGAAGGCTTCCCACGAAATGTCTCGGGGGCAGTTGATCGTCTTGCTGATCGCCTGATCTACATAAGGCACGCAGGCGGCCAAAGCGTTCAGATGCTCATCAGGGCTCAGGTCATTAGCCGTCCTACCCTCGACGCCCCATTCTCGAACAGCATAATCCTCGACCGTCTCGATGACAGGCCCGTCGAAATGCTGAATCGTCCGATCGAATCGGTGAGCGAATACGGGCTCAAGGCCAGAAGATACGTTGTCCGCACACAGGCTGATCGTCCCGGTCGGAGCGATGGCGAGCAAATGCGAGTTACGAATCCCGTTCTTTGCGATCCGCTCTCGAATCTCTTCAGGCAGTCGCTTCGTGAACTCGCTCTTCAGAAACTCATCTGCATTGAACAGCGGGAAAGATCCCTTCTCGATCGCCAGATCAATCGACGCTTCGTAGCAGCTATCCCGCAGAGTACGCATGATGAATCGAGTCGCGCTCACAAAGCTCTTCGAGCCATACTCGCAACCCAGCACTTCTAGCGCGTTGGCCAAGCCGGTTACGCCGATTCCGATTCGTCGCTTGGACTTCATCTCTGCCTCTTGCTGGGGCAACGGCCAGACCTGCGCTCGATCAATCACGTTATCCAGAGCCCGAACGATCCCGGGAATATCTGCTTGCAGCTTCTCGGTAAGGAACTGGTTCCTCGACGGATCTACATACTTGACCAGATTGAAGGAACCCAGCAAGCAAGCACCAAACGGCGGCAGCGGAATCTCACCACACGGGTTCGTCCCGGTGATCGTTTCGCAGTAGTGCAGGTTGTTCTCACTCTGGATCGTATCAATGAAGATGACGCCCGGCTCTGCGTAATCATACGTCGAGCGCATAATCATCTCCCAGAGATTGCGTGCCCGAATCGTCTTGTAGACTCGACCCTTAAACTTCAGGTCAAAGTCAGCGTCGGCCTCGACGGCCTGCATGAACTCGTTCGTCACTAGAACGGAGATGTTAAACCCGGTGAGCGTGTGGTTGTCATTCTTCGCGTGAATGAACTCCTCAATGTCGGGATGATCGACACGCACAACGCCCATCTGCGCCCCGCGTCGGTGGCCGCTGGACGCGACCGTCTTTCCGATCGCGTCGAAAATCTCCATGAACCCGATCGGGCCACAAGATTGCGAATCGAGTTTCGTGATGAGATCGCCGCGAGGGCGCAGAGTCGAGAAGTTGGTTCCGATACCGCCACCCAGTCGCATCGTTGCCGCCGCCTCGGTAGCGCGCTGCATGATGTTACCTTCGTCATCCACGAACGAATCGGAAATATCCCCGGACATGAAGCAGTTGATCGGGCTCACGTCTTTGATAGCCCCCATCGCTGCCTGAACTCGGCCTCCGGGTAGAAACCGCATGTTGCGAAGCGTGTCCTGAATGTCTCGGAAATGCTCCTCGCTATCCTTGAGCGCACCCGCAACCCGGTTCATGGATTCCGTAAATGTCTCTCCCTTCGCTCGATACTTCTGCGCGTGGAGGTCATCACTAAACTGCGTCTTCGGCCCGTAGCTCATTACTTTGTCCCCTCAACCAACTTGGCCTTCTGATACCGGCCGCCAACAAAGAACCCAGCGCCGCCCGTCAAACTAGCGCCAATCGCAGCGAAAAGCTCGCCTTGAGTCAGGTCCGTAAAGAATAGATCGAGAGACTGTGCAGTAATCCCGGCGCGCTTGAAAGCCACGGCCGTTTCTCCGAACGCCCAGATCCCCACAATCACAATGATCGTCCATATTTGATTGGTAGTAAGTTTCATTTTCTATACCTATGTCCTCTCCAGCCGCCGTCAGCCTCAACCGGAAATCCGCTTGCCCAGTCGGGCAAGATTGTTAGTTGGTGTTCAAAATCCTCGATGCTTCCCTCGCCGGGCTTGACTTCTGCAATCACCTCATCGTGAACCGTCAGGATGGGTGAGTAGATGCCAGTCCGATCGAGTCGAAGCAACGCCGCCGCCATCACATCTCTACTGATGCCTTGGACGACATTCTCCGTCAGCTTGCCCCCGTAGGTTGACTGACGCAGAAACTTTTTGCTTTGGGAAT